>Ga0351876_1009_pt1 | contig 66397 bp, 53 predicted proteins | sample BONcelFGM3001C15_FD_206774 | JGI IMG/M metagenome (GOLD analysis project Ga0351876, IMG submission 206774) | Enriched cells from coal bed in the Powder River Basin, Montana, United States - BONCAT cells FGM rep3 HSBNCT.FGM.300.1.C15 ...
GCCTGTGGCCCCAAAGCGGCCGCCCGCGCCCGCCGCTGTGATCCCACAGCTCAAATCACAATGATCGAACAGGGAGAATACGTATCTTTCGCAGGTTGCGGCATGCCTTATTACATCGCCGGCGCCGTACCCGAAAAAGAAGGGCTCATGACTACCACCACGGGTTACGTGCGCGACCCTGAGTATTTTCAGACAATGAAAGATATCAAGGTGCTGACCGGCACCCGAGCCGACAGCATTGATCGTGACAACAAACTCGTGCACGCCACAAATCTGAAAACCGGCGACACTATCGAGATCCCTTATGACAAACTCGTAATTGCCACTGGCGCCAAACCCATTGTGCCGCCATTGGATGGCATCACCCTCAAGGGAATATACACGCTGCGCAGCCTTGAAGAGGCCATTGAGATCCGCAAAACCATTGAGGAGAATGCAGAACTGGAGAACGCGGTCATTGTGGGTGGAGGCCGCATCAGCCTGGAAGTCACCGATGCTTTCGCCAACCAGGCAGTGGATGCTACAATTGTGGAACTTCTCGACTCTATCCTCGCCACCATGCTCGATCCGGAACTGGCCCTGTACCTTGAAAACACTCTCAAAAAACATGGCATGAATATTCTTACTCAGGAAAAAGTCCTGCGATTTGAAGGCGACGAAAACGGAAAGGTTTCAAAAGTTATTACGGACAAGCGCGAGATTGAAACCCAGATGGTTGTGGTCGCCGTGGGCGTGCGACCCAACGTGGATCTGGCAAAAGCCGCGGGTCTGGAAATCGGCGTAACCGGCGCCGTCAAGGTTAACCAGCACATGCAGACAAGCGACCCGGATATTTACGCGGGCGGAGACTGCGTGGAGACCGATAACCTGGTGACAGGCAAAAAATGTTTCATGCCGCTCGGGTCCGTGGCCAACCGCCAGGGCCGCGTAATCGGAGACAACATCACCGGCTACAGCGACGACACCTTCCCAGGAGTTGTTGGCACATCCATGCTCAAGGCCCTTGACCTTAATGTCGGTAAAGTCGGACTTACCTATGCAGAAGCGACTAAGATGGGCTTTGATGCAGAAACTTTCATTGCACCGTCCGCCGATAAATCTCACTTTTTCCCGGGCGGCAAGACTATGATCGTGAAATTGGTGGCTGAGAAAGAGACCCAGCGCGTACTTGGCGTACAGGTTATCGGACCCGGAGACATGCCCCGCGTGGTGGATACAGTGGCCGCAGCGCTCACCACGGGCATGACCTTGCAACAACTTGCCAACATGGATGTGGGTTATGCCCCACCCTACGCGTCAGCTATCTCGGGCCTGGCCCATTGCGCCAATGCCCTGCGCAACAAAATCAACGGACTCGCAAAATCTCTGACCCTCACGGAATTCAAGAGCAAAGTTGATTCGGACCAGGATTTCATCCTCCTTGACGTGCGCAAAGAAAATGAAGTCAAGAATATGAAACTGGACGACAAACGTTTTCAGACGATTGCCATGCACGAACTGCCAAACCGGATCGATGAACTCGACAAAAACAAGGAAATCGTTTCCATCTGCCAGGTGGGCGGCCGGTCCTACGAAACAGTGCTCATGCTTCAAGGCAAAGGGTTCAACAACGTAAGCTATGTGGAAGGCGGCATGTCAGCCTGGTCCAAAACATTTGGCGAAGGCGGAGACGAAGAGTCACACTGACCCGGATTGCCGGGCTGTGCATCCAGGAGTAGAATAAGAAAAGCACTCATAGATGCCGATTCTGAAAGTCGGCTGCAAGCAACGGTTGTTCGGCGCGTGTGGTGGAAATCCGTGTCCTCAACAAACCGTTCAAAACAATACATATTACTTCGGCGGGCCGTGTTAGATGCACGGCTCCGCCGCAGCTTTTTAATTATTGGTGGAAATTGAATCCAGGGAGTGATAAATCCATGTCCGAAACAACAGATAACGCACCGGCCACACAGGACCCGGCCCAGCCTGCCAGACCCTATACTTTCTCCGTGGAGTCGCCGTGCAATTCCGGCAGCACAGGCAATTTCCTCAAAGCCTTCCAAACAATTCTCAAGCACTCGAACTACGCAGCAGTGCTGGATCAATATGCACGCATGGATATGCGTTGCGGGCGCTGCGCTGACTTTTGCCAGATATACCTTGCCACAAAAGATCCTAAAGACAGTCCCTGCTACCGAACCGGATTATTGCTTAAAGTGTACAAGGAGTATTTCATGCTTGACGCCGGCAGCAAATCCGTTCACAAACAAGGCCCGCTCCAGGATAAAGACATCCACGAACTCGTGGAATCCTTTTACCGGTGCACTACCTGCAAACGCTGCGTGCAGGAATGCCCTTCGGGCATCGATCACGCGCTCATCACGCACCTGGGCCGATACATTCTCTCTGAAATGGGGATTACTCCCAAGCCGCTCCAGGTATCCGTGCGCAATCAGCTCGAAGGCAGTTTCAAGAACATCATGAACATGTCGCCCCCGGCCCTGGAAGATACAGTCGAATTTCTGGAAGAAGATCTCCAGGAAATGACCGGACAGGATATTAAGATTCCAATCGGCAAGAAAGGCGTGGATTACATTTTTTATCCGCCTGTGAGCGATTTCATGTCCGAGGCCGAAACCCTCATGGGCCACGCCGCAGCCTTCCACGCCATGGGCCTTGGCGATAACTGGACCATCAGCGACCAGGTCTATGATTCCAAAAACTATGGCTATTACTACAGCGACTGGATTTTTGAGCGCATCATGAAAAACCTTGTTGATGACGCCAAACGGCTTGGCGGCAAATTCATCGTCATCGGCGAATGCGGCCACGCAACAAAGGCATCAAAAATTGGTGTTGCAGCCTGGCATGGCAAAGGAGCGCCTCATGTGCTCAACAGCATCGAAATTTTGTATGATGCTGTCAAGGCTGGAAAAATCAGATTCAACCCCAACGCAGTGCCTGAAAAAGTCACGTATCATGACCCGTGCAATATCGGGCGGAATTACGGATTATTCGACGAGCCGCGATTTATTCTCAAGCAATTCTGCAAAAACTTCGTGGAACTCAAGCCGAATAAAGCTATGAACTGGTGCTGCGGGGGCGGCCCGTCTTCAATGGACGACACCAAGGAATTCCGCATGGACGTGTCTGGAAAGCTTAAAGCCGAGCAATTGAACAAATCCGGTGCTGATATCGTGGTCAGTCCCTGCGCCAACTGCAAGAAGCAAATCAGCGAACTGATCGCACATCACGGCTTGAACATGCAGCGAAGCGGCCTGCACGACCTGGTGCTCAAAGCCATTCAGTGGTAAAAAGAATCAGCCCAGACGGAATCATAAACACATCACCGCACAAACCAAACAGCCCCGGCATTTTGCCGGGGCTGTATTATGTGACAATAAATATGTCTCTTCGTGGCTTTCGCGGATTAAATCATTTGTCAATAAAGCCGGCGTCTTTGAGCAGCGCGGCCCTTGCCGCGGCCAGGCGTGCGATGGGCACGCGGAACGGCGAGCAGCTTACATAGTTGAAACCGTTGTTGTGGCAGAAATCGATAGACGCAGGGTCGCCGCCGTGTTCGCCGCAAATGCCTACTTTGAGGTCCTTGCGGGTTTCACGGCCAAGCTTCACGGCGCTTTGAATGAGGCGGCCCACGCCAACCTGGTCCAAGGTCTGGAATGGATCCTTGTCCAGGATGCCTGTTTCCAGGTAATGTGAGATAAATCGGCCGGCATCGTCGCGGCTGTAGCCGAATGTCATCTGCGTGAGGTCATTGGTGCCGAACGAGAAGAACTGGGCGTACTCAGCCATTTCATCGGCTGTGGCCGCGGCGCGCGGCACTTCAATCATGGTGCCAATCGAGTACGGAACCTTGACCTTGCTCTTCTTGATGATTTCTTTGCAAATTCGGTCAACCTGCTCGTAGGCGGCTTTCATTTCCGATTTCATGCCTGTGAGCGGAATCATAATTTCAGGCTGCGCTTTAATTTTTTTCCTGATGCATTCCACTGCGGCTTCCATGATGGCTGTAATCTGCATCTCTGAAATTTCGGGCATAGTGAGCCCCAGGCGGCAGCCGCGCATGCCCAGCATGGGATTGAATTCATGCAAATCATTGATACGGGCAAGCACCTTGCTGAGTTTTTTGATTTTTGTAGAATCGGGCTTTTGTATTTCAAGCTGCGCAATTTCCACCATGAGGTCTTCGCGCTTGGGCAGGAACTCGTGCAGGGGCGGATCCAGCAGGCGGATGGTCACAGGCTTGCCGCTCATGGCCTTGAAGATGCCGATAAAATCCTTCTTCTGCATGGGCAGAAGTTTCTGGAGCGCAACGCGTCGCGATTTCTCATCCACGGCCAGGATCATCTGCTGCATGATCTTGATTCGATCCGATGCGAAGAACATATGTTCGGTGCGGCACAGGCCAATACCCTCGGCGCCCATGGCAATGGCCATTGCAGAATCTCCAGGCGTGTCCGCATTCGTGCGAATACCCAGTGTGCGGAATTTGTCCGCCCAGGAAAGCAGGTCGCTGAAGTCCTTGAATTTTTGGGATTGCGCGGCTTTCATTCTGCCGCTGACAACCTGGACAATTTCCGAGGACATGGTGGGGATAGCGGACAAAAACAATTCTCCGGTGCTGCCGTCGATGGAGATCATATCCCCTTCTTTGACGGTATTGCCATCCACGGTGAATGTTTTGGCATTGTAGTTGATTCTCACATCGCCCACACCGGCGATGCAGGGTGTTCCCATCTGCCGGCCAACCACAGCCGCATGGCTTGTCATACCGCCTGTGCTGGTTACGATCCCTTCGGCCACGTGCATGCCGTGAATATCATCCGGGGAAGTCTCATGCCGCACCAGAATGACTTTCTTGTTTTTCTTGTTGGCCCATTCAACGGCGTCGTCTGCGGAAAAAACCACCACGCCTGTGGCGGCGCCGGGTGATGCGGGCAGGCCCTTGGCCGCGGCTTTTGCTTTTAAACGTTCTTTGGGATCAAATATGGGGTGCAGCAGTTGGTCCAGGCTCGATGGCTCAACACGAACCACGGCCTGCGCCTGGGTGATGAGCTTTTCGCGCACCATGTCCACGGCGATCTTTACGGCCGCCGGGCCCGTGCGCTTGCCATCGCGCGTTTGCAGCATGTACAGCTTGCCTTCCTGCACCGTGAATTCAAAATCCTGAACATCCTTATAATGTTTCTCCAGCATGGCGGTGATTTTGCGTAATTCTTTATAGGCTTTGGGCAGATCCTTATCCATTTCATTGATGGGGCTGGGGGTTCGAATGCCGGCCACCACATCTTCGCCCTGGGCGTTGATCATGTATTCGCCGTAAAACTCCTTTTCGCCCGTGGCCGGATTCCGTGTGAAACCGACGCCCGTAGCAGAAGTGTCGCCCATGTTGCCGAACACCATGGTCTGCACATTCACGGCCGTGCCAAGATCCGCGGAAATATCATTCAACTTGCGGTATGTGACAGCGCGCGGGTTATTCCATGATCCGAATACCGCATCGCGGGACATGCGCAACTGTGTCCAGGGATCCTGGGGAAACGGCTTGCCTGTCTGCTTCTTGATGATGCCCTTATATGTCTCGCACAGTTCTTTCCAGTCTTCAGATGTCAGGTTTACATCGGTTTTGACTTTGCGTTTCTTTTTCTGTTTTTTAATTTCATGCTCAAAAAGTTCGGAATCAATATCCAGCACAACCTTGCCGAACATCTGAATGAAGCGGCGGTAAGCATCGTATGCAAACCACTCATTGCCGGTTTTGGATGCCAGGCCCTGCACAGATTCATCATTTAAACCAAGATTTAAAACCGTATCCATCATGCCAGGCATGGAGAATTTCGCGCCAGATCGCACGGACACAAGAAGCGGATCATTTTTGTCTCCAAATTTCTTACCTTGCAGCTTTTCGATGTTCATCATGGCTGCAACCATTTGGTCATCCGCGGCTTTGGGCACATTATTGTTGTTTGTGTAAAATAATGCACAGACATCTGTGGTGATGGTAAAGCCTGGAGGAACCGGAACGCCGGCATTGGTCATTTCCGCCAAGCCCGCACCCTTGCCACCAAGCAGATCCTTCATTTTACCATGTCCGTCTGCTTTGCCACCTCCGAAGAAATAGACAAATTCCTCAGCTTTCTTAGATGCCGTCTTAGTCGCCATAAGAACCTCCATGAAAGATATTGATCATAATTATTAATAATAAATGCATAGGAATACAACAAAAAAATCATAGCAAAGCACTTGGAGTGAGTCAACGAATGAAACACTGCTGCGGTTCCCGCGTTTCATTTGCAAAGAATCGGCGCAACAAGTATAAGAAAAAATACAATCAGAAATTTTTGATCAAATCGTGTTTGAGGGCGAATCTGGTGATATCTGATACATTTCGGAGATCAAGTTTGTGCATGGTGCGGCGCTTATATGTTTCAACTGTTTTCACGCTTAAATCGAGTTCTTCGGCGATATCCCGCACCGTATTGCCTTGAGCCAGCTTGCTAAGCACCTGAATTTCCCGGGTGGACAGAAGGTCCAGGGGCCCTTCTTTGCGGAACCGTTTGGTTTCCAGCAGGATTTTCTCTGAAATATGCGGGGAAATGTACTGTTCGCCCCGGACGACCATGCGGATGGCCTCGGGCAAATCTTTGGGTGAAGTGCCCTTGACAATGTACCCGGCCGCGCCGCAACGCGTGAGCTGCATGGCGTAGTCCTCACTGTCATACATGGTGAGCACCAGGATGCGCACTTCGGGTTGCGCCGCAACCACTTGCTGCGTCACCTCGATGCCGTCAATATCGGGCATATCCAGGTCAAGCAGCAACACGTCGGGCATGATGCGCTTGCACAGCCCGATGGTTTCGCGCCCCGTGCCGGCTTCGCCCACGACTTTCATGTCGCTCTGGGTTTCAATCAGCATGCGGAGGCCCGCACGAAAAAGATCATGATCATCTGCAATGAGAATGCGAATCAAGCGTCTTCCCCCTCAAGAGTGTTATGGGTGATGGGAACGGTCAGAACGATGCGTGTACCGAGTCCAGGCCCTGTGTCGATAATCAATTCGGCGCCGCACAAAGCTGCGCGCTCGCGCATACCCACCAGTCCCAACCCGGCTTCGCGGCTTGCTGTGCTGTCGAACCCCGGCCCGTCATCTTCAATATCAAGTTGCACCTGCTCATGGTCGGCATGCAGGCGCACTGATATTTTGGCGCCGCCCGCGTGTCTCAATGCATTGGTCAAAGCTTCCTGCGCTATGCGGTATGTGCTGATTGCAGCCTGGGGCGGCATGGGATATTTATCCTTGGACGTAGGCATGTATCGGATGTCCATATCAAAACTGTCCCTGAACTCATGAATAAGATTTTCCAAAGACATGTGGAACCCGAATGTATCCAGGATCACGGGCCGCATGCCCTTGCAGATGCGGCGCACTTCGATTGTAAGATCCTCGATGCGTTCGGCGATAAGTTCAATATAATCTCGATCCGGCTGGGGGCGCGCGAGCATGCTTTCGAGCACAAGCTGGATGGCCGACAATTGCTGGCCCATCTCGTCATGCAGTTCACGGGATAAACGGGCCCGCTCCTGTTCCTGCGATGAAATAACCTTGCGCGATAGAGCGGTGATGCGCTCTTCGGCAATGCGCTGGTCGGTGATGTCGAAGCCAATGGACTGATATTCCGTAAGGTTTCCTTTTTCATCAAAAATCGCGCGGTCAGTCCAATGTTGCCAGCGCGCATGCCCGTCGTGCGTAATCACGCGGTGCTCGTATGTAATTGTCGGGTTGTCTTTTGTCAGCGATAAATAGCGCTCCTTGATTTCCTCCCGCTCATTCACAGGAATAAATTCAAAAAACTCGTGGCCGATAAGATTTTCGCGGGTCGTGTTAAAACACGCGCAGTACTCCTCGTTCACAAAAGTCAGAGTGCCGTCAGGTTTAAATCGGCAGATAAGCGCGTCAACGTCCTCGGCCACACTGCGGTAGCGCCTTTCACTTTTCATCAAAGCTTGCTCGGCTCTCTTTTTGTCCGTGATGTCCCGTAGAATAACCAGTGTGGCCAGGTTATCGTCAAATGTGATTTTTTTAGTAATAACATCAATGTCAATCAAAGCGCCGTCCGCGCGCCTGCCGCTGGTTTCATAATGGTCTGGTTGATTGCTGCCGGAAGCGCGATCCCGGTCCTGTTGATTCAAATTAACAGGATCTTGCTGCGCGATAAAATGAAACAAATTCTTTCCAATAATTTCTTCGCGGGTGACACCGAATATTGTGGTGAAGGCCCTGTTGCACCAGTAACATTTCCCATCGATGTGAACAACCACGCCGTCGGTTATTTCATCGGAAAGGCTTCGAAAATTCTCTTCACTTCTGCGCAACTGGACTTCAGTCTGCTTACGCACCGTGATGTCTCTGGCCAGGATCGCGATTTTACTGACTTCACCCCGCAGGTCGGTGATAGGATAAATCACCGTATCGTTCCAAACGCCATTCCGTTCATCTTCCATGCGCAGGGGCTGTCGGGTTTCCATGACGCGCATAACCGCTTTTTCACGGAACCCAGCCACGTCTTCGGGGAAATAATCAAGAAGGAACGTATTGACTAATTGCTCTCTGGTGCGCCCGAGCCGCTGTGCGCCGTTATTGTTGCAGTCGATTACATATCCTTTTGTATCAATAAGATAGGCGGCGTCCATGGGAGCGTTAATGAGTGCGCGCGCGGTGGCTTCGCTTTCACTGAGGGCCAGTTCGGTATTTTTATGTGTCGTGACATCCGTGTAAAAATACACGGTAGAATCGGCGCCGTCGATAATCGTGTTTGTTATGTTCACGTTTACGTATATGGTTGCGCCGCCGCTACAAAGGCAGGGAATATTCTGCAGGCTGACGCTGAGTTCGCCGTTTTGCGGCGTAAACAGGGCGCCGTGGCTGTTGTTGTTCGACGTGGGATGAATGTCCCGCACAGACATGCGCGTGAGTTGCTCCGCAGAGTATCCGAGCATGTGGCGCGCGGATGTGTTCGCGTAACTGAAAAGCCCCGTGTTGGAATCCGCGACGAGAATGCCCTCGGAAGAGTTCTGAAAAAGCGTGCGATACCGGCGTTCTGAATCAGAGAGCGCCTGTTCGCTCAATTTCATGTGAATGGCCGTGCCCATAAGCGCCGCAAAATGCTTGACCATAGGCACATCATCGATATTTAGATTTTTTCCGAATACCGTGATATTTCCGAATAGCCTGCCGCCGGTCATGATGGGCGCCACAATCAAGGCATGATTCAGGGCGGGCATAATTTGTTTGATAATAATATTAACGATGTGCTCTATCCCCTGTGCAATAAAACTCTGTTTTTCGGGATGATTCGAGTAAGCTGTCTTTAATCCCTGGAGCGTGAATTCCCTCGACTCCTCAAAAAACAACGCGTCCTGATCGCGAAGGAGCATACGAAACAATTCAAATTCTCCCGGCATTACAAAATTCTCGGAATCCAAACCGGTGAGTTTAAGGGCCATGGCCTTGGCGGACGGGCTTATGGACACATACCGAAGATGCCATTCATCAGGAAAATATTCGAAAATCGTGCATGGATATCCGAGTTGATCATGAATGATTTTTCCTGCGGTTGTGCATATATCGGGGATGGATTCGCGGATAAAAAGCTCTGGTCCGTGGGCCGCGAGGATTTCAAGCTCCACGGTGCGCCGTTTCAGTTGATTTTCATACGTTTGCAGCATAGTAATCTCATTATAACAAAACTATTCATTTAATTACGCGTGAGGAAAGAATGCCCGGCGCCAAGTAGCCAGAACCTCGGTTACGACTCAAAGGCGTAATGAATGGGAATCTCTCTGAATTTGCACAGTCCCGCGGCCTGGGCGGCCACGGCTGCGGCGCCGAACACAGCATTTTCAAAGTCCGTAACCTTGAGCGGAGAGCCAAATGATGCGGCTGCAATGGTTCTCCATAACGCACTGCGCACGAGCCCGTTGCCGGCCCCGGCAATCCCTGAAACATCTGTCATCTGCATGGAATCGTATGCCTGGCGCAATTCATTCACCACACCTTCCATAACCGCGCGCGCCCGGAAACCCAGGAAGAAATTCTTCTCACTGATGCCGGTGAACGCGCCGCGCTGCCCGGGGTTGCGCCGTGTTCCGCGCAACGTGGGTTCAAATCGCAACCCGCTGCAGCCCGGGGGCGCGATGCCCGCAAGGGTGTCCATGTGCTTGAACAATTCCGACGCCTTCATGGTGGTTGCGCGCACCGCGGCCAGGTCCGCAAGCAGCATGTTGCGCAGCCAGGTGTAGCTTTTGCCCCCGGTGAGCCCCGCGAATACGAGCGCAAACATGCCGCCGGGAAAACTGCGCGTGTCGATTCCGGGTATTTTCCGGTATGTATCAATGACCGCACACACCTGGCTGCTTGTCCCGATATTAATGCATAAAAGCCCGCCCGGCCTGCAAGCGCCGCAACCGATCATGGCCATCTGGTTGTCGCCGCCTCCCACACACACGGGCGTGCCCTGCATGAGCCCGGTTCTGTGCGCAACAAAGGAACTCACGGCGCCGGCCATGGAGTCGGTTGGGTGCACCTGCGGGAAAAGGCGCTGGGGCAGGCCCAGAGATTCCAGCACGTCTGTGCGCCAGCACCCGCGGCGCACATCGAACACTCCGGTTCCAAAGGCATTTGTGGGATCTGTGATGTAATCGTCTCCACCGGTCAACTGGCGCCTGATATAGTCCGTGGGCGTGAGCACATGGGCGATGGATTTATACAAATCGGGATTGAAGTGTTTGATATGAAACAATGTGGCGGCCAGGAACCCGCTTGCCATGCGGTCCACACCCAGATCCCCGGCAGCCTGGGTGGGAATCAATTCTTCCATACGTTCGATCGTGGTGTTTCCGCCGAATTCCTGCACGGGCGTATTGCAGCGATCATCCTGCCAGTTAATCAGATCTCCGATAACATCATGTTGCTCGCCGTAGAGCACGGTTCCGTGCATCTGGCCGGACAAGCCCACGGCGGCGATGGATCCCCTGCCCGCTTTGTTCTGGGCCACGGTTTCTGCAACGGCTTCGAGTGTGGCGCTCCACAATTCGCCGGGTTGCTGCCGCGCACCGCCTGCATAGGCGCGCGAAGCCACATGAAGCAACGCGCCGGCGCCCACATCGAGCAGACCGGTTTTTACGCTCTGGGTCCCAACGTCAATGCCCAACACAAGTGTCATGGATATGATGTTAGCGGATGGCGGATTCCCGCGCAATAGATTATTCGGTCTTGTTGTCGCGAATCCACTGCGCAGCTTTGTCTATTCGCTCGATCACTTTATCTTTTCCAAGCAGGGCTGTGAGTTCAAACAGGCCGGGCCCGAAAATCTTACCGGTGAGGGCCAGGCGCAGGGGATGTATGACCTTGGCCGCGGCCAGTTCATGCTGTTCCATGATTTCGTGCAAAGCATGATCAATGGTTTCCGGAGTGAACGATTCGAGGGCTATGAGTTTTTCTTTAATGAGCTGCAGATTTTCGGGCGTTGCGGCCTTGAAATATTTTTTCACGCCTTTGGGGTGATAGTCATCAAAATCGCGGAAGAAATAGTCACCGAGTTCTTCGATATCGTTGATGGTTTTCAGGCGGTCGCCCATGATGCCCACGATATCTTTGATCCATGCGCGCTTGTCAAGAGTTTCCTGTTCCGTGGCCAGGCCGCTGTGCACCAGGAACTCCAGGACCAGAGCCAGCACCTGCTCCGGGTCCATGTGCGCGATCCAGTATTCGTTGAGATACCGCAACCGGTCATAGTCGAATATCGAGGGGTTCTTGCTCATGGCTTCCATGGTGTAATTCTGCGCCAATTCATCGAGGGTGAAGAATTCACGGTCATCCTTGGGATTCCATCCGAGAAACGCCAGGTAATTGATCATGGCCCGCGGCACAAAGCCCTGCGCGCGGAACTGGGAGACGTTCACGGCGCCATGGCGCTTGCTGAGTTTGGTTTTATCCTGGCCCAGGATGATGGCTGTGTGCATGTATTGCGGCACAGGCAGCCCCAGAGCGCGGAGGATGAGGATCTGTTTGGGCGTATTGGAAATGTGGTCTTCGCCGCGCACCACGTGGGTGATTTTCATCAGGGAATCATCCACCGCATTTGTGAGCAGGAAAGTCGGTTCTCCGTTGCTGCGCACAAATATGAAATCATCAATGGCGTCGGGTTCAAAAACAATATCCCCGCGAATCAGATCCTTGACAACCACGGCCTGGCCGCCGGTGGTGCGCAGGCGAATCACAAACGGCTTGCCCTCGGCGTCCAGGCGCGCCCAGTCATGGGGCGTGAAATCGCGGCAGCGGCCCTCATAGCGGAAATTCTGTTTGTTTTCTTTTTGAATCTCCCGATCCTGTTCAAGCTGCTCCCTGGAGCAGTAGCAGCGGTACGCTGAGCCGCTGTCTATAAGCTTTTGGATTTGCTCCTGATAAATGCCGGTGCGTTCCGATTGCCGGTACGGGCCAAAATCCCCTCCCTTGTCCGGGCCTTCATCCCAGGTGATGCCCAGCCAGGTGAGATCATTGATGATTTTATTTTCGAATTCTCTGGTGGATCGTTCCGTGTCGGTGTCCTCAATGCGCAACACAACGGTTCCATTATGTGCGCGCGCCATCAGCCAGTTGAAAACCGCTGTATTGGCATTGCCGAAGTGCAGCAGGCCAGTGGGCGACGGGGCGAATCGGGTTCTGATATTATTAAGTTCCATGCGGCCCTCCCGGGGCGTAAAATTTTCAGACACGAACATGTATTGTATTGCGCGCTCATGGACCCATCAATAAATTGTCGGGCGGATTGCAGGCCGTAGGCCGCAGACTCAATCGGACCCTTTGGGCGCGGTGATATCGTATCTGCGCATAAGGGCGTGGAAGTTGGGACGCGCCAGTCCGGTTTCACTGGCGGCGCGGGTCACGTTCCAATTGTTTCTGCGAAGGGCCTCAATGACAAACTGGCGTTCGATGCGGCGGTTGAGCCGGTTTTTGGCTTTTTTGAGTTCATCATTTGTCATGGGCACGGTGAAGCTTGCATCGCGGTCCCGCGCACGTTCCGAAAAATGCTGCGGGAGATCTTCGGGATAAATCTGTTCCTCGGCGGCCAGGATCACGGCCTGTTCGATGGCGTTTTTCAATGCGCGCACATTGCCCGGCCAGTCGTATTCCATAAGGTTGTGCAGGGCATCATGAGTGTAGCCGGTGATATTCTTTTCAAATTCCTCGGCAAATACACTGAGGAAATGTGTTGCCAGCAGTGGAATGTCCTCTTTGCGATCACGCAGAGATGGGACGAGTATGGTGGCCTTGTCCAATGCCGCGAGAAGCTCGGGATGCACTTTATTATCGGCCGCAATACTTTCGCGGCTGTGGCGTGTTCCGATAATGAGGCGCACATCCGCGGTCATGGGTTCGTCGGCGCCTTTGGGTGTAAATACCTCGGAAGCCAGGAATGTGATAATTTTCTCCTGCGTTTCCATTGGGATAACGGCGAGTTCATCAATAAACAGAGTGCCCTGGTGTGCGCATTCCACGAGTCCGGCTTTGGACGACGCCGTGGACATGGCTGCGCTTTTGACCTGGCCGAACAGTTCGGATTCCACGAGTGAAGGGGCCAGGGAACTGCAGTCAGCAACCACGAATTGAAACATGCTGCGTGAACCATTGTAGTGTATTGCGCGGGCAATCATTTCCTTGCCGGATCCCACTTCACCAATGAGAAACACGGGGTCGCTGTGCGCCGAAGCTTTGCGGGCCTGGGCATATACGGTGCGCATGGTTTCGCTGTTGCCGATGATATTTTCCATGCCGTAGCGGCGCTGGATTTTTTCCCTCAACGAGCGATTCTCACGCACGAGGCGGCGTTTCTGAAGGGCGTTGTTGACCACGAGCATGAATTCATCGGGGGAAAAAGGTTTTTGCAGGTAATCGTATGCGCCGGCCCGGATGGTGTCCATGGCGCGGGACACGCTTGCATGCCCGGTCATGACAATGATTTCGACGTCGTCATCCTGCTGCTTGATATTGCGAATGGTTTCAATGGCGTCGGGACTGGCCATTTCCAGATCAGCCAGAACCAGATCATAGGAATTGTTGCGGCACATGGGCACGGCTTCCGCGCCTTGTGACGCTTCATCCAGTTTAATGCTGAAAGAATCAAGGATAAGTGCGCTGTTTTTTCGTGTCTGTTCGTCTGCGTCAATAATTAAAATTCTTGGCGCCGGTGCGATCGGCTGCTTTGATGATGCCATGGATATGGGTCTACCATCCTCCCGCGTTTTTGAAACTGTATTATAACATATACACATGCAGATCGCGTACATACATGAGGATTTTGTATGTTGATTCGCAAAGTAAGCTATAAATATAGATATTTCAAAGATTATTCAGTCTGACACCAGGCTGTCTATACCGTTTGCCTTGAAATAACCGGCAAGTTCTGCGGCCAATTCCCGGTAATTTGCGGCCGGTCCGAATGCGGTTTTGTGAATTCCGTCGTTCTCGTGCGGACTCCAGGCAGAGGCTTCAATAGTCATATCGTTGCCGGCCAATGTGGCCAGAACGCCGAGCGGGAAACGGCAGCTTGCGGTCAGTGCGCCCAGAAAAATCCGTTCGGCCTGCACGCGCATGTAAGTGGGTTCGTGATTTACATTGCGCACCGCGTCGGCGGCCAGGTTGTCGCGGTCGCGCACGGTGATGGCTATTGCGCCCTGCCCGGCTGCCGGGAGAATGACATCTTTGTTCAGCAATTCGGCGATGCGATGCCCCCAGCCCAGGCGTTGAAGCCCGCATGCGGCGAGCACGATGCCATCGTATTGCCCCTCGTCCAGTTTGCGCATGCGGGTGTTGAGATTGCCCCGAATTTCCTCAAATTGAATGTCCGGCCTCACTCTGCGCAGAAATGCCCGGCGGCGCACGCTGCCCGTGCCCAGCACCGCGCCCTGGCGCAGACTGGCAAATCCGCGGCCATCGGGGGTAATAAGGGCGTCGCGGTATTCGTCGCGCTCCAGGGCGGCGCCCAGAGCAATGCCGTCGGGCATTTCCAGAACAACATCTTTGAGGCTGTGCACGGCCAGGTCGATTTCCCCGGCCAGCAGGGCGTCATCAAGTTCCTTGGTGAAAAACTGCGTGTTGCGCAATGTGGACAGGAAGCTTGTCTGATCCTTGTCGCCGGACGTTGTGACGGTATGGATTTGAAAAGTGAGCGCCGGGTTGGCGGCTTTCAATTCCGCTATGGCCCGCTCGGTTTGCACCATGGCAAGCTGGCTGCTCCTTGTTCCAACAATCAGCGGTTTGCTCACGAATGGGAAATCTCCTGTTCCACGAGTTCTTTAACGGTCTGTGCGGCTGTGTCCAGACGCCCGGCGCGCAAATCGTCGAGTACGCTTGAACCGATAATTTTGAGCCACAGTGCGTGGCGCCGCTTCTGGCCTGGCACTTTTTCCTTTACTGTATCGCGCCATTGGCCCAGTATGTCCAGCAGTTCACCATATTCGGCCCCAATGCTGTCCTGCAGCAAGAGCCGCAGATGGCGCGACAGCGCGGGGCTTTTGCCGCCGGTTCCAATTGCTACCGTGATATCGCCTTTGCGGATAATTGCAGGCACGTGGAAATCGCACAATTCCGGCACATCCACAACATTAATAATTATGTTGCGCGCTCTGCAATCCGCGTTTATACGGCGGTTCACATCCATATCATCGGTGGCGGCAACGACCACGAAAGAACCTTGCAGTATGTCCGCGGTGTATTCGCCCCGAATGAAGGAAATCGTGCCGGATGCGTGGTGTTCTTTTAAATCATCGCACAAATCCGGGCTGATTACGGTTACGCACGCGCCTGCTTCAAACAAGGCTTCCGCCTTGCGTGCGGCCACATGGCCGCCGCCTACTACCACACACTTGCGTTCTCTGACATCCAGAAACACGGGATACAGCATAGTGATTAATCATAACAGCAGCATTGCGTGTTTTCAATTCCACTGGTGCTCCGGCTGCGCTTCAGATACAAGCTTGCCGACTAATCCCGTATCATATACAATAAAAATTGAATATTTGTGTCATTTGTATTGGGAGTGATAATTATATATGTCTAAATCCCATATTCGTTATACGCAACGTTTTGTGTTGACGGTTTTGGCATGCATGTTTCTCGGCGCGGCTTTGCCCCATCCCGCAGGCGCCAGCCTGCTGGACAAACTTGAGTGGAAAACCGAGAAGCATTTCGGCAAGGCGACCAAGGATCAATTGCTTGAAGAATACGGTTTCGTTGAAAACCCGTTGCTGAGTGACTATATCCAGGGTATGGGCGGAACCTTGGCCGGTATCAGCCACCGCACCGACATTCCCTACGAATTTCATGTGCTGGACACAAGTGAAGTCAATGCATTCGCCGCGCCCGGCGGGTATATTTTTGTAACACGCGGACTCTTGGAAGAGGTGGAATCCGACGACGAACTGGCGGCTGTGATCGGCCACGAGGTTGGTCACGTATCCGCGCATCACGGCGCGAAAAATATTAAAAAGCTTCCGTTCCTCATTGCCGGCCTCAGCATCCTCAGCAACCAAACCAGTGAAACCACGGCGCGCATCGGCGGCATGGTCCTGTCTCTGGCCCAGTTGCACTACAGCCGTGTGGACGAGTACCAGGCCGACGAACTCGGCGTGCAGTACACATACAACGCGGGGTACGATCCGCACGCCATGACATCCTTTTTCGAAAAATTGGAAGAGAAGCACGGCTCGGGCGGCCTCAGCAAGCTCGACGTGTCGCTTATGAGCCACCCCAAAACCACCAGCCGCATGATGCGCATTGCGGATTACCCGGAAATGGCCGCCAATGACCCGGCCCCGCTCGTGCGCATCGGCGACGCTTACAGGGAACGCTATTATTACTATTTCGCTGAAGACAAATACCGCATGGCGCTCCAGACTACTCCCGATGATGTGGGCGCGCTCAATGGCCTGGCCCTGTGCGCCATGGAACTTGGCGATTACAAAGTGGCAAGCGAGAATTTCGATCGCGTCCTGGCCCTGCAACCCGAAAACCAGGCGGCGCTCAATGGTAAGGCTCAACTCCGGATAGCCATGGCCGGCGGGCCCGCGCCCCCTGCCCCGGCCCAGGCCGGACCAGCCGAAATCTCCAGCACGCGCGACGCCCTGGCCCTGGCTGTTATGAATCTCGAAGATCACGTTCAGGCGCTGCATGAAGACAGCCGAACCGTTACCGAGCAGTCAGAAATCATTAACGGCGAATTCCTGCGCGATCTCGAAGAGTTTTCCCGCACCGCAAACAGCATCTCCGAATATGACGAAGACCGCATGCAAGTGCTTTACGGCGCCGCGTATATCTTTTCGGGCCTGTTCGACGAATTATCCGAGCTTGAGGTTATGAGCGAGCGCGTTGTGCTGCTTGCCGAGGAGAGCCTCAAGCGCGGCCGCATAGCCTTGTTCCGCCTGGACCGCGGACCCGTGACTCAAGACATGCTGGCAGGCGCCGGACAACTCGCCGCCACACTGCGGGAATATGAACAGAAGCTTGCGGACATCCGCGCAAATGTAACCGATTCCCTGGAAACGTCTGCGGCCATGTACCAGGAAACGGAACGCGCCATGGAAGAACTACGCGACACCCTGCAGAATGAAGACATCACCGGCTCTATGACATCCCTGCGCGCATCCGCGCTGTCCGATAAACTGACGCTGTCCCGGGACATGCTCACGGAAATGCGCACGCTCACTGGCCGCGCGAGCGACCAGATTGACGACACGGACATCGCCCTGCGCCAGGCATCTCTGAATCTCAATTCCCTGCTTCTCTCCACAGACGGCGAACGCATTTACCGGCGCATGTTCGCAAGGCGGTTCCGTCTCGATGTGGCTACTGTGGACCGCCTGCTCAACCAGGGCTACGGGTTCGGCGATGCGGCCCTGATTCAGTCCCGCGCCCGCCAGCGGGGCGACGATCTCGCCGCCATTCTTGATGAAGCGGACGGACTCAAAACCGTTGACAAACTGCTCCATTACCCGGGTGCGGACAGCGGCGCCGGCGAAGCCATACTGCTTTCTTTTGCGGAAATGGACCTGCGCCACCTGCTGCGCGACGGACTGTCCATGCGCCTGCAACCCGCCGGAGACGAATCCGCCATGGCAGCGCTCACGACCAAACCAGACGACCCCATCATCCCGGGCTCGGACCTGGCGCAGGCTTTTGATTTGCTTAAATCCGGCAACCCGGATGCAGCGCGCGATTTACTTAACAAGCGCGGACAGGAAAAGCCCGCCACAGCCGCGAGCCACAAACTTCTGGGCCTGGCATTCAAGCACTCAGGTCTCTATGACGAAGCAAGGGATGAATTCAAAAATGCATCAAAGCATTTTCCCGAAGACCCCCAGTGCCATTTCCTGTGGGCCAATACGTTCCAGGAACTGGAGCGTTACGAAGACGCAATGAATGAATACCGCACCACACTTGAGATGGACCCGGATTATGGCCCGGCCCACCTGGGCGCAGCCTATGTGCTGGCCATGATGGGGCAAACCGCAGAAGCCGAGATGGCATACCGCGAGGCCATCCGCCTCGACGCAGACGCGGCCCGGGCGCACCGCAACCTGGGCCTGCTTCTTTACAGCCAGGGCCGTTATTATGAGGCGCTCGCCGAGTTTGACGCGTCCCTCAAACAAGCGCCGGACCAGCCTCAGCTTGAGCAACTTGCATCGCGGCTGCGCGGTTAATATACGGTGCCATGAAAACGGTTTATTGACAGAACCGCCGGAAAAAGGTAAAAACCCTTCTGTGATACAGTCTGTCCGTTCCCAACTTTCAAAAAATGCGGCCTTAGTGCTTGCTATGTCTTTGATGCTGGCTGTTTTCATGTGTGCCGCCCTGCCCGGGTCCGCGGCCGCTCAAACTGACACCGAACAAACCGGCGCCAAAACGGGTGAGGTAAAGCTCTACTGCAAAAATAAATGCCAGTACGATTACCGCGAAAACTGCTACGAACTGTGCATCAAGGAAAAAACCACGGTCACAGGCGTGGAGCAAGTGGAAGACGTTACCTTCGAGCAACTCGTGGAACAGGCGCGTGAATTTTTTGAAGAAAAGGATTATGAACAGGCCGCCCAGGTTTACGAAGAAATACTGAAACTCGACCCCCTAGCCGACGTGGCCCAGTACAACTTGGGCATCTGCTATGAAATGATGGGGCAGAATAATCTGGCCATAGAACACTATCAGCAATACCTTTTCCTCAAACCCTTCTCCGATGACCGGCCCGAAGTGGAGTCCTGGATCCGCCGCCTTAAAATGCATCCCGAAGAAGAGCGCATGCGCTACCAGACTTTCACCATCGCCTCGGCCCCGGCCGGCAAGGTCAAGCTGCGCCTCATCCAGCAAAGCGATGTGCGCCTGCGCGTGGACATCATATCCCCGGAACCGTATCAGTACAAAATTGTGGAGCGCGTGGACCCGCCCGCGGTAAGTCTGCGCGCCTACCTGCCCGGCTATGTGCCCACCCGCGAGGTCATCCCCGTATGGCGCGGCGGCATCAAGGAAATTCTCCTTGACTGGGAGCAGGATCTCGAAGACCCGGCCAAACGCTCCTACGTGCTCATAACGATACGGCTTGAAAAGAACCCCCAAAGCTCGGAACCCTTCTCGGGCTTTTCCGACGGCTACGTAAGCTACGACGCCCTGGACAACCAGATTTACACCTTTGACATGGCCGACGATGAGCGCAACTTCTCTTTTGTGTTCGATATTCATCTCACACGCGAATCCTCGTTCATTAAAAATGTGAATATCCAGCAAAAACCGCTCAAGGACTTATGCGAAGTTATCTCCCAGTACAGCGGACGAAGCTGCATCATCGACTACCGGCTCTACCGGGAATGGGAGAAGCAGGACCGCGCCATCACGTACAACGCCGATGAAAAATTCGTGGAAAACGTGCTTGATCTATTTGCCAATGAGTTCCATTTTCGATGGATTGAAACCGACGAATTTTACATCATCCTCAGCGAACAAGGCTACGAATGGCTGGGCCAGAACAGCGCATTCTATTATCTGCGCCCTGACGAAAAACCGGATATGTCCGCATACGTGCTCGACCCCGTGTCATTCGACCCGGACAAGGTCTGGGACGTGATGTCGTATTTCAATAACTGGCACTACCTGTCATTCAAGGAAAGCGTGGTGTGGCGCATCAAAGACGCGGTAAAAGGCGGAGAAGGCGTACGCACCGCGGGCGTACTCAACGGCGGCCCCACGCTCGAGGATTTTCTCACTGCCTACTGCGCGGCTAACAGCCTGTTCTGGTTCCGTATCTGGGACGCGTATTTTGTCACGGACCGCATTGACCGCGAGGGCAAGTTTGTGGAACTCGCGCAACTCGGCGACTGGGTTACAAAGATCCCTGACGACCAGCCGCCGCGCCTCGGGTTCGACCAGCTCGACCTGCCCCAAAAATCCCGTTACTCGTTCCGCTGGGGCCTCATCTTCATGAATAACAAGCAAGGCGCATGGGCTTTGCGCGAGTTCGAGAAAACCGTGGACCGCGCGCCCGAATCCGCAGACGTTTATTATTTCGCGGGTATCGCCACGCTTATCGACGGCAAGCGCGACCTGGCCGTGCGCGCTTTCCAGCGCGCCGTGCGCCTGCGCCCTGAATTCGTGATGGCCCACTACATGCTCGCGAGAACTTACGAAAGCTACGATGATCTGCGCGGCGCCGTGGAACAATATAGAATCGCCCTCACCCACCAGCCAGATTTCGCACCCGCGTCGCGGGATCTTGGAATTCTCTATACCCGAAAAGGCCTGCTCAAAGACGCCATAGAATACCTTGATCGCGCCGTGCAAATCATGCCCGCAGACATGGAAGCCCAATACGAACTTAGCCGCGCCCTGTACTTCGACGGCCAGTATGAACTCTCCTGGAACCGCCTCGTCATCGCCCGCCCCACTGAGTACGTGGCCATGACCTTCCCTCAGATTCAGCGTCGTCTCATTATGGAATTCGGACAGGCCTGGCACAAGGAATGGTACAAGTACGAATCCGGCTGGTACTACAAATATCCGAAACATTACCAGGACTACCCCGGTTGGTACTATAACAGGCCGGATTGGAACGGATTTACCCCCGGGTACCAGCGCGACGATTCCCGGTGGTACCGAGCCTTCCCGGACCAGAACTATTATCCATACTATGATGAGGGCCACCTGCAGCAAGGCTACTCACCGGATGCGGACAGCGGGCGGCCGCAGTCCAACAATTAATCGAATCCTTATGAGCCTAAAACATTGGATGAAAAACAACACTATTTCTTCTGCATTGGTCCTGTTGCTATTGGGATTTTTATTCACTGCCCCGGCGCACGCGGATGGCTCTGTAATCCGCATCGATGTGCAAGGCGTGATCGGCCAGGGCGTGCAGGACTATGTGGAGCGCGGCATCCGCATTGCCGAAAAGGATCACGCCACCGCCCTGCTCGTGACCATCGACACGCCTGGCGGCCTGCTCGAAGTCACCAAAAACACTTGTACAGCCATGCAGAACACGAACGTGCCTGTGATTTATTTTGTATATCCAAACGGCGCCACAGCCACGTCCGCAGGGTTCTTCCTTCTCCAGTGCGCGGATGTGGCGGCCATGGCGCCGGACACCAGCACGGGCAGCGCGCACCCGGTCTCGGGCCAGGGCGAGAAAATGGACGAAACCATGAGCGAGAAAGTCACCAACTTCTCGGTCTCATATATGAAAACACTCACGGAACGGCGAAACCGCAATTTTGAATTCGCGGAAAAAGCCATCCGCAGCAGTGAATCCATCACCGCCAAAGACGCCCTGGCTCAAAACGTTATTGAAGTCATCGCCCCGGATGTGGAGTCGCTACTCCGAAAAACACACGGAATGACTTTTAAAAAGGGTAAAGAAAATATCATTCTGAAAACCAGAAACGCACCGGTCAAACAAATCAAAATGAATCTGCGCGAAACGTTCCTGCAAAAAGTGGGGCATCCCAATGTCGCATATATCCTGTTCATCGTGGGCATGTACGCGCTCATTTTCGAAGTCACACACCCGGGCACATATATCTCGGGCGTTATCGGCGTGGCGTGCCTTGTGACCGCATTTGTTGCGTTCTCGGTGCTTCCCGTAAATTACCTTGGCATCCTGCTCATCCTCGGAGGACTGGCCATGTTCGTGGCGGAGATATTTATCGTGAGCCACGGCCTTTTGTCGGTGGGTGGACTCACCCTGTTTGTGCTCGGTTCTTTATTCCTTTTTAATTCAAGGGAGACTGGTGTGAAACTTGATATCTGGCTCATCGTGGGTGTGGCCGGCGTCACGTTTATGTTCATCGTGATTGCCCTGGCATACATAATCAAGACACTGCGCAGTAAGGTCACAACAGGAGACCAGGGCCTGATGGGCACGCGCGGCAAAGTACGCCTCGCCCTGGCGCCCGAAGGCAAAGTCCTGGTGCACGGTGAAATCTGGAACGCCCGCTCGCAAAGCGGCGGCACAATTGAAGCCAATGCAAAAATCGAAGTCGTTGAACGCGACGGCATGGAACTAATCGTCAAACCTGTGGAAAACGATTCATGATGGAATTTGTGGTCAAAAATTATTTTTGTTATTTTAGCAGCCTTAGGCATTGGAGTTTATGTTTACATTCAAATCCTGCAAGCCAGGGCAATATTCCAAAAAGTCGAGTCAGGCCCCGAATCATTCCCCGGCTCGCGCGGCAAGGCCCGCACCAGGCTGGACCCCGAAGGCAGTGTTTTTGTGCGGGGCGAATTGTGGAAAGCGCGCTGTACAAACGGAATCACCATTGAAAGAGATGAACCTGTGGAAATCATTGCCCGCGAGGGCATGCAGATTATAGTCAAACAAATCAACTGAAGGAGGAGAACAATCTTGGACTCAATTATGTCATTGCTGGTGCCTGTTTTTCTTATCTTAATCGTGCTGGGAAGTTCTATCAAGATACTGAATGAGTATGAACGAGCCATCATATTCCGACTCGGCCGGAGTAGCAAAGCTGTGATAGGCGGCAACGGACCCGGGCTCCTCATCCTGATCCCGTTCGTCGACAAGATGGTCAAAGTGGATATTCGAACAATCACTATGGACGTGCCCACGCAGGAAATTATCACTCGCGACAACGTTCCGGTTAAAGTGAATGCGGTTGTTTATTTCCGTGTGGTGGATCCGGTAAAGGCCGTCGTTGATGTAGAAAACTACATCGCGGCCACTTCACAGATTTCACAGACCACACTGCGCAGTGTGCTGGGTCAGAGTGAACTGGACGAACTGCTCAGCCACCGCGAGAAGATCAACCAGACGCTGCAGAGCATCGTGGACGAACACACGGACCCCTGGGGCATCAAAGTCACCACCGTGGAAGTCAAGGACGCAGAACTGCCCGAGAGCATGCAGCGCGCCATGGCCAAACAAGCCGAGGCCGAGCGCGAACGCCGCGCCAAGATCATCGCCGCAGAAGGCGAACTCCAGGCATCTCACAAACTGTCTGAAGCCGCAGGCGTGCTCGCCATCAACCCCATGGCCATGCAGCTTCGTTATCTGCAGACACTCGTGGAAGTGGCCTCTGAAAACAATTCCACAACCCTGTTCCCCATCCCCATCGATTTGATTTCTCAGTTTTTAAAGAAATAATGGGGCGCACGGCTTTTGCAGCAAACCCGAAAATCCATGGGCAGCGGCCCCTGACGCGTACGGGGCCGCTGGTTTTTTATGAAAAAAGCAGATCCCAAATCCTTGCTCATCCTGTTCCTGGTTTCAGCCGCGGCTCTTTTAGGCATGCTGTCCATGAGGCAATCCATGATCCGCGAGCGCGCACGCCAACAGGCTGCATTCGCAACTCCCGAGGTCTTTTCACAACCCGTTTCATACCAGGGCGCGGACACACTTGACATCCTTGCCCGGGATATCTGCGGCCAGGACACCTGGTTTTCCACGCTTATGCCCGATACCGAACGGTTTTTTTACGCCATGCAGGGCGGAGACCCCGCTGATTTTAATCGGGTCACGCAACTGTCTCCCGGCTGGTTCACAAGCAATGGAAATATGATCCAGATGGAATACTGCAAAGTACACAGCACCCATCTCGCGGACTGCTCGGACCTTTTTACATCCATTACAAACCGCATGAGCGATAAGGATATTACAGCGCAGGCCATGCAGGATGCCGAATCCAAGCTGGGCGTGCAGGGGTGCGGGCTTCTGCGCATGACCATGACGCTGGCCAAACCTGAAAAAACCATGGTTTCCCACCATGTGGTGGCCGGGCTTATCAATGACCGGTGGCGCGTGCTGCTTTTTATGCCTTCAAGCATGTAAAGGCATTTTTATCCCAATCAATAATCCAGCTTTTAATTCTATCCGCTGTTGCATAGGATAATAGGATACGATTTCGGAGGCCGCAGCATTATGCATAAACTTCTTAAAAATTATTCCGTGGTTATCCCCTGCCCCGTTGATTGGGGCCACATGGATGCGTTTCAGCATGTGAACAATATCATTTTCTTCCGCTACTTTGAAAATGTGCGCGTGGAATACGGAATGCGAATCGGCATAACCGATGAACTTGAAAGCCGTGGCATCGGCCCCATCCTGGGGCACATTGAATGCAAATATATCAAGCCGCTGTTTTTCCCTGACACCGCCCTCACCGGCGTTCGCGTGGCAAGCGTGCAGGGCAGCGACATGCTGATGGAATACAAAATTGTCAGCGAAAATCGCAATGAAGTGGTGGCGACGGGAACAAGCATAGGCGTGTATTACCACTATCGCGAACTGCACCGCATGGATTATCCGGAAGCACTCATCGCGCGCATCGAAAAACTCGAAGGCCGGCCTGTGGCGCGGAGCCATTCCGTGTAAACGGAAAATCCTGGAATATTGTCAGTTTCAAAATAATTCGATAAAGCAGATTCCACGGGATACAAGTCTGATATAATAACAAGACAAATCGCAACAACAGACCGGGCCTGCATGATCGGAACCATACAAAAATACACAGCAGTTTTTCTGATGCTCCTTACAATTTTAATTTTCCAGCGCCCTTGTGCGCATGCCGGCCAGGAGCCCGCATCCCCCTATTCACTGGAAGCAGAGACCGGCGATGTAATGCGCCCGGACGGATCCATAAAACGCCTGCCCAATATACTGGCCCTGCCCGAAGACACTCCCAAGCCGAACAGCATCTACGAACTGCCGGGGCTCAAACCAGGCGATGAAGCCGGCACGGTCACCCCCGCCACAGACCCAATGCCCAACGCTTCAGACATGCTTCGCGCCGCTCCCGCCGTTCAGACTTCCGAGGAAACAAATCCACAAATCGGCCCCGGCGCCAAGGATTCAGCAAACGGCAAATCCGAAAAAGACAAATGGAAAAAACCCAAAAAAAGTTTTGGGACAGCTCCAGCCACCGCCACGGAACAATCAAATGGCATATCAAACCCTGCCGCCAATCAGGCGGACACTGAAAAAACAAAACCGGCCGGAAAAGCAGATACTCGTAAAACAACCAAAAGCAATGAAAAGCCACAGCCCCAAACTGTAACCAAGCAAACACCGCAAATCCGCGAAGCAGACACATCCTGCATGCGCAAGCCGTTGACACCTGACATTGCATTCACGCTTGAAGCAGACATTATTGAATACAATGAATGTGACAAAACCCTGCGCGCAGTGGATGCGTTGTACAGCAACGGCGGTCTGTATATCCGCGCCCATGAAATCCGAATGGACCTCAACCGCGGCATCCTGGACGCCGAGGGCAATGCGTTCGCATATACCAATTTCATTGATGATTTCCATTATCCCGGGGACCGCATTCTGTACCACATGCGCACATACCAGGGCCGCGCCGTGCTCAATGGGCAAATACTCTTGTTTTCAGCCGCGCGACTTGGCAATTATAATGACTGGCCCAACAATTCAGCGGCCAAGCTTTTCGCCTACAGCAGCGTTCTGGAACCCGCGGCCAGTGTAGACAGCCTCACAGGCATCGATGACATTTCTTTTACCCAATCAAACCCGGAATTCATAATCACGGCACAGCGTCTGGCCATGAAAGCCGCCACGGATTCCAGCGCAGGGCTCACGTTTCACAATGTGGCCTACACGGATGCGGATGGTGCGCCCGGCGCCACGCCGGTTTTTTACACCACCACAGGAGATTTCAGGGAAAAAGGGTTTGCTCCGCGCTATGCGGCCATTACCGCGGCCCCGTCCAGAGATTACCGGAGTCTTCAGGAGATCGCAGATTATGTATTTGCCGACAATGTGCACGGCAAAGGGTATGTCCGTGCTGACGAACGGCATTTATGGCCTGGGGCGCCTCAGTCAAAAAGCCTCAGCGGCCAGTATTCCGCCAGCAAGCAGTATATTCGCGGGCCCAATGTTCTGAGCCTGTATGCGGACAATGATCAGGATGGATCAACCCTGTCCGGAAATTACAGTTATTACACATTCAGGCAAGGGGGCATCCAGCGCTTTTCTTACTTGAACAATATTACAGACTATGACAGCTTCAATTCCAACTTCAAAATTAATCAATATTCTGTGTGGCTGAATAAAAAAACAGATTCCTTCCTGGCCACCGTCAACCTGTCCAATTCCCACACTGTGAACAAAGGCAGTGGTGACGACAGTTCCTATTCCATGCAAAATACCATCCGAACAAACAGGGTTGTTATTTCATTGCAAAACGAGCCGTTTCGGCTTGGCGGTTTTCCTGTGTTTCTCGGAGTTAATGCAACACTTTCATGGACCAAAGAGCTTCAAGATCTAAACCTTGACTTGCATAGTGTTTATTTTCCGCCACGCAATTACATCTTAGAAAACAGGAATCTGGACAAAGGCTTTGCGGCAACCCTGTATGGTGCTCCTCTGTCCGTGGGCAGGAACCTGTGGTTCACATACCGCGGCATCTTTGAATATTATTCAGCATATCGCAACCGGTACGAACAGCGCCTTGACGGCGGCGTTACATCCGGCTTCCATGACGAAACATCCAACGGCGTAGAGGGAACCCATGGCCGCGCGGGCTTCACGTGGCAACCCGGCGCACGTGTTACATTCGGCGCCCATTACCTGGCGTCGCGCTACTACAAAAGCGGATATGGGTACTGGCACTCGTACCTGGCCTATCGCGGCTCTTCGCGCTGGTCCATCAGGCTCAATGCCATTTACGAGCCCGAACTGGCTTCGCGCGATGTGAATTATCCGGAAAATGTAAAATCGGAAACCGTGGAGCTGGCTATGGCCCTGCCCGGAGCTTCGTGGCTCTATGCTTCCTGGGACCTTGACGACAGCTATATGGGCACGCGCCTTGAACAATTGCGTTATGTCAGAGATCTGGATAACAAGCACGGCGCGCAGCTTGAATTCGGCATGAGAAAAAGTGCTGCACCGTTTAACGGCTTTTTATATCCCATGTATTATTATTTAACGATGTACTTCCACTGAAAACAGAATCAGTGTGTGGCCTTGGATGTGGAGCCATGCAGCGGCACTGCCTGGGCATTGGGCGTGAGTTCAATGGGGCCGAACTGGGCTTCGTATTTCATAATATTGTCCTCAAGGGCTTTGAGGAACATTTTGACGTGAATCGGGCTCATGAACAGGCGGGCAACCATGTTGAGCATATTTTCGTCGGGCACGGCTTTTGCGAAGTCCATGCGGAAATCCATGGCGGTGTGCTGGATGCGCACGAAATTAGCATAATCGCCATAGCTGATCTCTTCACTCATGTTCACGCGCACTTCTTTGGCCTGAATTACGGGCGCCTGCGGTTCCTGTTGTTTTTTTTCGTCTTCAGCCATGCTGGGTTTCCTCTCTCCGGACGCCGCCTGTGTTCCGCGGACCGGGCTTAATTCTTTCTTTGAAAAACGCACAGGGCATTGGTGACCGAGCGCGGGGATCCGTCCGACGGCTTGTTCACTGTTTCACCGTTGACAACCATAATGCTGGAGCCGCCGCCGTCCATGGCGATGGCGTTGACCGCACCGATACCGCGCAGGAAATCAGACAATTCCATGTAACTGAGTCCCACGCTGAAATTGGGCCTGCGCCCATCCACCACAACAAACAGCAAATGACCGTTTGCCGTGCTTGCAACCGCTGTCAGGGGATTGCGCTCATGGATGCTTCTTTTGAACTGCTCGGACTGTGTTTCCTGCACCACAATGCGCCCGCCGCGGATGAGCATGGGCCCGCCTGTGAGCGAGTTGAATACGCGCAGCCATTCAGCTTCAATTACAAAATAAAGTTTTACGGGCGCGCCGATGCGGAACAGTTTTTTGTATTTCATAGCGTCCCCGGCTAGGGAGATAACGAACCCGTCCGCGGGAATGCGCATGTTTCTGCTGCCGATTTCTTTGACCACACCGCGCTCCACTACAATTTCCAGTTCCGAGCGTTTGGTGGTTGTGCGCGCTCCGAACTCGGTTGTGTAAACAATGGCCTGATTGGCGCTGCGCTCTCGATTCATGCCGTCGATGTAAAAATACTCGCCCGTGTCCTCAACATAGATGGAGCCGCGGGTGCGCGGATATCCGAACAGGGGTATATTGTCGCGGGTGAGCCCGAATGCGCTGCGGTGCGTGTGCGAGAAATAAACCACGCGCCCGTCGAGCATTAGAAACCCGACCGGAAAAGCGTCGCCGGGGTCCATATTAAAATAGCTTCCGTTGATGGCCACGATTGGCTTGTGGCGCTTGGCCATGCTCGTTACGGTCTCGAGGCGGTCCATGTTGTCCCAGGCCAGCACAGGCTGGATGCGCACGGCGCCGGTGTTGAGATCGATATCAGACACATAGATTTGCACTGGCTTGCCGTCCACCTGCGCAAAGTAGTGGTAATACATCACAGACGGATGCGCAACCCGCTCCCAGCGTTCTCGCACAACCACTTTTGAAGCATGGGATGCGGTGCATAGATTCATGAGAAAAATTGTAAAAATGAACACCTGCCCATACTGCGTCATGTTGCAATTAACCGTTCTGTTTTTCATAATTATTTTACTGTTTTACCCGCTATGGGCTTATCTATGGCGGCCAGCGGAATGAACCGGGTGGAATTATCGCCGTTTGTCGCGCGGACTGACCGCACGTAATTAGAATGATATTATAAACCATGTCCGGGAGGTGCAACACTATGCCGCCGAAATGCCCGCTGCTGACCGTGGACATTCTGATTTTCAAGGATGGCCAATTTGTTCTCATAAAAAGGAAAAACCCTCCATTCCAGGGCATGTGGGCGCTGCCCGGAGGCTTTGTGGACATCGGCGAAACCGTGGAACACGCAGCCATTCGCGAGGCAAAAGAAGAAACCGGGCTGGATGTGGAATTGCTTGCCCTGCTCAACGTGTACAGCGATCCCGGCCGCGATCCGCGCGGACACACGGTCAGTGTTGTGTACATCGCCCACGCCGCAGGCGGCGTGCTCCAGGGCGCTGATGATGCGGCGGAAGCGCAACTGTTTTTCCCGGCCCACGGTGTGGATCTGGCCTTTGACCATGCTCTTATCCTTGAACACGGTCTGGACGCTGGAAAACACTTGAATCTGGTTTCCGCGTAATGCAGGTTTTATAGTCATATAGAATAAATGCGCCAAACGGGGGAGAACACGCATGATTCCCGGAAAAAAAATCCAACTGCATGCCTTTGAGCCGGAACACATCGAAAAGGCAAATGCCTGGGTCAATGATCTGGACATCCAGAAATGGCTGACCCTGCACCAACCTTCCCCCATGCATGCCACAAAAACATGGTACAAACTCATGGCCGAGAGCAACATTGATCATGTGTTCGCAATTCTCACAAACCGCGGCAAACACATCGGAAACATCGGCCTTCATAAAATCGACTGGAAGAACCGTAATGCCGAGCTTGGAATTTGTATTGGAGAAAAAAATTATCTGGGACGCGGGTATGGAGAAGACGCCATCCGCACCCTGTTGCGGTTTGCCTTCAATGAATTGAGCCTGCACCGCGTGTGCCTGCACGTGTTTGCGTTTAATGACCGTGCCCGGGCCTGCTACGAAAAATGCGGATTTAAGGAAGAAGGCATATACAGGGACGCCCTGTTCAGGGACGGCGCTTTCCATGATGCCGCATGCATGGGCATACTGGACCGTGAGTTCCGCAAATTGGAGAAATCATTGGATGCCGAATAATCAAATCCCATGCCGCATGGTTTTTTTCGATGCAGGCATGACACTCATACAACCTGTGCCCGAGTTCCGCTCCGGCATACTGCAAGTGCTTATCGACAACGGATGTGCGATCAGCCGGGAGCAGGTCGAGAAGCACAGTGATGACGCCGTGAACTTTCTGATATCGGAAATCAATTCAGGACGCAGATACGCGGTCAGTGATGAAGCCGACGAGGAATTCTGGGGCGATGTGTACGAGCGCCTGCTGTTGCGCCTGGGCATCAACGGCAGCGCCAGGGATCTGGGCCTGAAAATCTATTACTTCTACAGGCAGCACCATTCCTTCGACGTATTCCCCAACTCATTGGCTACTGTGAAAACACTGGCGCACAGCGGTTTCAAGCTCGGCATCATTTCCAATTTCTCAACCATGCTGGACGGCGTATTCCGTTTGAGGCAAATGCGCGATTATTTCGATCCATTCATCGTTTCCGCGGATGTCAATCTCATGAAACCGGACGCAGAGATTTACGAACTGGCCATGGAGCGTGCCGGGGTCGCTCCCGAGGACTGCATCATGGTGGGCGACAATCCCGTGGATGATGTCAAAGGCGCGGCCCTGGCAGGCGTGCGAGGCGTGCTCATTGACCGTTTCAACAGGTATCCGCACGCGCCGCAGCCGCGTATCACATCGCTGGCGCAACTGCCCGGATTGCTCAAACTTCCGGAATAGGCCCCGTTTTCCCTGTGGCCGGGTTTTGTACGCCCGCAGCTTAACGGCACAGCATTTTTAAAAATATCGTTAACTCGCCGGGATCCGATTTTTACCATGAAAAAAGCACTCATCCTCAAAATCATCATTGCACTGACAGGCTTTTGCGTTTTGGCAGGCGCCGGGCTCACAGTGCGGGTTGTGTTTTATCCTGACTGGGCGCACCGCATCGCGCCGGGCGTTACGGTGGGCGGCGTTTCTGTCGGCGACAGGACTGCGGATCAAGCACTCTCGCAACTCAAAAAACACAGGAAATTCCAATTGCCGGCCGAGTACAAGCTTATTGCCGGCAACAGGCAGTTTGATATCAAATTATCTGAATTAAAATATGAAATACAATTGAAACAAGCTGTGGACAACGCATTTCAATTCAGCAGAAATATGCCGTTCAGCAAAAAAATCCGCACCCGGTTCCGTGCGTACAGCCAGGGTCATGACATTCCTGCAAAATCCTCTTGGGACCACAAGGCAATGAATTCGCTTGTGGCCCTTGTGGCCTCAAAAGTTGACCGGAAACCTGTGAATGCGCTCATGAACTGGGACACCATGGCCTGGAGCGAGCACAAAGACGGGCAGGCCCTTGACCGAGACAAGGCGCGCGCGGCCATGGCCGCAAGCATGAATCTGTATAACGGCTTGCGTGTGCTCCTGCCGGTTAATGTGATCCCCGCGCGAATCACGTCCAAAACCTTTGAAAACATTGACTTCACAAGTCCGCTCGGAACTTATCAGACAAAATTCAGTGAGGGGAAAACCAGCCGGTCCAGGAATCTGAGGCGCATCGCCGAATTGCTTACCGGTTATGAAATCAAACCCGGGGATAAATTTTCATACAATGAAACCGTGGGGGCGCGCACAAGAGAAAACGGATTCCACCTGGCGCCGGTCATCGAAAACGGACGCATCGAGCAGGACTGGGGCGGCGGCGTGTGCCAGCCCAGCAGCACCCTGTTCAATGCGGCCCTGCTCGCGGGCCTGGACGAGTTTGACTGGATGCCACACAGCCGCACCAGCAGTTACATCGATCCGGGCCGCGACGCCACTGTGGCGTATGGCTCCATTGATCTCTCATTCCGCAATCCGCATCCCAATAGTGTCTTCATTTTCGCAACAGCTACGGAAGGCATTTTTACCGTTTCTCTTTTCAGCGAATTTAAGCCGGATTATAAAATGGAAGTGCGCAGCACCTGGTGGGGCCGGTTCAGTCCAAGCGAAAAAGTGATTGTGGATCAAACCCTTGCGCCCGGCAAACGCGTCGTTGAAAGCAGCGGCGCAAGCGGCATGTCCGCGGCTCTTTACCGAAAAACCATTTACCCCGACGGCAGTGAAAAAGAAGAACGTATGGCCAATAAGGGCGGCAATGTGCTGCACTACCGAGGCGCCAAAAGGATTGTGCGTGTTGGACCACCCGAATCATAAGACAGTCGTTGCGTTCCTGGCCCTGCTGTGCCTGCTTGTTGCTTGCGGATGCCGTAAGCAGGCGCCAGATCATGCATCTGGAAGCACGGCATATGTCATCCCCTCGCAGCTTCAGGATGAAGTTGACACGGCCATGAACGGTTTGGACGGCGCAGCCGTGGTCATGGATGTAAACACGGGCCGCGTGCTTGCCATGGTGAATCCAAAGGCCGCAATGGGCCAGGCTTTCCCCGTGGGTTCGGCTCTCAAGCCCCTCACGGCCACGGCTGCCGTGGAACAGGGTGTCGCGAATCCGGACCTTACCCTGCCCTGCTCAGGCGTCACATCAATTCACGGCCACGACTATCCGTGCTGGCTGCACGGAGGGCACGGCAAACTTAACATGGTCGAAGCCATAGCCCAGTCGTGCAACATATATTTCTACACGCTGGGCGCGCGTTTTCATGGCCCCGAACTACGCGACTGGGCCAGGCGTTTCGGATTCGGCTCCGCTACAGGTATTCAAAATATTGATTTCAAAGAAAGCTCCGGCCAGGTTCCGGAGATTCTTTTTCCGGAAAAAATATCGCGATTCGCAACCGGCGATACACCGGATTTTTGCGCTACACCACTTCAAATGGCGGTTTTTGCAGCGGCCATTGCAAACAACGGGCGCAGGCTGATTCCCCGCCTGCAAACAGATTCATCAAAAAAATATCCCCTGTCCCACCCCTCAAAGCAATTCAACGGAACCGTGATACAGGCGGACAAGGGCCTTGCAACGGCGCGGCGCGGCATGGCGCTGTGTGTGACGTCTTCTCTGGGCACCTGCCACGCGCTTGCGAACATGGGTTTCCCGGCCGCCGGCAAGACCGGAACCGCGCGCCATGTTGCGAATTTACGCACACACGCATGGTTCATCGGCTTCACACCCGTGGACGAGCCAGAGGTCGCCGTGGTAGTATTCCTGCAACAGGGTGAAGGCGCGCGCGACGCCGCGCCCGCGGCCAGGCGCATCATGCAGGCGTGGCACCAGTGCAAGAAATTTTAAAATCGTTTCATTAATGGAAAATTCTTGCGGCAGCCAACCGCCGCATCAGGGAGACAGCGCAATCAATTACTTTTACCGCACACAGTTCCTGTTTCTGTTCCTGACACTCACCGCATTATGCATGCCGGCCGCAGCGCAGGGGCCCGACCCGGCGCATATCCAGCCGGACATAACGGTTCTCATTCTGTCATCATACAATCCCCAGAGCGCGCGCCTGTTCTCAGATTCGAAAAACGGACTCACGGTTCAGCTTGGCACAATAAAAAAACAGGCCCAGGCATGCGGCGTGTCTCTTGTCGGAGATACCCTGGGCGTTCGGTGCGGCGGCATGGAAACAGAACAGTACCGCGCCATCACGGTATCGGATGTGAGCCGCCCGGTGTGCGTGGAAATTCCCGGCAAGGAATCGCACTGCTATCACGGCAGCATCATCGTGGAAGCCGGCACATCGAAACTGCACATCAGTAACATCGTTTCGCTCGAAGATTATCTCACGGGCGTGGTAGCCGGAGAACTGGATTCAGAAGAGCCAGCGGCCATGCAGGCCCAGGCCGTGCTGTCCCGCACCTGGGTGCTGAAAAACCGAATGAAACACGGTTCTTCGGGCGTTTGTGACCTCACGCACTGCCAGGTGTACAAAGGGATCGACGGGGAAACAAAACGCGCGCGCGAAGCCGTGCGCCGCACTTCTGGACAGGTCATCACATGGAACGGACAACTCATCGACGTGTATTTTCATTCCACTTCGGGCGGGCGCACCACAAGCCCGGCCAATGCCTGGGGCGGCGACACGCCGCCTTACCTGCAGGGCGTTGACGATCCCTGGTCCGAAATTTCGCCGCACCACATGTGGGACACCACGCTTACGTCCGCGGAAATTCGCAAGCTCGGATTCGAGGCTTTTAACGGCTCCCTGCTCAGCGTGGAAGTCACAGAAAAGACCCCGGACGGCCGCGCCAAGACCGTTGCCGTGCGGCTCAGCACAAAAACGCTCACTTTCACAGGGCAGGAATTCCACACCATCATAGGCCGAACCCTGGGATGGAATTATCTCAAAAGCGACTGGTTCAACGCAGTGAGCCAATCGGGGCGCATCCTGTTCACAGGCCGGGGCCTGGGACACGGCGTGGGCCTGTGCCAATGGGGCGCAATCGGCATGGCGCGCAAAAGACACGACTACAAAGAAATCATTAAATACTATTTCCCGGGCGTGGAGGTGGAGCCGTGGGCCGGTTTATTCCAGCAACTGCCGCAACGCTGATTCTGTGCGCGGTCCTGTGCGCAGCTTTTTCCAGCCCGGCGCGCGCCCAACCCGTGATGTGGCGCACCGTGCGCAGCAACCGCATAGTGATCAACCACTCGCGCACCATGCCCGACAACGAGGTCCAGGGCCTCATCCGCATGTGTGAAAAGGCGCGCGAAACCGTGGAGGACTGGTTCGGCGCCGAACTGCGCCAACGCATGGAAATCCGCCTTTACCCGGATACCCCTTCGTATGTGTCAACCACGGGCGCGTCCTGGTGGTATGCCGCTGTATGGCAAGGAGATATCCTGCACATGCAGCCTCCCCACATGCTCGCAGAGCGCGGGGTTCTTTACACGACTCTGGTTCACGAATACACGCATATGGCCCTGGACAGCTTCGTAAAACTGGACATACCCGACTGGTTCCAGGAAGGCCTGTCCGCGCATATCAGCGGTGAATTCACAGATAGTGTGCAGGGAAAAGAAAAGGACTTTGTGTGGCGCGGCACTCTGGATGAACTATCGGCTGCTTTGCTTGAAGCGGACAAACCAGCGCGCGCAGAGAATGCTTATCATGGCGCGTTTATCTTGATTCACGAACTTGATTCAAAATTTTCAAAAAAGGCAATCCTGGAATTTCTCAATGACCTGGAACATGACAGCCTGTTCAATGTCACATTTGAAATTCATTTCAAGCAAACCCCACATAACTACCTCAAGAGCATCCAGAAAAAATATCCGCGCAACAAAAAGAATTGATTTTCCAACATTGCCTTCCAACACTTGAAACACGCACACCGCACTATAATTAAGTGTGTACAGGGAGTACGATATGCCGCAAAATAATTTGGACGTATTAATTATCGGGGGCGGGGCCGCAGGGCTTATGGCCGCTCTGCGCGCTGTGGAGTGCGGGTGTACGGTGCGTGTTCTTGAAAAAATGGACCACCCCGGACTCAAACTCTCCATTACGGGCAAGGGCCGCGGCAACTTCACCACCACGCACGATATGAAAAAAGCCATCGCCGCATTCGGACCCAACGGCAATTTCCTGCGCGGCGCTTTTTCCCGTTTTTATAACAAACAACTCATCGAACTCATTGAATCCCTGGGCGTGCCCCTTGCCGAGGAACAGGGACACCGCATCTTCCCGGTCAACCACACGGCAAGAGAAGTCACGAAAATTATTGTTGAAAACCTTATACGTTCCGGCGTGCGAATAGACACAGAGAATAAAGTGCTTGAACTCGATATTACTGAGGGCCGGGTTCACGGCGCCTGCACGCATCAAGGACCAATCACCGCAGAGCGCACCATTCTATGCACGGGCGGAGTTTCCTACCCCGGCACAGGGTCGTCCGGCGACGGGTTCCGCTTCGCGGCCAAGGCGGGCCATTCCATTGTCGACCCCAGACCCGCGCTGGTGCCCATCACCCTGCACGGAGACACGCACAAGGAGCTCAGCGCCCTATCCCTGCGCCTCGTGAAAGTGGCGCTTGTGGACAACGGCCGTGTTGTGCAGGAGGAGTTCAACGACCTTCTCTTTACTCCATATGGAGTGACCGGACCGGCAGCGCTTTGCCTTGGCAAGGAAGCAGCCAAATTGCAGGGCCGCGAGGGTATTGAGTTGATTATCAACTTCAAACCTGCCCTCAGCATTGAACAGGTTCAAAACCGGCTTCAACGCGACTTCGCGGAAAAAGGCAAAAAATCACTTAAAGAAATCATGCCGGGCCTGCTGCCGCGGCGCGCTGCTCCCGTGGTGCTGTACCGCGCCGGCCTGGACCCCATGCTGACCGGCAACCAGGTGACACGCGCTCAGCGCGACGCACTTGTACAGCAATTAACTGCGTTCAGGCTTACCGTGCGCGGCGTGCGCCCCATCGAGGAAGCCATCGTCACATCGGGAGGCGTTGCGTTGGATGAAATCAACCCTAAAACCATGGAATCCCGAATAGTCAAGAACCTGTATATATGCGGGGAAATGCTTGACCTGGACGCGCGCACCGGGGGCTTCAATTTACAGGCCGCATTCAGCACAGGCTGGGTGGCGGGCGACGCGGCCTGCAATGCATGCAAGGCTTAAAGGACTGACAATAACATGGCGGATGACACACAATCAACTTTGTGCGGCGCCGCAGTTGCCGACGCATCGCCGTGCGCACTGGAACCTGGGCGCATCTGGATGAGCGGTTACAAACCAAACCGCTTCGCCCGCACACAGTCCGGCCCCATCCAGGTCCGCGCCATTGCGACCGGCTCACAAACACACGGAATACTCATTCTATCCGCGGACACATGCCTGATCAGCCCGCGCATGGCAACGGATTGGTCGCAGCGCATTGCACATTCCATAAATATCGATCCCGCGCATATTTTTATTATCACCACGCACACTCATTCCGGGCCGGATCTGTGCGGCCTGTTCGGCGGAGTTCCGCCAAGTTATATCAGATTTTTTGGGGACACGGCTGTGCGCACGGCAACAGCCGCCTGGAACAATCGCGCCCCGGCAACTCTTCACATCGGCGCCGCGCCTCATGCGCTCGGCATTCCCCGCCGGGCTACCAAAGGCCAGTCGGACATGGAAAACCAGGTTGTCGCGCTGCAATGGAGATATGCACATGGCGTAGCGGCAACACTCGTTAACCTGGGCTGCCACGGAGTTGTGTTGCCAAGAACATCGCGCATTCTCAGTGCGGATTTGCCTGGCGCTATCTGCCATAAGACAGACGCCTTGTTCGGTGGAACAACACTTGTCGCGCCTCGCGTGCAGGGCGATGTAAACCCGGCCATTCCCGGAGATGACCCCTATGAACAAGCCGGAAACACCGCGGAACTGGAACGGCTTTCGGAACTGGGTTTGGAATCAGTGCAAAATGCTGTGAATACTGCCACACAGTCGAACCCGCAAACAATCCACGTGCATTGCATGGACATCATTTACGCCGCTCACACACCCGCATCATTATTGTTTCGAATACCCTGGTGGTCGGGACGCGGCGCGCACCCTGACGCGCGATTCCGCATCCCCGTGCGCCGTTTCATTATTTCAGGAATCCAGGGCATCTCGGTTCCCGGAGAAATTCTCACATGCCTGGGCCGGGACTGGCTCATGAGAAAACCGGATCCTTCGTTGCTTTTCAGTTATTGCGGCGGGTACCTCGGTTACATGATGCTGCACACATCATTTCGCAATGGCGGATACGAGCCCATGGTGTCGCCGGGGCCTGTGCCCGGCCTGCCGGATTGATCCTTCATCCACTTCGGGCGAGCCCGGACGCACCATAAAAAACAGCCCTCGCAAGAGCCGCCTCAGAATCTCATCATTCAATTAATTCGAATATGATTTATTCCACCACAAAGGAACGCCCTGCAAGGGACATGGATGTCACGTGCGTGTAATCATAATAAATGCCCGCAAATGGTGCTATGGAAGTCACAGCGCCATCTGCGGCAATGATCTTCAAATGGCCCTGGGGCTCTGTTTTTCCAATCTGCTTATTATTAACCCTGAACCAAAGATGCTCGCCCCGGGCAAGGCATTGAATATATTCTTCGGTAAACAAAATATCGCTGTGAGGCTGCGACACGGTCATGCAGGGATCCATGCCGGCCACATGCGCCAGGGGCACGTATAGCCCAAGAAAACCCTGTGAAATAATATCCGTGGGATTGCCCTTGTCCAGGTTGGCCACGGCTATGCCGTACAAGTGCAAATAGGCCGGGGACACAGATCCGGGCTCAATATTACCCTGCACTGTGAATTCCACGTACAAATTATCTTCATCCATACCGCCCTTGATAGATACGATGTCGAAATCATCGGGAACCAGCCGCTCCGGGTCATCCACAGGCGGCTCATCCACGGAGAAGTCAAACATGCAGGTATCGTTTTCCGGAGGCCAGGACGTGACATAACACGGAGTTTCGGTGAATACATTGCCGGTAGCGTCTCCTGCGCGAAAACCGTACCAGACTTCGGCGCCTTTTTCAAACGGCGGAAGTTCGGCGCGCCATTGGCTGGCCCCGCCCATATCCTCCATCTCCACAGTTTCCCAGGTTTCTGATTCATCCACACTGTAAAACATATAGGCTTCGATGGTTTTATCATTGATTTTATTTTGATCGTTATAGATTTCAGCGGTTACGATCACGGGCTCTCCTGCGCGCGGCGGATCCGGCTCCAGGGTCACACTGTACAGCCAGGGGGGGTACATGGTGCGCTGTATTTCTTCAAGAACTTCTTCAGTGCCTGGAGGCAGGCTGCCATTAAGCTGCGCCCGGGCCGCCGGCCCCAGCAATAAGAGCAACAATACAGTTGCAGCCCGAATCGCATATTTTGAATACTTCATAATTCCGCCTCCTTCCGAATGTGTGTTTTTGAGGCTTTTCCATTATATATTAACCTTATAAGAAATGCCATTCGTTCCCTGTTTCGCAAAAGCATTGCTTAAAATTCCAAGTCAGACTTTGAGGAATGCTATGCATGAAATGTGATGGGAATGAAAATCTGTGCTTGCTATCAGCAACGAAAAACGCCCTGTATTTTTAATGTACAAATCACAAACGCAGCATCAGGGCGCACCGAAATCAACACCGTTTAGCTCGAATTGGTTATCGCTGTCTACGATTTCCTTATTAAGCCAGGGGGAATAAGTTTTTACGGATGCTTTTCCTTTGGAGGGATCGAATAGAATAATGCGCAGATAACCGTCGCCGCCATTGTCTCGATACTGGAAATTGGCAACTATCTGAAAAATGGAATTGCCGGATTTTCCGAAATCAATACGCCGTCCCACTCCGTCACCGGCCGTATGCCCGCTGAACACAAATTGAATGTTGCGATGCTGTGAAATAAACTTGGACCACATTTCCTGGCCGTTGTTGGCCCCGCCGGGCTGCGCTCCGATGCCCATTTTAGATGGCAAACTTGCCTGGGCCAAATCGGAACCGTGCAGCGAATTATTGTAGTACAGATAAGCGTGGGTCAGCACGATTATGCGGCGGGCGGGGTATTTGTCTGCAATTTGTCCGGCCCACTGGAGCACCTCATTGCGCGGCCCGAACTCCAGGCATAATATGAGCCAGTCTGTGCCACCGGCGCGAAACAGGTGGAAGGTATTATCCATATTGCCGTCAATATAGGCGCCGCCAAATGTGGGCGTGTTGCGAAATTTTTCAAAAGGGAAGAATCTGTTATACATTGACGCAGCGCGTGTGGCGCCTTCATCGTCATAGTCATGGTTGCCCGGCACAAACGCATAGGGCACGACACCATCGAGCACATTCATGCTTGCTGCTGCGCGTTCCCACTGCTGGGTTGATGGTCCCGGTATATTCACAATGTCGCCCTCGTGCAGAACATAGGCGATGTTCAAAGCTTCTACATTTTTGGTTATCCATTGTGTCTGTGCAGTGAAAATTTCCGGGTAAAGGTGGGAATACATCTGGGTGTCGGGAAGAACTACAAGCGCGAAAGATTCTCCACTGAATGAGCGTGACACAGGGGTTTGTTCACCTGAAGCCGCGCCGCCCCCTCCACCGCAGCCATGCAATATTATGAAAGCCAAAAACAATATTGTGGAAAGTATTGCGCGCGCATAACGATTCATTGAAGCAACCCCATTTAGTATGCTAAACCAGCCGCAATCAATAAAAACAGATTTGCTTTTTAAAAGGAAGTGTTCGGGTCGAGCGCCCAGTTTGCTCGTTGATTCCTCATTGAAACCGGCCGGATTATTGAAACTCCTGAATAATCACGGCTGAATTAAGCATAACATTTGCCATCTCAATGAAAGTATAAATTAACTTTTAAGAAATACTACTGCCATTTTAATTTTCAGGAGTCGAACCTGGCGAGGCGGCGGAAAGCATCAATTTGGTCTGTGCGCCCGAGGCGGGCATTGCGCACGGCGCGCTTAAGCGTGGCGATGCTTTTGTCATAATTAGGACGGTCCACGGGATATGGGATTCCGTCTTTACCCCCGTGGGCGAAACTGAATCGGGCGGGATCGCGAAAACTGGCTGGTTCCCCGTATATAACCTCGGCGAGCAGGCTGAGAGCGCGCAGGGTTTTCGCTCCAACGCCTGGCGTGCCGAGTAATGCTTCAAAATTATTTGGTAAAACGTTTTCATAAGTCTTTTCGAGGATTCTTGTAATGCGACGGGAATCGATATCCTGCATGAGTATCTGGTGACGGGAGGGCAGGTCAAGATGTTCAAGCCGGTGCAGTTCCAGAGCCAGTTTCTGCGGTTTAAATTCACGCAGGAGCATCGCCGCACTGTTTCGGTTGCCGGCCGCCTCTGCGGCCACGAGATTGAGGGTCAGTTGTTGAGGGATTTTCAGTGAACACACGGCCGCGTGCGGGTCGCATGTGAAATCGCTTGTGTCGGCGCCCAGCCAGTGGTAGCGGCGCGCGTAACGGTTTTGTTCGTTCATGCCCTGCTGCACCACGGCCCAATTCCCGCTTGATGTAAAAAAGAAGGAATGCTGGTAAATCTGGTACCCGTCCTGAACAGCCGCGCTGTCCACCTTGGCGCTCATGCGGCTGCAATACACAAGGGGCGTGGGATCCATTCCTATCGCATCCCCTGCGGCTGCGATTTCCATAGGGGTTTTTCGCGACGCAGCGCCCTTGCCGCCGCACACATACAGGCCAAGCGCTCCTTGTGTGGGTTTCACGGCTTCTTTGAGCGCTCCGCACACTGTGGTGGTTACGCCGCTGCTGTGCCAGTCGAACCCCAGCACGCAACCCAGGGCCTGAAACCAGTATGGATCCGACACCTTGCGCAACATTTCATCCGGACCGAATTCGTCAACCATGCATTCGGTAATGGCGCGGCCCAATTTAACCATGCGCTGAAACAGCCAGGCCGGCGCTTTGCCGCCATGCAGTGGAAGGTTTGTTGTTCCGGTTTTCAATATGGCTTACACCTGTTCATAACAACAGCAATGATACAAGTGTACAGTAATGGGCAAGGTGTATCAATAAAGCTTTGAAAACACTGCGAAATGACGCCAGTCAGTTTTCCATGGCGGCCTGTTCCGCGGGTGTGCGAACCCATACCGAACGTTGCGGGAACGGGATTTCAATCCCCACTTCGTCGAATTTCTTCTTGAACCGCCTGCGCATTTCCCGCATCACGTTCCATTGTTCCAGAGGCTGGGTTTTGACCATGACGCGAATGGCTACAGACGAGTTATCCAGACGCTCGATTCCTGGAATTTCAAAATCCTCAAGCAGCACGGGCGCCCACTTTTCATCTGCTTTCATGTCATCACAAACCTGGCGTATGACGCCAATTACCCGATCCACGTCTTCGCAATAGGCAACATCCAGTTCCACAAGCGCGCGCGACCAGATTTTTGTCATATTGTCCACCACAGTGATCTGTCCATTCGGCACGTAATGAACGATACCTTCAATATCGCGCAGCACGGTGACGCGGATGGTGATATCTTCCACAAGGCCGGACACACCGCCCGCCCGCACCACATCGCCCACAGAATATTGATTTTCAAGAATAATGAAAAACCCGGTGACAACATCGCGCACGAGGTTCTGTGCGCCGAACCCGATAGCCAGTCCGGCCACGCCGACCCCGGCCAGGATGGGTCCGATGTTGATGCCAAGTTCAGGAAGAATCATCATGATGGCCACAATGTAAACAGCCACTTTGGTCGCGCTCGTGATAATGCTGTTGAGCGTCAACATGCGGTGTTCCCGCTCAGCGGTGGTGAGCGTGCGTGTGCCGCGCATCATGTTCATGGTCTGGTGGGTAAGCAATTTGACAAAACGAATCGCAGCCCAGCTCATCAGCAATATAATGAAAATTTTTGGCCCTCTTGTAACCACGGACTGGAGAAAATCATGCCCCAGTTCCTTTGCATTCATGAGTTCAAACATAAAACAAACCTCCCCGATGTTCAGAATCCCGGATTGTTCTTTGGGAACATATTGATTATATCGCATTGAAGGTTGTTTATGAAGCGGGACTCTGGCTTTAATCTTTCATATACTTGAACACGGGGCCGAAAGTTCCCGCCCGGCCTCTGTTTTATATAATGATAATATTATAATGTACATTGGATAGCAGCATGCTGATTGTCGTCAAAGGACTCAACCATTACAGCGCCCCGCTGGCCGTGCGGGAGAAATTTGCGTTGCCCGAAAACGCCCTTGGCGCAGTGTCTTCGGAGATTCGGCAAAGGGACAATGTGCGCGAGGCGCTCATGCTTTGCACTTGCAACAGGACGGAATTATATGTGCGCGCGCCGTCTCTGGACGCTGCCACCACGTCGCTCAATGCCTTTATCCGCGAGAAATTTCAAGAAAATCCCGATACACCAGAAGCCCGCAAATGGTTTTATCATTACCAGGGCAGCGAAGCCGTGGAGCACTTGTTCCGGGTGTCCAGCGGATTGGATTCCATGGTTGTGGGCGAGGGGCAGGTTCTATCCCAGGTCAAGGCCGCATATCTGCACGCCATGGAAAACAATGCCACGGGCGAAATTTTGAACACCCTGTTCAATCAGGCGGTGAAGGTGGGCAAGCGCGCACGCACCGAAACCGCCATCAGCCGCAATGCCGTGTCCGTGGCGCACGCGGCCATTGACATGGCCCGCCAGGTGTTCAGCGATCTCAAGGACAAAAATGTGCTCATTGTGGGCGCCGGCAAAATGTGCGAAGTAGCCTGCAACCATCTCAAAAACCTGGGGCCGTGCAATATCACCGTGGCCAACCGCACCGTGGCAAAAGCAAAAGAGACCGCGGCGCTCATGGGCGCTTCGGCCGACACCCTCACCAATGTGCCCAAACTCCTGGAAACCGCGGATGTGGTCATTACGTCTACTGCGGCCCCGCACTATGTTATTCATTACAGCGATGTCAAAAAGGCCGTGCAGCGCCGCCGCGGCCGGCCTCTTTACATTGCGGATATTGCGGTGCCGCGCGACGTGGAACCGGATGTGGCCAAACTCTCAAGCGTTTTCCTCTACAACATTGATGACCTCAAAACCGTGGTGCATGAAAATCTTGATAAACGGCGCAAGGAAATCGTAAAGGTCGAAACCATCATCATGCAGGAATTGAATGAATGGCAGGCCTGGCTGGCCGGCCGCGAAGCCGTGCCCATGCTCACATCATTCCGATCAAAGATCGACGCTATCAGGGAAAAAGAACTCAATAAAGCTTTAAAAAAATTCGCGCACCTTTCCGAAGACGACCAGCAGGCCATCACCCTGCTCACCCGCTCCATCGTGAATAAGATCCTGCACCAGCCCACGGTGCGGCTCAAGGAATCCGCGGCGGATAACGACGGCGCCGTGTATATGGATGCATTACAGAAACTGTTCGACCTGGAAACCCCGGACAACGGCGAAAACAGCGGGCAAAAGGAGTAGCCATGGGCCAGACCGTGATCATCCTTCTTGTGGCAACCATCGGGACCTATCTGTTGCTGAGCATTGTGCTGGGCGCCACGGCGCTGAGCGGGCGGGAAAATCTCAAGCGCACACTGGCCCACGGCATCTGGCTCGCCGTGGCACTGCACACCGTGCTTCTGATTGTGCGGTGGGTGGATTCAGGCCACTTTCCCATGGCCAACACATTCGAAACCATGATGCTGTTTTCCTGGCTCCTGGCCGCCACCTACGCAATCATGCAGACAGTGCTCAAAAACTATTCCCTGGGCATGTTTGTGTCCCCTCTGGCCGTGCTTGGACTGTCTTTCGCTTTCTTTACCACCAACAAAGCGCCCGGCCTGGTGCCAATCCTGAAAAGCAAGTGGCTCTATTTCCACGTGCCCTTTGCTTTTGCATCCTACGCCTTTTTCACTTTGGCTTCTGTTGCAGCGGTTGCTTATTTTCTCAAGGAATATTTTCTCAAGGTCAAACGCCAGCCATCCAAACTCAAACTGCCGCCCCTGGAATGGCTCGACACCATGAGCTACCGGTTCGTGAGCATGGGTTTCCCCCTTCTCACCATAGCCATTGTGACCGGCGCTATCTGGAACATGAACGTGGCTGATGCGTTCTGGACCTGGGGCCCAAAACAGACCTGGTCGCTCATTCTCTGGATCATCTACGGCATCTACCTGCACACACGCGCTGTGCGCGGGTGGCGCGGCCGCGGCACAAATATTGTTCTGTTATTTGGTTTCCTCGTTATGCTCATCACGTTCTTTGGAGTGAATTTCCTGTCTAAAGACATGCACGGAACGTTTTTCAATTGATTGTGATTAAAATCCCGGCTGTGGCATCGATGTCGGAAACCGAAATTCTTATTATTCTGTTGAATGAAAAAGTTCATTCTGCTTTTTAAACAAAAATAAGTGAGAATATATTTCAATGATCAGTATCACCAGACTCTATTGCGACATCCTCACGGAATCCGACCGCATCCGTTATGAATCGGACAGCCCGACACTCAAAGGCGGGCACGGCGGACTCAGTGACAAGCCCATCGTAGTGTGGAACAGCACCCAGGCGTGCAATCTCAAATGCACCCACTGTTACGCCAGCGCATGCGCGGGCCCGGACCCCGATGAATTGACCACGGCAGAAGCCAAAGCAATGATTGACGATCTGTCCACCATGGGCGCGCCCGTGCTCCTGTTCTCGGGCGGCGAGCCTTTGATGCGCAAAGACATGTTCGAGCTGGGCGCATACGCGCGCGACAGGGGCATGCGCATCACCATCTCTAGCAACGGCACCCTCATCGACGCCAAAACCGCCAAACGCATCAAGGATACCGGCTTTGTTTATGTAGGCATCAGCATTGACGGCGAACCGCACACCCACGACAAATTCCGCGGCGTCAAAGGCGCTTTTGAAAAGGCGCAGACCGGCATCAAAAACTGCATGGACGCGGGTGTCAAGGTCGGCCTGCGCTTCACTATCACCAATGACAATTACAAAGAAATTCTCCCCTATGTGTTTGATTTCATCGTGGAAAACAATATTCCCCGCTGCTGTTTCTACCACTTGGTGTACGCGGGCCGCGGCAGCAAACTCATTGAGCACGACGTTCCAAAACCCCAGAAACGCGAGTTGCTTCTCGACATCTTCCGCAAAACCCGGGAGCTGGCCGACGCGGGCCGTGTGCTGGAAATGCTCACCGTGGACCTGCAGGCCGACGGTCCGTTCATTTACCTCACCCTGCTGGAAGAAGGCCGCACCGAGCAGGCGGAAAAAGTCATGCAATTGCTCAAGCGCAACCGAGGCAGCGCATCCGGGCAGCGCATTTCCTGTGTGGACCACCTTGGCAATGTGCACCCCGACCAGTTCTGGCGCCACTACTCATTCGGCAACGTGCGCCAGCGCCCGTTCAGTGAAATATGGGACGACACGTCCGACCCACTCATGAAGGGCCTTAAGAACAAGCTCGAATACGTCAAAGGCCGTTGCGCCAAATGCCGGTTCCTGGACATCTGCGGCGGCGGGTTCCGCGTGCGCGCCGAAGCCATGACTGGAGACCCCTGGGCCGAAGAGCCCGCATGCTATCTCACGGACAAAGAAATCGGGATTGATTAAGCCATGACCAAACCCATAGATGCAACACTCCGCCTCGTGGCCTGGGAAATCACCCGGCGCTGCAATCTGTCATGCGTGCACTGCCGCGCCAGCGCCGAGGATCATGTGTACGAGGGCGAACTGTCCCACGAAAAGGGCATCATCCTGCTGAACCAGATTCGCGAAGTGGGCCAGCCCATTATCATCCTAACGGGCGGCGAACCCATGTTGCGCGAGGATGTTTACGAACTGGCCGCATACGGCACAAAGATCGGCCTGCGCATGGTCATGGCGCCCAACGGCACTCTTATCACAAGCCAGACTGTGTCGAACATGAAAGGGTCGGGCATCAAGCGCATCAGCGTGAGCATCGACGGCCACGACGCCGCATCCCACGATACATTCCGCGGCCAGCCCGGCGCTTTTGACAAGGCTCTCAACGGCCTCAAAATCGCCAGAGACAATGGCCTCGAGTACCAGATCAACACCACGGTCTCTATTGCCAATTACAAAAGCATCGAACAGATCCATGAATTGGCCGTGTCTATCGGCGCTGTGGCGCACCATATTTTCCTGCTGGTTCCCACGGGCCGCGCCATGCTCCAGGAGGGACAGGAAATCAACGGCCAGAATTATGAAGATCTCCTGGAATGGATTTACGAAAAGTCAAAAACATCGCCCATTCAATTCAAACCCACGTGCGCGCCGCATTACATGCGCGTAATGCGCCAGAAAGGCGGCGCCGCAGCGCCTGCGCCAGGCCATCCCGGCGCTCATCCGGGAGGCCACCCTGGAGGCGGACACCCGGGCGGACTTCATTCCATGACACGAGGCTGCCTGGGCGGAACCGGATTCTGTTTTATTTCCCATGTGGGTGTCGTGTCTCCGTGCGGATACCTGGAAATTGACTGCGGCAATGTAAATGAACAACATTTCAAGGACATCTGGAATAGTTCGCCGCAGTTCCTGCGCCTGCGCAACCCCGAGGAATTAACAGGCAAATGCGCGCAGTGCGAGTTCGTGCGCACATGTGGCGGGTGCCGCGCCAGGGCCCATGCTGCATCCGGCGACTACATGGCCGAGGAGCCGAACTGCATCTATATACCAAAACCCTGCCGATGATGTTTTCCCAGGGCTGCGCTGCCATGCACGGGCTGCGCCTGTTATAATCAGCGCAAAATCGTCTGGAGTTTTTTGATGACCGAACTGCCCCCCATGTCCGAACTGGACAAGCAACTCATCGACCTCATGCAGGCCAAATTCCCAGTGGCTTCCCGCCCTTATCAGGAAATCGGACGCCAGCTCGGCTTCTCTGAAGATGAAGTTTATGACCGTGTGGCTCTCCTCTATAAACAGGACCGCATCCGACGCATCGGCCCCATCTTCGACACCTATAAAATCGGGTACGTATCCTCTCTTGTTGGCGCTGTGATTCCACCCGCGCGCCTGGACGATGTCGCTGCCATTGTAAACAGGCACCCTGAAGTCACACACAACTATGAGCGCAACCATGAATTCAATATGTGGTTCACGCTCATCGCACCCGGATATGCGCGCATTGATGGCATTCTGGACCAGATGCGTGCGGAAACCGGGGTGCAGGAGTTCTACAGCATGCCCTTCACCGCGCGGTACAAAGTCTGGGTGGAATTCTCAACCACGGGGCAAGACCTCAATAAGCCCGGCCCCACCCTGTTCAGAAAAGATGAAACCGAAACACCCTGCGAAATCACACGCGGTGACATTGCATTCGTGCGCGCCATTCAAATTAATATTCCTTTTGAAAAACAGCCTTATCTGGCCATTGCGAACAAGGCGGGCATGGCCGAGAACGCGGTCATTGAAAAAATTGCGGATTGGAAAAAGCGCCGCATCATCCGCCGATGGGGCGCTATCGTGCGCCACCAGAAAATCGGCTACGACCACAATGCCATGGGCGTGTGGAACGTGCCCGCGGATCGTGTGGATGAATACGGCATGACAATAGCGGCTTACGACGAAGTCAGCCACTGCTACACGCGCAAAGCGCCCCCGGGCTGGCCCTATAACCTGTACTCCATGGTCCACGGTTTGTCCGACCAGGAGTGCATCGACGCCATCGATAAAATCGCCCGGGAAGTAGGGCTCACCGATTACGGCGCCCTGTTCTCTCAGCGCGAGTTCAAGCGCTCGGACATGGAATACTTCCCGGACTCGCATATGAAATATTTTGAAGAAATGGATTAACTACAGACAATGAAAAAAGGACTCGTGTACATCATCGGCGCAGGCCCCGGAGATCCAGGGCTGATCACGGTCAAGGGATTGCAGGCCCTGCGCAGGGCCGATGTGGTGCTCTATGACCGCCTGGCCAATGAATCGTTCCTGCAGGAATGCCGCCCGGATGCGGAACTGATTTTCGTTGGAAAAATGCCGGATCAGCACCCCGTGCCCCAGCATGAAATCAACCGCCTGCTCGTAGAAAAAGGGCAGGCGGGCAATGTGGTGGCGCGCCTTAAAGGCGGCGACCCGTACATCTTCGGCCGCGGCGGCGAAGAAGCCGAGGACCTGGCCGCAGCCGGTGTGCCGTTTGAAATCGTGCCCGGAGTAACCGCGGCCATTGCGGCCACGGCTTATGCGGGCATTCCCGCAACACACCGCGACTGCACGTCCACTGTGGCGTTCATCACCGGCCATGAAGATCCCAACAAAGCTGAGTCTGCCGTGGACTGGAGCAAAATTGGTCCCTCCATAGGCACCATTGTCATTTACATGGGCATTAAGCATTCCGAGAAAAACATTCAGCAGATTATTGATTCGGGACGCAGCCCGGACACTCCGGCAGCGCTGATCCAGCAGGGCACCCTGCCCTCGCAGCGAACCGTTGTGGCCACGCTCGGCACGCTCACCCAGGCCATCAAGGAACACGACATCAAACCGCCCACACTCATTGTCATTGGCGAAGTCGTGAACATGCGCGAAAAACTCACGTGGTTCGAAACCCGGCCCCTGTTCGGCGCGCGCGTGCTTGTAACCCGCTCCCGCCCCCAGGCCAGTAAGCTCGTCACCGAACTGGACGCACTCGGCGCCAGCGTCACGGAATTCCATTCCATTAAAATTGAACCGCCCCTGGATTTCGATCCGCTGGATAACGCAATAATGAACGCCGCGGACTTCGACCATGTGGTATTCACCAGCGTGAACGGGGTTGAAAGTTTCTTTGGCCGCACGCGGAATCTTGAATTGGATATCCGCGACCTCAAAGGCCCGCGCATTTGGGCCATCGGACCGGCCACGCGCGACGCCCTGCTTGACCGCGGCGTTGTGGTGGAAAAACTGCCCATGGAATATTTCGCCAAATCCCTGGGCGAGGCCATGGGCAAATCCGTGTCCGGCCAAAAAGTTCTCCTGCCCCGCGCGGACATCGCTCCACCCGTTCTGCGCGAAGACCTCGAAGCCGCGGGCGCACAGGTTACCGAGGTCACGGCATACCGCACTGTGCTGGATGAGTCCATGCCCGCGGCCGCGGCCAAAGCCATTGAAGCCGGTGAGATCGATTACCTCACATTCACCAGTTCGTCCACCGTGCGCAACTTCCTGGAAAAATGCAAAAATCTGAATCTCGACAAACTCATGCAGCACGTCAAAGTCATTTCCATTGGACCGGTTACAACCCAGACCGCAAAAGACCTCGGATTCAATGTTCATACAGAAGCCGATGAATTCACGATCCCGGGCCTGGTGGACGCTCTGGTTGAATTCCACACGGATAACACATGACGGAGGCCTGTAAGGGCAAGCGCAAACATCATCTGCAAAATATTGATAAATGGAGTATTGACCATGACCCTGCCATTTGACTTGAACCAGCGCCCACGCCGCCTGCGGCGCACCGCCACCCTGCGGCGCATGGTGAACGAAACGCGCTTATCCGCCAACGATTTCATGTATCCCCTGTTTGTATGCCACGGGAAAAATGTGAGCGAACCCATCGGCTCCATGCCCGGTGTTTATCATCTGTCCGTGGACAACATCATCAAGCAGGCCGAGAACGCATTCAAACTCGGGGTGCCTAGTGTGTTGTTGTTCGGTCTGCCCAAGACCAAAAACGCCAGGGCAAGCGAAGCTTACGCAGAAAAAGGCATCGTGCAGCAGGCCGTGCGCGCAATCAAGCAAAACGTGCCGGACCTGGTTGTGGCCACGGACGTATGCGTGTGCGCATACACGGACCACGGGCACTGCGGCGTGCTGCGGGACGGTGAAGTGGACAATGACCCCAGCGCTGAACTGCTTGCAAAAATGGCTGTGTCCCACGCTGCAGCCGGAGCGGACATCGTGGCCCCCAGCGCCATGATGGACGGACAGGTCGCCGCCATCCGTTACGCCCTGGATGACAAAGGATTCAAAAATACGGCCATCATGGGTTACTCCGCGAAATACGCATCCGCGTTCTACGGCCCGTTCCGCGAGGCTGCGGATTCGGCCCCCGGCAAAGGAGACCGCAAGGCCTATCAGATGGACCCGGCCAATGCGCGCGAAGCTTTGCTTGAAACCGAACTCGATGTGGAGGAAGGCGCGGACATCATCATGGTCAAACCAGCCCTGGCATACCTGGACGTCCTGTCGCTTATGCGTGAAAATTTCGAGCAACCGCTTGCCGCGTACAATGTGTCCGGCGAGTACTCCATGGTCAAAGCCGCGGCCGCAAAAGGCTGGGCTGACGAGCGCGCCGTGGCATTGGAAATGCTCACATCCATGCGCCGCGCCGGCGCGGACATTATCATCTCCTACTGGGCCGCGGATGCAGCCAGGTGGCTTGCTGAATGAATCTACGATTTTCTTGATACGAATAAGCAACAGCAGCCGAAACGATCGCACAATTTCAGAGGAGCAGGAAAATGGCAAAAACAGATATCAACAAAAAAGCATACCAGAAAGCCGTAAAAGTCATTCCCGGCGGCGTGAACAGCCCGGTGCGCGCATTCAAATCCGTGGGCGGCGACCCGATTTTTGTGAAACAGGGCAAAGGCTCGAAATTCACTGATGAAAACGGAAAACAATACATTGATTATTGTTGCTCATGGGGACCGCTGATCCTGGGCCACGCCGATGCGCGTGTCGTTTCGGCTGTGAAGAAGGCTGCGGAAAAAGGCATGAGTTTCGGCATCTCCACCGTGGCCGAGGAGACCCTCGCCTCCATGTTGTGCAAGGCCGCGCCATCCATTGAAAAGGTGCGGTTTGTAAACTCGGGCACAGAGGCCACCATGAGCGCCATCCGCCTGGCGCGCGGGTTTACCGGCAAAACACGCATCATCAAATTCGATGGCTGCTACCACGGCCATGCGGACTTCCTTCTGGCCGGCGCAGGCTCGGGCGTGGCCACGCTCGGCATTCCGGACAGCGCGGGCGTGCCCGCTCCTTTCGTCAAGGAAACCATTGTCATTCCCTACAATAATCTCAATGCAGTCAAAAGCGCGCTCAAGAAACATCAGGACAAAGTCGCATGCATAATTCTTGAACCCATTGCCGGCAACATGGGCGTGGTGCCCCCTGCGGACGGATATCTCCAAGGCTTGCGCAAAGCCTGCGACGCCGCAGGCGTGCTGCTCATTTTCGATGAAGTTATCTCAGGATTCCGCGCGGGTTTCAGCGGCGCCCAGGGCTTATTCAAAGTCAAACCCGACCTCACATGCCTTGGCAAAATCATCGGCGGAGGCATGCCCGTTGGCGCATATGGCGGCCGCGCGGACATCATGGATCAAATATCCCCTCTGGGCCCGGTGTACCAGGCCGGCACCTTGAGCGGCAACCCCGTGGCCATGGCAGCGGGTATCGCAACCATAAACCGCCTGGCGGATAAGGCCATCTACAAGCAGATCGATGAGAAGGCCAGTGCTTTGTGCGACGAACTCCTCAAAGCCGCGGACCAGGCCGGCGTGGCCATCACCATCAACCGCGTGGGGTCCATGTTCACTGTATTTTTCACGGGTGAACCCGTCACGGATTTTGCATCCGCCAAAAAATGCGATACCGCAAAATTTGCAAAATACTTCCGTGAAATGCTCAATCAGGGAATCTACATCTCTCCGTCACAATTTGAAGCCAATTTCGTGTCCGCGGCCCACACGTGGAAAGACATTGAGGCCACACATAAAGCGGCGCGCTCCGCATTCAAAAAAACATCATAAACATCTCAAAAGCCCCGGCTTTGCAGCCGGACCATAAATATTTCATGAAGCAGGGATTTTTCATATCAATATACTCATTTATCTTTGGCGCGAATCGGATTTCATATTTAAAAAATCACGAATCAACACAAAATTGCTTTTTTAACTTCTTCAATGCCCACACGGTTTACAAACTTTGATGTGCGCTCTTTGGGTTTGGCGTTGGCTTTGTAATAATCGAAATATTTTGCCGCCAAAGCCACAACTTCATCATCAGATACATCCTCGGCGATAACATCGCCGATACGCGGCTTGGCGCCGGCGTTTCCGCCCACGACCACGGTCCAGCCGTTCTTCTTTCCAAAACAGCCAAAATCACGCACATAGCTTTCACCACAGTTCATGGGGCATCCGCTCACCCCGATTTTGGCTTTGCCAGGCAGTTCCATGCCAACAAATTCCTTGTCCAGGCGCGCGCCCAGGCCCAGGGAATCCTGCTGGCCGAACTTGCACACTTCGGTGCCAGGGCACGCTTGCACATAGTGCATGCACGGCTCCACGGCCCGTCCCACTTCCAGGGCCATGTCCTGCCACACATCCGCAACCTTGTCCGGCTCAATGCCCACCAGGGCGATACGCTGGCCCGAGGTAATCTTGATAATGGGTATGTCAAACTTGCGCGCGGCCCGGGCAATACTTTCCAGAATTTCCGGCGTCACAAGGCCCAGCGGCGTGCGCGGCACAATGGCGTATGTCCTCTTATCCCTTTGCAGTATGGCTCCGTTCAGTTCCTGTTCACTCATGAATCTGCCTCCCTTGTGTGTGGCGAAAACCGCATGTTCTGAAAAATCACACTTCCAGATTCATAATGTATCAAATAAAATCAAGCGGCTCAAGTTGCAGCGCGATCCTCGTTTTTTGGCTCGCGCGGTTGTTTGTTTATGTGGGTTTCATGGATAATGATAATGGATCCAAAAGCTTTCCCAGGGAGGAAGCCATGCGTGAAAAAAATATCTCATTTATTCTAATACTCATAATGGCTGCAATGGTTGCAACGGGATGCCCCAGAAGGGGGCCCAAAGATCCAACGGATAAACAGGCATCCCCCCCGGTGGTGGTGGACCAGGCCGCGCCCGATATTGCCAAGGAGCCGCCCCCCATGCCCGAGCCCATCCAGGCCCCATATGGTCCCGTGGAAACCCTGGGCGCAGCATTCTGCAAATCATTGATAGCCGGGGACTATGAAGGCTTGGCCTCGCACTTCGACACTGCGTTTCTTCTTAAGGTCAATTCCAAGTTCCAGGATCTCGAAGACAAGGACGCCCTGCTCGATATGCAAGGACTCACCCCAAAAGTCATCGAGGACAGCATCCGCGCCGCACACACGGTGCCAGCCAGCGAATGCGTTGTGGAGACCACGGAACTGCGCAACTGCGCGGACACAGCCATGCTGGCCAACGACAGCACCAACGGCGATGTGACTTCGGATTCATTCCTGGCCGCAGTAGCCGAAATGGACATCACCGAGTGCGGTATCCTGCAAATCCGCGAAACATCCAATGCCGGCATCCTGTACTCGCAAATTATCACAGGCAACCCGGGCGGGGAATGGAAGCTGCTGCTCGGCATGTAGCGCGCGGAGCCGCAATCCTTTTTTCATGCAGCCGATAACAACGGAAAAAAAGAAGATATTCCTGTGCAGCGGAGAAGTGTCCGGAGACATGCACGGCGCCAACCTTGTGCGCCGCATCCGCACCCTGGCCCCTGAGTTTGAATTCGCGGCGGTGGGTGGCGAACGCATGCGCGCAGCCGGTGTGCGCCTGCTGGCTGACAGCACCACATGGGGCAGCGTGGGCGCTTTTGAATCCGCAGCCAAGGCGCCCTGGGTGTACCCGGCCATGCGCCGCATGCCCGCCCTGTTGCGCGCCGAGCAACCCGATGTGTTCGTGCCCATCGATTACCGCTACTTCAACATGCGCGCAGCGCGCGCAGCGCACGAACAAAACATTAAAACCATTTATTTTTTTGCGCCCGTGTCCTGGTTCGGCTCGGGCCCGGGACGGTTTGCGCCCATCGCGCAAACCGTGGACCTGGCCCTGCTCACTCTGCCCTTTTCCCACGACGACTACCGCGCGGCCGGCGCTAATTTCGAATTCATCGGCCACCCCATCATGGATACGGCGCGCCCGGACCTGGACGCGGCCGGCGCTCATGAATTTTTTGGCACAGACCCGCAACGCCCGGTCATCGGACTTATGCCCGGCAGCCGCTTCCAGGAAGTCAAACGCCTGCTCCCCGTGTTCAGAAATGCCGCGGCCATGATTCTCAAACAAATCCCGGACGCGCAATTTCTGCTGTTCGCCGCAACGGGCCCCCTTGAACAATACATCCGGCGGCTCACGGCGCAAACACCCATCACAATCATCAATGAACACGTGTACGATTTCATGTCCATAAGCAATCTGCTCATCATGTGCTCGGGCACGGCCGCGCATGAGGCCACGGTGCTGGGCCGCCCCATGATTGTGGCTTACAAAATCAGCGCGCCCACGGCGTGGCTGGCCAGGCGCATGGTGGACATCAAGTTCATCGCCATGCCAAATATTGTGGCCGACAGTTTCGTGGTGCCGGAGCTTGTGCAGGAAGCATGCACACCGCAGGCCGTGGCGGATCTGGCCTGCGCCTTGTTGTCAGACCCGGCGCGCCGCGATACAATGGAACGAGGATTAGGCGATGTGCGCAGGAAACTCGGAGGCGCAGGCGCGCTGGACCGCGCCGCACACCGGGTTGTCGATGCCGCACTCGGCCGCATCCCGGAATTCCGGGAATCAAAGCCCGGCGCCGAACACAGCGGATAAGCCAATGCCACTAAACCGTGAGAGAGCGCACAACCCCATGCCGTCCCGGCGTCTCGCACCAGCAATTCTTTTGTTGGCAATCGCCTTGATTGCCCTCGCATCCGAATGTGTATACGCCGCGCCCCAGGACACGGAAAGCATGCCTCTGGACGTTGCGAACCTTCTCACGTACGAAGGCCTGCTCCCATTCATCAGCTTCCAGTATCCCGTGGATGCAAAAATCAGCGGAGATGATTTGTACGTTGAGCAGCAATATCTCGGGTATATGGTAAGCATTGAGCCCGGCGCATCGGTTCCCGGGCAGGCGTACTTCCAGGCCACGGTCATGCTCACGAAATCATATGACAGCGCCATCGACGTCATGGACCATTACCTCATGGAGCTGGACCATTACATGGAGCCGGATTTTTCGCACCACACCATCAGCGCATCCGTGCGCGCGGACGGCGAACGCTTTGCCTCGTTTGCCGGACGCGGCTACGTGGCGCACGGCATCGTGGTGGCGGACGGCCCATTGCAGGGCATGTCGTTTTCCGAAGAATTCCACAATTTCGTTCTTCCGGGAAATGTGGATCTGCGCGTAATTTTCAAATACCCCACCGCCGTGCAGAATAACGAAGACATGCGCAAGGTTTTCGAACTCATCCTGTCTTCGCTCACTGTGCATTCCGACTATTTCTACCTGGCCGGAGAAACCAGGATTGATTCCCTCAAACGGCGGCACAGGAATTGATTTTAATCACGCCATATATTCATTGCCCTTGAATTTTGTTTCGCTATAATATATTGCTGTAATAACAATGGGGCGTAGCCAAGCGGTAAGGCACCGGTTTTTGGTGCCGGCATTCGCAGGTTCGAATCCTGCCGCCCCAGTTTGCACACTCAACGCGCGGCCGCAACCATGCCGCGCCTTTTTCAAATATCAGATTTGCGCGCAGGCGCAGACGGGACGGCGCCCATGAACAGCCACGGAATCACCAGTCTGGATAACGCCCACGCCACCACTATCGTGGCTGTGCACAAAGACGGCAAAGCGGCCATGGCTGGCGACGGGCAGGTGTCCGTGGGCCAGACCATCATGAAGCATTCCGCAAAAAAAGTGCGCTTCATGGCCGATGGCCGCGTGCTGGCCGGGTTCAGCGGATCCGTGGCCGACGCCTTTACCCTGTTCGACAAATTCGAAGCCAAGCTCGATCAATACAAACACAGCCTGCCGCGCGCGGCCATGGAGTTCGCCAAGGAATGGCGCTCCGACAAATACCTGCGCCGCCTCGAAGCCCTGCTCATGGTCTCGGACAAGGAACATCTGCTGGTCATCTCCGGGGGCGGTGAAGTCATTGAACCGGACAACATGGTGGCGGGCATCGGATCCGGCGGGGGCTACGCCCTGGCTGCGGCGCGCGCCATGCTCGAACACACCGACATGTCCGCCGAGGACATCGCCCGCCAGGCCATCAGCATCGCCGCTGACATCTGTGTGTACACAAACCATCACATCACTGTGGAAACCATCGCCTGACTATGACTGAATCCAAAGACAATAATGAAACGTCTCTAATTACCGTTGAAGCGCCCCGTTCCGATGATCTCACGCCCGTGCAAATCGTTGCCGAACTGGACAAACATATCATCGGGCAGGACCGCGCCAAACGCATCACCGCCATCGCCCTGCGCAACCGCACCCGCCGCCGCATGCTTACCCCGGAACTGCAAAAGGATATCATCCCTAAAAATATCCTCATGATCGGCCCCACGGGCGTGGGCAAAACTGAAATCGCGCGGCGCCTGTCCGACCTGGTGGATGCACCCTTCATCAAGGTCGAAGCCACCAAATACACCGAGGTCGGCTACGTGGGCCGCGACGTGGAAAGCATGATTCGCGAACTCGTGGAAAACGGCGTGCGCATGGTGCAGAAACGATACCGCGTGCGCGTGGAAGCCCAGGCCGAGGAAAACGTGCTCACGCGCCTGGTGAACATGCTCGTGCACGAGCCCCCAAAACACCAGCGCCCGGATCGCCCGGAAACCGAGGATGAATTCACGCAGTTGGATCGCCTCAAGGAACGTATGCGCGAAGGCATCAAGCGCGGCCAGTTCGATACCCATGTGGTAAACATCGAAGTCGATGAAGGCACACCGAAAATGATCGAGATTTTCTCCAACTCGGGCATGGAGGAAATGGGCGTAAATCTGCAGGACATGCTTGGCAATATGATGCCCAAACGCACCAAATCCCGCAGCGCCACCGTGGCCGAGGCCAAAACGATCCTGCTCAACCAGGAAGTGGAAAAGCTCATCGACATGGATTCTGTGATATCCGAAGCCGTTCACCTTGTAGAACAGTCCGGCATCGTTTTTCTGGATGAAATCGACAAGATTGCGGGCAGGGAAAAAGGATCGAGCAGCGGCCCGGACGTGTCCCGCGAAGGGGTGCAGCGCGATATCCTGCCCATCGTGGAAGGATGCACCGTTGTCACCAAACACGGCCCCGTGAAAACCGATCATATCCTGTTTCTCGCTGCGGGCGCTTTCCATGTATCCAAACCCAGTGACCTGATTCCCGAGCTGCAGGGGCGGTTCCCCCTGCGCGTGGAACTCGACAGCCTCACCAAAGACGACTTCAAGCGCATCCTGGTTGAACCCAAAAGCGCTTTGCTCAAGCAATACCGCGCCCTGCTTGCCGCAGACGGAGTGGACCTGATTTTCACAGAAGACTCCATCGACGCCGTGGCCGAGCTTGCGACAACTGTGAACGAACAGACTGAAAACATCGGCGCGCGCCGCCTGCACACAATCATGGAAAAAGTCCTGGAAGATATTTCTTTCGACGCACCGGACAATGCGCCCCCCACACTTAATGTGGATGCGGAATACGTGCGGGAACGCGTGCGCGACATTGTTAAGGATGTTGACTTGAGCCGCTACATACTGTAAATTGTTCGGCAGATCTTTGCTGCTGCATCTTCGGAGGCCTCACCGGATGGACGATAACAAGGCTGCGCTGGTTCTGCGGCATATTGACCGAATGCCTAGCCTGTCCCCCACAGTGGCCAAGATTATGCAGGTGGCCAACGACCCCACATCTTCAGCCAATGATTTGAATAAGGTCATTTCTTTGGATCCCGTTCTTGCGGCCAAAGTTCTCAAGCTCGTAAATTCCGCGTACTTCGGTTTTTCAGATAAAGTCACCAGCACAGTGCGCGCCATCGTGGTCCTGGGCCTTAACACAATCAAAAATCTGGCCCTGAGCACGGCGGCCCTGGAAACCATGTCCATGAAGGGCCAGAGCGCACTGAACATGGACGATTTCTGGAAGCACGTGCTCGGCACCGGAGTCACGGCCAAGCTCATCGCCCGCAAAATCGGCGTGGGCAAAAACTTCCTCGAAGATTACTTCCTCGCCGGACTCATGCACGATATGGGCAAAATCGTGCTCAACCGGCTCAATCCCGTTGGTTATAAAAAAATCATCACCGTGTGCGCCGACAAGCGTGTGGACCTGCAATTGGTGGAATCGCGCGTATTCGGCATTAACCACGCGGAAATCGGCGGCCTCATGGCCGGCAAATGGGGCCTGCAAAATTCCCTTCGCGAAGCCATGGAATTTCACCACAATCCCCAAATGGCATCCGAAGAAAATCGCAAACTCCTGCTTGCCATTTACATTGCCAACGCGTTCACCAAAGTCCACGAAGTGGGTTTCGGCGGCAACACATATATCCAGGAACTCGGCGACCAGGGCTGGGAAGATCTGGGCATGGCGCCCGAAGCACTGCAGGAAATGGCCGGCTTCCTGGTCGAAGGCGTAGAGCGCGCGTCTGTGTTCCTGCAAACCGCAGGCTGAAATCATCGATATTAATGAATTCCCTAATCCTTGACATTATTCTCTATTAGAATGTTAGAATATTTAAGTGTTTTGTTTATCATTGCCGAACATTGAGGCCATGTGATTATGTAATGGCGCATAGAAAGCAGGCGGTCATGAAAGTCAAATTCTGGGGCGTGCGCGGATCCATTCCCACGCCGGGTCCGTCCACAGTGCGATATGGCGGCAACACCCCATGCATAGAGATCCTTCCCAAGGGAGACGGCGGCCCCCTATTCATTATTGATTGCGGAACCGGCATCCGCGAACTGGGCCTGGACCTCATGGGCCGCGGCCTGCCCATCCATGCCAATATTTTCCTCAGCCACACGCATTGGGACCATATTCATGGATTCCCGTTCTTTGTTCCCGCTTTCATTCCAGGCAATAAATTCGTTATCCACGGCCCCGTAAACTTCAACGAACGCCTCGAAGACATCGTTTCCGGACAAATGAAATATTCTTACTTCCCGGTGAAACTCGACCACATGGCCGCGGACATCAAGTTCGTGGAACTCAAGGAAAGCACATTTGAAATCGAAGGCGTCAAAGTCACCACCCAATACCTCAACCACCCCATCCTTGTGTTGGGATACCGTTTTGAATACGATGGCCGCGTCATGGTCACAGAATACGACACCGAGCCCTACCAGAATATGTTCCAGGGCGACGACGATGATGATATGGATGATTTGCTCTTCGGCGGAAGCCAGGAAGATGAAGAGGAAGAGCATATCATAGACCAGGAAGCGCACGACGAAGCAGATCCCATCGTGTCGGAAATGAATCAACGTGTCGTGGATTTCGCAAAAGACGCGGATCTCGTTGTATTCGACGCCCAGTACACAGCGGCTGAATACCCATCAAAAGTGGGCTGGGGCCACAGCACGGTAGACGACGCAATCCGCATCGCCACACAAGGCAATGCCAAACGCCTGGCGCTTTTCCACCATGACCCAACGCGCCCGGACAATGCTCTTGATGAAATCGAGGAATACTGCGCCGGAGAACTGCTGCGCCTCAAGCGCCCGGACATTATGATGTTCGCCGCGCGAGAGAGGCTCGAACTCGAATTCTGATTTTTCATATTATCAACAATAAGTAAACACACACACGCATAATCAATCCAGTTCCACTGAAATCGGATACGCCTGGTTCTCTGTAACCGCATCCATGGCGCCCGCCACACGCTCGGGCGTTTCAGATGCGCAGCCGTGAGGCAGGCACAAAAACACGAGATCCGCATTGAATCGCACGTCCAGGGCGCCTGCGGCTGTGCCCATGTTGGAAAAATAGGCTTCGCACAGCACAGACGCTTCGCCGCTTTCCGAATCATACCGGCTATCCTTTAACAGCAACTGCATCTCACGCACAAACCGCGCGCGCGTAGTGTGCAGGTCGAAGGTGAATCCGCGGATGCATGGAACCGCGCACTGCATGCCCTGGCCGCAATCCGCCTGCACCATCTGCACGCGCTTGGGCGCGCGCTCTCTGTTGCGCAACATGTAATGCGCGGGCGCATCAACGAAACCGCCGTGATCCATTGCTGCCACCGTATAATACACATGCGCATCCACCCGGTAGTCATAGCCGGGATCTTCACGAAACGCCACCGGGCCCGCCTTGAAATCTATGACCAGATCCGCAAGAAACACGTTATCCCTGCGCCCGCGCGGCTCCAGGCGTACGCCAAACCCCTTGATGGTCATGCCATCGGGCTGGTCCGCACTCGTGTCAATGGAAAAGCCGCGCAAAAGAAGTGTGATATTCTTCTTTCCCGACATGCCGGGCCCCGCCAAATCAATTTCCAGCCTTTTCACGCACCGGCCCCCGCGCACTGTCACGCGTTCGTCCAGATGCGCACACAGAAGATCTTCGGACCGTACGCCTATGGCTGCTGTCTCATATTCATTTCCGTCCACACGCGACCAGTCCCCGCCCTCGAACGCCACAGCCGCGGAGCCTTGCACGGTGTTCCCGGAAACGATAATCCCATGAATGCGCGATTCCACCCACGTAAGCCGGTGCGGCAAATCGCGATACGCAAGCCGAAAACCCTGCCACACAAAAGTGCCGGGCATGGCGGCATTATCCTGCGTAATATCAAGCGGCTCATGGGCCACGGCTTTGGTGGGCCTGGTTACATATCTCAAAACCGTGGGGATTTCACTGGATATAAAATCTTCGGGATGAAATTCCCCCACATAATTAGCAACGGCTTCGCGCACAGCGCGCAAAAACCCGGGCTTCTCCCGGTTGTGCCCCAGGCGGATTCCCTCGCCTGATGAATCCGCCGCATACAGCGCAAGCGCTCCCAGAGCGGCTTCGCCAATCGCCACCATGCCGGCTCTTCTGATTACTTTTCTTATCTTTGACATTTCAAGGCATCTCCAGGCATTTATTTTTTCGCACATCCGGATTCAATCCATCAACTCCGCAATTATATCGCAGCGTTTCATTGGGAACAATGAACAAGGGCACAGCACATGCCCCCGAACACCGGATTCGGCACATTAAACACAAACCATAAAAGCCTGTGCTCGCCCTTATTGAGGCAATTCCGTATCAAGCTTCTTCAATATCTCGATGCGCGGTTCGATAATTGCTTGCAAATCACGTCACGCAGTTCCTGGTCGTGGGTTTCCATGGTCCAGCTCACTTCGAGTTTCATATTCTCCAGAGGATGATCCACGCGCCCGGACTCGACGCCCCGGACCCAGCGGTTCATCATGAAAATATATTCACTGACATGAGCACAGGAAAATCAGCGCTCAATCACAGCCACCTGTCCTGCGGCGTCTATTGTGGCCAGGCGCGCGCCATCAGACGAAAACGCCAGATCCCACACCCCAAACTGATCTTCACCCGATGCATCATAAACCAGTGACGGTGTCGCATCTTCACGCATGGGCATTGTGTATGCGCGTTCATAGTCGGAAATCATCATCAGGCATTTGCTGTCAGGGCAAAACTCCAGGTTGGTAATGCGAACCAGAGAAAAAGTCCACGAACGCACCTGAGCCCAGGAATCACCGCTCATGCGATAGGCTCTGATTTCCCCCTGGTCCCCGCCGGTCACAAACAAATCACCAGACGGATTGAACGCCGTGGTCAATGCGTTCACGCCCTCAATTTTCTTGTTCAGCTTCCAGGTTTTGGGGCCTTTCCACACGTACAGGGCGCCGTCTGCGGCCACAGCCGTGGCCCATTGCGCATCCGGACTGAGCGATGCTGTGAATAAATGACCCGCGTCTGTCATCACAAAACCAATGCGTATGAATTCGGGCATGGTCCAGAAACACATCGTGCCATCCCGCGACGCGGTCATCAGCACATTGCCGTCTTTGCTGAATTGTGCGGCCAGCACCCAATCGGCATGTGCAGCTTGGGTCTTTATGATTACACGTTTCTGCATATCCCAGAGCGCCACACTGCCATCCTTGCCTCCGGTCACCATATACTTACCATCCGGGCGCATGGCGATGGACATAACCTGATCCGAATTCGCCTCAAGCATTTGCACCTGCTCTCCCGATGCCGCGGACCACAGGATTACATTCCCGTAATCGTCCGGAGCAGCCACCATGTCTCCTCCCGGTGTAAAGGCCAACAAAAACAAAAGCGCCAGAATCTCCATGCTCAATACCTGCCTCATGTTTTTAAAAAGCGTTGTATTGCATATTTACATAATACTGCACAGTCGTGCGCCGCTTCAACATATCGCCAAAATCGCAGCACAACGATATTGGTTTGGACAGAATATGAGTCACTTTGTTCCCTGTACCGCGAATATTCGAAATCACAAGTCCCTTGTGCGCCCTGCCCACACACGAGAGATTAACAGAGGGAATTGACAATTATGTTTGAAGTTCCTTTTGCATGGAAATGAAATGGTGTAGAATGAAACTAATTATGGGTAAAAATGACATGCCATTGCCAATCAAAAAAGCTGGAAAGTACACCGTGCTGCGCACGGGCAAAGATGTGACCTTGTGTAGCGAAGCGCCCAAAATGCGCGATGCGCTCACTTTGCTGTTGGAACGCAACGTACACTTCATCTGTGTGGACCTCACGCGCGCTGCCATCGTGGACAGCAGTGTGCTGGGCACCATTGTGGAATTCCACACCAAGCTCACCCGCCGCGGCGGTGAAATCGCAATCATGAATGCAAAAAGCCTTGTCCTGGAAGCATTTGTCCGAACCCAGCTCAACAAAGTGCTGAGATTCGTAGAAAATGAATCACAACTCTGACCAGGATTATCCTAAATTTTAAATAATCCGGTCTCACAGGACGCCGAAATGCATTACGCGCACCCTGGCATCAGGATCATGAGAGGCAGCCACCCCGCTGTGCGCGCCGCTGTGCTGGCAATGGCTTTGGCTATGCTGTTTTCCCTGTTCATCCCCAAACCCGCCTCGGCCTACTACACGCAGGAAACCCGCATGCTCATGCGTATCAAGGAAATTGCGCCCTCATTCGGCGGCGCCCTGGAACGAATGATTTTCCAGCGCGGGTTTGCACGCATTGATTGCCGAAAAGCAACAGAAAATATCTATAAATGGATACAAGACAATCAATTCCCGCACATCACCCTTTTTTTAGAATCACTCACTGAAGACGATGTGGCTACGCTCATTGAATTGTTTAAACAAAATTCGCAAATCGCATCGTCGCCGTCCATGCCCCTGTTTGAAGATCTTCATACACTGAACCAATTCACGGTGCTCGCCCTGCCCTTTAAAGGCGAATTTTATGTGCTTCACGGCAACGACAATCCCCCGGACCACCTGCCAGACGGACCGCACCGCTATGCCTGGGATTTTATTGTGATGAAAAAAGGGCTGCCATTTCAGCAAAAAGGCGACACCAACGAGCAGCACTATGTTTGGGGCGCCGCGATCCTGGCCCCCGCGCCCGGCACCGTGGCGATCCTGAGCCAGGACAATCCCGATCATGCCCCGTCTGAACCCGGAATGGACGGGGCCGTAAACCAAATCGTAATTGACCACGGCGCCGGCGAACAAAGCGTGATTCGCCACATCATGCATCACAGCGCCCTGGCGAACACAAAACAGGCTGTTAAGGCAGGCGCGCCCATTGCCCGCGCAGGCAACAACGGCGGCTCGGAATTCCCTCTCATCCACTTCCAGCTTGATAAGTCCAAGCAGGGAAATCGAAGTCCTCTGCAAGCGCGCTTCGCCGTGTATTTCGCACGGGACGAATCCGACCAGGTCTTCCGTCTCGTTGTCTCCGGCATCCCAGCACCAGGCCAGTACATCATGGATGTGAGCACATATATCGATGCACCGGCGCAATAGTCTTGTTGATCTTCACGGTATTCCAAATTCAGGCGATTGGTGAATACGAATCATACATGCTATAAATTGCGCCCGGCGCCTGAATCCAGCACTCCAGGCGCTCCATTTGTGAGCATTGCGCTGTTCCTCAAATCCCCACATCAGCCCGCGGCATGTGAATGATCCGCATTTCCCGCTCATTTTCAATCAGAGTGGTTATAATATGTGAGATTTTTCGGAAAGGATTCACACACATATGTCCGACATGATTTTCGATAAACCCCAGCACCAGGAGACCCTGAGCATGCTCCAGGATCTCATCCGCATCGACACCAGCAACCCCCCCGGAAATGAAACCGCCTGCTGCGAATACATACAGAATATTTTTGCCAAACAAGGAATTGAAAGCGAAATCATAGAGTCCAAACCCGCGCGCGGCAGCATCGTGGCGAGGCTCAAAGGAGACGGCTCGGCCAAGCCTCTCATGCTCACAAGCCACATTGATGTGGTGCCCGCCGATGCTTCCAAATGGTCCGTGGATCCATTTGGCGCCGAGATCAAAGACGGTAGGTTATGGGGCCGCGGCGCCATCGACACAAAGAATCTCACGGCCATTGAAATGGCGATTATGCTGGAACTCAAGCGCCGCAACGTGCCTCTCAAACGCGATGTCATCTTCACGGCTGTTGCCGATGAGGAACAGGCGGGCACATGGGGCATGCATTACCTGGTGGAAAACCACTGGGATAAAATCGCCTGCGAGTACAGCATTAACGAGGGCGGCGGCGCCAATGTGCCGCTCGACGGAAAAAATTTCTACTTCGTGCAAACCGCTGAAAAAGGCGTGGGCTGGTACCGCATCCGCACCAGGGGAGAGTCCGGGCACGGATCTGTGCCCAAACCCGACAACGCCCTTGTGCGCATGGGCAAAGCGCTCCTGCGCCTCAGCCACCCCATGCCCGTCACAAAAACCCCGGTGGTGGATAAGTTTATTTCACGCCTGGCGCGCGGCCTCAATTTCCCAAAGAACATCGCCTTCCCCATGGTGTTCAACACAACGCTGTCCCAAACCATTCTCAATGTCATCGCCACTCAGGACAAGCAGACTGCGGATATGCTGTCCGCTATTCTCCGGGACACAATTTCTCCCACTATGATTAACGCGGGGTACAAGGAAAATGTGATCCCCGAAGTGTGTGAAGCCGTCATCGACTGCCGCATCCTGCCCGGCCAGACCCACGAAAGATTCATGGCCAAGGTTCAGCGCATCTCGGGTGTGGATGAGATTGAAATGATTACCGAAGCCGTACCCGACCCCACGGACAGCCCATCGGAAACCGAGTTGTTTTCCGTCATCGCAAAAAACGTTTCCAAGCATGACCCCACAGGCATTACCATCCCGTTCATGGTCACAGGCGCAACCGATTCGCGATTCCTGCGCAAGAAAGGCGTCATCGCCTACGGTTTCTGTCCCATGAAAAGCGAAATCCCCCCGCAGGAATATGTGCCCACCATGCACGGCGTGGATGAATTCTTCCCCATTGATTCGATTGGGTTTTCGTTTGATGTGCTCTGGGATATCGTTGTGGAAATGTGTTCATGAAATTTCCCGATTGAATTCGGAGACCAAGTCCACAGGCGTGCAAGATCATGCCGCATCCCCTGCTCTACACATTCACCGGACTCGCATACAAAGCCTATCTGGGCGCCGCGCGGCGCCGCCTTGTAGTGGCAGGTTCCTGCCATATGTGCGGGTGGTGCTGCACACGGCTCAACCTCTCGTACCATAACAAGTGGATACGCTCCGAAAAGCAGTTTGAAAAACTCAAGCAGGAATTCGAGGACTACAAGCGGTTTGAAATCATGGACCGCACCCTGTCCGGGATCCTGCTCTTCCGGTGCACGAAGCTGGATGAAAACAACCTGTGCTCGGACCATGAAAACAGGCCGGATTACTGCCGGGAATATCCGCACCCTGAACTCCCTTTCCTCGGAGGCAGCCTGCGCAAGGAATGCGGATTTCGATTCGAAGCGGCGCC
>Ga0351876_1010_pt1 | contig 64857 bp, 48 predicted proteins | sample BONcelFGM3001C15_FD_206774 | JGI IMG/M metagenome (GOLD analysis project Ga0351876, IMG submission 206774) | Enriched cells from coal bed in the Powder River Basin, Montana, United States - BONCAT cells FGM rep3 HSBNCT.FGM.300.1.C15 ...
AGCATCCTTGATCTGGGTTTGAAGGGTAATTTCTCTGATCTGTGTTTTTCCATAATTCCTCCTCAACGGAGAATTGTACCTGAATTCAAAACTGCTGTTAACTGCGATGTCCGATTCTCTGAGTAATGTAAAACACTTATAAGCACACTCTATATAATATCCAACCCAAGCTGACAGCCTTCTTCGTGCAGTTTTGCGAGAGTATTCATGATAAGAATACTTTGCTTTTCACTCGGTATTTTACCTGCCTTTGTTGCAACCGTAAGAATACTTATTTCTTTTTGTGTAAGGAGCCCTTTCTGGGAACCCCATTTTATAACATCTTCCCACAGGCGGCCGCCAGCCTGAACAACTGCCGCCTGGGCTTCAATTCCATTAATCATCTTCTGCTCTTTGACTCCAGACCTACGGGTGGATTGTTCATCTTCAGTAGTGATCAAAACCTCTTTCAGAGATGCAGGCCAGGCAATTTTAAGTGATTTGACACTTTCCCAGCACGCCTGCTGTTTCGCCCATTCAGTTACATTACTTAGTGTAGACGGCGTTCTTACCAGAACTTCATGAACCTCTTTTGCAGATATTGCAAGCGCTTCTGCCAGTCCGACTGGAATACTCTGAGCTTTCCATGCCTTTTCAAAATCTATGTTAATACTTTTTTGATTCAAATCGTATGCGAGTTTTGATATAGCGTAAGCAACAATATTAGCTCTGTATCCACCCTGATACCATGGTGCATCAGTCACAAGCTTCTCAACACTTCGGAAAATAATTACCTTCGCAATAGCGTGGCGGTAAAACATCTCATTGAACACATCAGGGGATTTATCCCATTCCTGTCCAATCCATTTTGCGAATTCAGCAAAGTTTTTCTGGGCTCCTTTACTTACCACATCTGGATGACAATTCCAGACATTCAAGAATTTCGCTAGATCAGTTTTCGTAAATGATTGATTTCGAGGAAACTCAAGGTCCTGCTTTTTCCTCTCCGACGGAGTGAGATAGGCGCGAGCATCGTTATATTGCCCACGGGCTCTCTCGTAGAACCATTTGGACTCTCTGAATGTACCATCAGGAGATGGGGCGTATATACGGCGTGAGAAATTCTCCATCCGTATGTGAAACGGGTGGTTTGAAAAGAAATCCGCAGCGCTAACTCGATTCTGGCTATTTGCGTATTCTGATATTTTGGGAACAACCTCCATGGTCATTGAGGATTCAATAATTGAGAGTTTCATCTGAACAAAAACATTTGAAAGATCAATGTCTTTTTTTCTACTTGCCGCGTGAATGGAGGCTGTAGTCTGACCACCATTAACAATTTGAAGGTTCTTGAAATTTGTTATTAGCAAACCATCACTGGTGGATTCGGTTATTATGCTTTCCGCAGTCGCGGTGATCCCATTGTTATATGCGAAAAACATTTCAGGATCATTTTCAATTGTGTTTCTGATTCCTTTATTTACTTTGCTTCTGGCCTGAAGGAACACCCTTACATTCTGCTCAAGCAATCTGACGCCCCAGCGGTCATAAATATCTGCCAGTGTCTTCCCTGGCACAACCACTAGATATGCTTCATATTCGGCTTTATTAAGGTGTGCTGGCAAAGCGGGTAATGGCCCTCCAAAATCCTTCACCATGTCTACTTCAATTTCCTCATTTTCCTTTCCGGATGTTGCATACCGATGAAGACGACCTATGTCCCAGACATTGTACGTTAGTGGTACTTCATTCACTGATCCGGCTTCAAGCCTGTCTACCCTGGAGCTCAGGACTCTGTTACTGATCAAAAAAAGCCGTATTTTTTCTATTCTTTGCCAACGTTGTGCAATAAGATCTGCCAGCCCAAAAGCAGGGGCTGTTTCCTCAAGCTGTTCACGAAATGATGAATCCAGTGATTTTGCTATGAAATTTTCGGCACGCTTGAAAATAGCATTCATATCAGTTGCAGTAAGTGTAGATATGTCTGGAGTCTGGTCATAATCAGCAATAATCAGACTGAGGACTCCATCTGTTGTTATCGGGTCTCCCCCATAACCATCAATTCTTACTCCTCTTGCTGCCTGATAGTGGGACCTGTCCGCTGACTCAAGCTCTCCAGCGTCTATCAAATAGCCACAATAGACCTCAAAAAACGAATCCTCAACATAATTACCATCAACGTCCGCAGAGTTAAGGACTTCCTGAAAAAATTCCTTGTGAAATTCATCAATTTCTATCGGCACGGGAAATCACCCCAAAAGATCTTTTAATTTTTCTTCCTCTGTAACAAACGGCTCACATTCTGTCAGCGATATAGAGTATTTTACATTTGAAACCCCGGATTTCAGCTTTTCAGATGTAATCCGAGGAAAATTGCCAATAACCTGATACAGGTGGGTAAGTCCTTCAGTCCAGTAATAATCAGAATAATCGTCTTCCCATCTAAAACCAGTTGCAGCAAGCAGGTCTTCAAAAGGATTGAGCGCTCCGCTGTCTATAGATTCGATTTTATTCCTGACTCGTATTGAAACATCATTTACATTAAAGCCTTCTTTTAAATCCGAAGGGGCCTTATCCAGTTCAACAACAAAAAGAAACAGATGGTCAGTCCCGTTGTCATCAAGCTGGTGTTCAGAATTAATTGAAATGTATGGTTTTGAAGCACCCCTTCTTGCCTTTGCTTCTATGCAGACTCTTCCGACTTCGAAATCCTTGGGTGAATCCAGTGGCCCTCGCCAGGAAGAAACGGCATCAACAGTCTGCATTTCTTCCAGTAAATACCTTTCAAGAAACAACAGTTCTCCTATTAGCCCCTTTTGCTCCTCAGGAGTTAATCTCCCATCACTTCCCCCTCGAAGAAGATGATGCCACCGCCATGTCCTTGCAAGGGTTACCTCTACTGCTTCAATTTCTAAAGTTGCCCGTGAGGCACTTTCAACAATATCTTTACAAAGCCTGTGAAAAATATCCCTGTGAGCAGAGTCAACAAGCTTCAGGACGAGCATACGATCTCCATCAGGGCCATATTCCGACGCAAAAACATCAACCCCCTTAAGTCTGGGAAGACGATTCCTTGGTGAAGATTTCTCGGAATGACGTAAAACAAGGAGACACTTGTGGTCAACGCCTCTCGCCCAGAAAAACCCCCACGGGATATTTACATCAACTCTTTTTGCATTAATTGCATCAGCAGCATTAGGAGATTTTAAATCTTTCCACGGATCGTTATTCATCATCACCTCCCATTTCTTCTTCATCAATATCGAACCGGTAGTTTTCCCTCAACCATATGGTATTCACAACATACTCAACACGTTTTTCTTCCATAGTGGTTGTTGGGAAACTTATGCCCCAAGCAGTAACTGGCTTATTACATTCTATGCCTCCGTCTTCCGGGAGTATCTTTAACAGATGAACGATCAATAATGGGTACTTCCTTTTTTTCCTGTAAATCCAGTCTGGGTAATTTGCAGCTTCGCCCTTTATTCCTTTTTCTGTTCTGTATTCTAATTCCGCTTCAGCAATCACTTCGTTTGCAAGGCCTGTTTTTTCGATTCCTCGAGACGCTACCCTCTGCTTGTTAGTGACTCTCAGTGTAGATGCATCACTTTTCCTGCCAGCGGTGCGTTCTGTGCAATTTATTTCGAAGTCTGGCAAATTCCATGTCAATATATCTTTACCTCTGGTTTTGCTGGTGAACAGTATATCCCATTCGGCAAGCTCTCCGTCTATTCTATCTTCAATATATCTTTTTACCGGTCCTGGGTCGGTGAGAATCGATCCCATGTGGTTCTTAAATTCAGAGATAAAGTCCATAATTATTTGTACTGGAGCTTTTCGAATAAGGTAGCCACCAGATACCATCGTTAATCCGGAGCCTGACAATCCAGCTTCAGATAATCTTTCTCCAAGCCTTACGACAGCTTCTCTGTTTTCATCCAGTGTTTTTGTATCCCTTTTGAGTATTGCTGTCTCAATAAAACTGTTTGCCAGCCCAACTCGAACCACTACCTTTTCAGCAGAACCCATTTTATTTCTTGCAGTAACAATAAGTGTATCAGGAGAACTTCTGATTTTAAGCCCGAATTCCTCTGGTGTTGCATTAGCTGCCTCCATACTTCTCAGTTCGTCACGGAGCATTTCTATCGACTCTGAAATATGACTATACCATCCCTCTGCTTCTTCCGGCATCCAGATTCTGCACAGGTCGTCATAACCGGGTCTGTAACCAAACCATCTTCCCATTTGCATCAATGTGTCGTACATCATTGAATTACGGAGAAAATAGCTGACCATCAGGCCTTCAAGCGTAAGTCCACGGGAAAGTGAAAAACCTCCAACAGCAATAATATTAAGTCCTGTTTCTTCATAGTCATTGTAATTTAGTGTGCCAGGGGATGCGCTGTTTACTTCAACAACTTTTATCGGTGCAGAGGCTTCAAATAAAAACTTTTGAACAACCGGCCATTCAAATCCGGTATCTGAGTATTCCTCTTTCCACACATTAAAAAGAGCCATCATTTCAGGGTCTCTCAAGGCACTTTCGATTTTCAGGTTCGAATTTATTTTTATGCTGGATTGAATATACGTCATTTTTATATGTATTTCGTTTCTTAACTGTCCCTGAATTCCGGTAAACCTGGATGCATTAACAAGCATGGAGCAATGCGCTTTTTCATGCCCTCTTGCGAGACGTATTGCTCTTGCTATAACAAACGTCCTGATAGCTTTTATCAGACTTTGCGGTAACGCTGTTATCGTGAAATCTATTTTGTGCTTTACCGGCAAAAGGTCTTCGTTGTCTTCGATGTGTTTGATTATCTGGTCTGGGGAATCAAGAAACACTCTTGTAGCGCCGAAATAATTTGTAGGAGGGTCAAGACTTATAATGAAGCTTCTCGGAAATAAGTCTTCGCCAACCATTTCATCATCACTGTCAGGATCAATAAAAATATTGGCAAATGGAGTTGCGGTATAACCAATGTAGCAGCTCCTATCGAACATTCTTAACAGGGAACGTATCTGACCATTTATCCTTGAAACCTCGTCTTTCCCATGGCTGATATTAATTGATGCATTGTCTGCCTCATCATCGATCAACAACATGGGAACATTTATTGAAGTGGTACCACGGCTTGCGCTGTGCTCTTTCATCCATTCGAACAGGTTTTTCAAGGTATTTGTATTCTTCTTTATGATAAATACAGCAGGCTCCATTAAGTCTTGCAAGGCCATACCAAATCCTGTTGCGATAACTCTATTAAAGTCTCTGATAGAATTGGTAAAAGTTACCGGACGTCTGCTTGGGTCTATGCGACCCACTCCAATGAATCTGTCACTCTTTTTCGATAGCAGCCTGGCGCTGTCACGGCCAACGAACCCTTCGTCAATACGAACCTGAGTCTGGTTCCGCAGGTTATTGTGAATACCTGCAATTACTACAATGAGTTTGTACCCTGCATCCGCAGCTTTGGAAATAAGGCCTATATAGTTGGCTGTTTTACCAGATTGAACATGGCCCACTACAAGACCGCGCCGATCCCACGGACCTTCCTTTCTGGGGTCTTCCAGCAAACCAAGTGTTCTGTCTGTAACATCATCCATCGTTGCAACAACTTGACTGGAAAAACCCTGCTGGGCAAGCAGTTTCCTGTATCTATCCCAATAAAATGGGTCAATCTGGCTTTTTTTTGCAGAATCAAGCCACGGTTTAAACTCATTTTCGACAAGAAGAGATCCAATTCTCATCGTTACTCCGTGGCGCATCTCCAGATCACGTGCAAGTCTTTCAGCAGTATCATCATCAATGGCACAGGAAGGTATTTTCCGGAAATCGTTAATCCATTTTCGGATCATCTCTGGAGTGGGAGTTCTTTCATTAGCAAGGATTCCTGCTATGGCCGCTTCAAGGTTTTTAAGGTTATCACTCACTGGCATTCTCCTTCTCAAATATCTCCCTTAACAACTGCTCTGTTCGCGGCCAGTTTGATCGAAAAGGCTCAATCAATCTTAACATATCCGAAATATCTTCATTGTTTTTAACTGTCCTGCTCAAGGTTTCATAGGCGATATTCAGGTTGTGCTGCAATGTATCATCTGATGTTTTATCGGTTTTTACTTTCTCTGGCACACCACTCAAATCTGCAAGAAGTGAGTCCAGGGGGAGAGTTGTCCCAGCCAGCTCCAGAAAACGCAAAAAATCGTTTTTCATTTCATCCGACAATCTTGAGGCAAAATCTATAATCATGGGATGAACTGGATTCACTCTGTATACAATTTCTCCCTTATCCAATACTCTGTTCCAGAATGGAAGCCGTTTGTCCGTTGCGAGTATTCTTCCCCTTCCTTTGTAAACACGCTTTGAATCGGCTCCAATCGTTTCAATTATCTTCCGAAGCCGCTCTCTAACCTGATAGGGTAACTGTGCTGATGACTTTTTTACATCAATCTTCCATTCAGAGTCGAGGCTGTTACTGATATCAATACGGACTCGTGTCAGTTTTGTTAACTCCATCTGCCTCGCAAGGCGAAACCATGTACCATAGATAATCAGCCTTTTCTCTCGATATACATAAAAGCCCTGATTTTTTAGATAACCAGCTTTCCCGGCATATTTTTCCCAGTCATTACGTGTTGCCTTTTTGTGATGGGGAAGTGTGAATGCCTGAACTATAACTTCCTGATCGCCTACGGGTATCCTTTCTTTAGGTCCGTGAATGGTTGCGGGATGATTTGAATGAAACGGATCAAAAGCCTCAAGTGCACGGTTATTGAGGAACATCTTTATTTTTTTAATTCCGGGTTCTCCCGTGAGAAATCTATGGAAAACAAGTTCAATATGTTCTCCTGCATCAACAAGCCTCTGGTTAAAGTGATTTCTTGCGATATCTCCACTTGCCTTCTCTGTCAGCCGATCCAGAATTTCCCATACAACCAAGGTTCCACTATCCTCTATTTCATCATACCAGGGAATGTCGGCTGGCTTATCTGGTATAATGACCTGCCATTCGTTTGTAGCTGCAACATGATCCAGATCCCAGATTGCGGCACATGTTTTCCCCTTATTTCGAGAAATTACAGTAAGTCGTCGGCACTGAGAGAATGAAGCTGTCTTGAGGCCCAGACCAAATCTTCCAAGATCAGAAACGGTTCTCTTTTCAAGAGGATTATTACTTCCGAGTCGCATTGCCATGAATAAGTCATTTTCGGACATTCCCTCGCCATCATCAACAATCCCAATTCTTGCCCCGGAGTCTTCAATTTCTGCAAATATTTTAATACTTCTTGCCTGTGCGGTTATCGCATTGTCAATCACGTCTGCCATAGCGGTCTCTATAGAATACCCAAAGTCTCTCATACTCTCTATCAACATTGATGCTATGGGTTCGGCTTTAACTGTTTTCATTTCTTCACCACTTTGCCTCCATTCATTATCTCTTTTATGCACCCATATAAAATGTCACGGTCCTGTGTTTCACATTCCCATATTACCCCAACGTTCCATCCAAGCTTCTTCAGTTTAGCCTTATGCTTTCGATCACGTTCAACATTACCTGAAAATTTATCTGTCCAGAATGCAACACGGGATTTTGGAATATAGGCCAGCCTGCAACCTTTATGCCTGTGCCAGTAGCACCCATGAACAAAAATAACTGTCCTGTATTTAGGAAGCACAATGTCAGGGCACCCTGGTAAATCCTTGCAATGAAGACGAAACCGGTATCCCCTTTCGTGCATCATTTTTCGCACTATCATTTCAGGCTTTGTATTCTTTCCCTTTATCCGGGACATGTTCCAGCTGCGATGTTCTTTTGTTAACCTGTCCATCATCAATCTACTCCAGCCTGAACCAGAATATCATAGACAATCTCACCAATCTGTTTTGCCAGAAGCGGAGGAACGGCATTCCCAACCTGACTATACTGGGCGGTTCTCGGACCACAGAAAAAATAATTATCCGGGAAAGTCTGCAGGCGGGCAGCTTCTCTAACTGTCAGGCTTCTACATTGTCCAGGATCGGGGTGGATATAATAATGACCATCTTTTGAGATATGACTAGTAATTGTAGTTGCCGGCCTGTTCCATACTTGAACTCTGAAACGATCAGAGAACATGTTTCCTGTCAGAGCTCTGTTAATATTCCTGTGCTCAGGATACAAATCTGGTGGAAAGTCTCTCAAGTTGGGTGAGCGTTCATTTATCTCGGCAAAACATGAAGCATAAAGGTAACGGTAAAGGTCTTTTGAAATATGAGCACGTGTGGAATGGTTACAGACACCGTTGGTTTTTTTGTCGAGATACCATTCTGGTCTGAAGTTAATTGTAGTATTGCAGGAAATATATTCACCTCCGCGATCAGATACAGGAGGAACCAGTTTATTCAAAATTGAGAGGAGGTGTTTCTGGACCCTTTCATCTGCATAAGTGGTAATGCTTTTTACCCATCTTCGGTTATGTGAATCTTTCAGAAATTCTGTCCATGTCTGAGGATCGTCGTATAGTTGAGTCATACCACTTCTAAGCATTGGAAGACCTGTGATTACATCTGACAGATTCACGACATTTGTTTTATTCAGCAGTCCTGGAACCACTGAATCAAGATCGTCCCTGACGCCGAGCAGAATTATTCGATGCCGCGCCTGCGGAATTCCATACATTTCCGATTTGACAACGTAGTCTTTTGGATCACTGTCTTCAAAAGGCGTTCTTTTGACAATTGAATAGATGCTATATTTGTATGACCTTTGTTCACTGGATTTTTTCAGGGCTTCTGAAGGATTTCTGAGATCATGCATTATCTTGTTAAATATATTTTCCCCTTTAACTTTTGCCGACAAAAGGCCTTTTACATTCTCCAAAACAAATACAGGTGGCCAGTATTCGGCAATTATACGCAGATATTCTTTATAAAGAAAATGCCTTGGGTCTTCCCCGTTCAGATTTCCTGTTCTCGATCTTCCCACAATTGAATATGCCTGGCATGGAGGTCCACCGATCAGAACCCAGGTACGCGCTCCTTTCAGTGATTCGGCTATCCATCCGTCGATCTTTTCAAATCTCTCTTTACCGAGTTCGGCACGGCGAGCTCGTTTTTTTGCTGCTTCAGTTTCCTTCAGGTATTTTGAGTACAGTTCCTCTCGAGTTATTTGTCCACGAATATGCTCATAATATTCATCGGGGATGCTATTTAAAGGGAATTGGCTGAAAAAACTTCTGAGTTCAAGAGTCTGATGTGCATGGAAGTCTTTTTCAATTGATAAACATATTCTGAAGGATTCCTCACCTGTCTCTCGGCCAACCGCAGAAAACCCCTCTCCAAGACCACCAGGGCCCGCGAATAAATCAACGACGGGAATCGGTAATTTCAGCTTTTTCCTGCCCAAGTCATACTCCTTCTTTAAGACTATTATCATAACCTATTTCCTCCTGTTATCGAACTGTTTCACCATTATTGCTGCATTTTTCAGAAAGTGACTGCCAAGCATTTAACTGCTTATCCCAGCGCGGTTCCAGTGCGATTGAGCGGATGTCGCGTTCGGTAATCGGGTCTTGACCGCTGTGTATTCTTGGCAGGAAGAGTATTTCTTCCTGGATTCGGGGAGCCAGCAAGTTCAGGTTCATGATCTGAGTCACCCGCGCACGGGTCAGACCAGTCAGCCGGGCGATCTCGGCATAATCGCGGATCGCACCCTGGTCAACGAGATTCTGGAGATGGATGGCGAGTGCCATGAGCTTTGAAATGCGAGGCACACGACCGGGTCCACCGTTCTCCGGTTCCGTAGCGGCCCCCTGCGCCAGCTTTTTGCGGCCTCGTTTCCGTGTTTTGTGGACATCGAACTTCAACAGCATCTTAGGCGCAGGCGTTTCCGCGCCGTCATTCAAGTTGATTCCCATAGAATCGGTCATTCCCTTTCCCTCCGGTCATTTCTTTTTCCCCGCAGTACCCTTCATTTCCGCCGCGAGTTGTTTAACCCCACCCGGATTAAGAGCGATCTCGACGGTTCCTTCCTGCGCATCGTATGTGACGCTTTCAAGGAGAAGTTGCAGGATGCGTGCTTTCTCGCGAGGATAAAGCACGTCCCAGACGGGATTGAAATATTCGAGCGCCCGCGTAATGTCCCGGCGGTCAACGGTTTCCATTTCAAGTTGTATCAGTTCCTCTTTTAACTCCGTCAGCCGCCGGTTCATCACATCGAGGTTTCCCTCCATCTCCGCGAGCCGTCCGGCAATGATCTGGCCGCTCTCGCCGTTGGTGGTAGTCGAAATGTGGCGATGGCCCAGACTCTGTTGAACCAGAGCAAGGTTGGGCGTACACGAATCTCGCGCACATCGACGGCGTGTCATCTCTCTCGGTGGTCACCGGTAACTTTGTGTGTGGGGATATCAATGTCACAGGCGGCGTGAACTTGTCATGCACGTTCGTGGGATCGTCGTGTGTTGTGAATGGCAACCGCGTTCTCGGCATGATGGTCACAACCGCCGCCGCGAAAAAGAATGCGGTGATTGGTAACATCTTCACGAACTCAAAAGCCGTGCAGCCCGGCTGGCCCAAGGCATATCCCTTTGTCGGCAATCCCGACAACACAAATGAAATCGCGCACAACATCATCAACGGCTCGGTGATCTGAGCCGAAAGGAGGTTTGAATATGCAGACTGTTGAAGGTTCGTTTTTTGCCGTCTTCAACGCGGATACCGGTGACTACGATGTCGGTATCCCGAAAGTTTCAGTGACTGATCTGGAGGACGGGCAGGAGAATGTGTTCGGCGACACGGGAGGACTGTTCTGTCCATTCCGTGAGTCCGGGTTTCAGTTCCCGCTTCTCGCGCCAGACGCACAGAGAAAGGTGGCGAAGCCGCCAGCCATGCGCAGCCGTATGATCTCCGGCGAGAAACCGATCTACGCGCACGCGATGATCCTGGACCGGGGTGGACCCGTGTGGAACGACACCGTCGTATGCCATGGCCGACGATCATGTGATGCAGCACGAGAACCACGTCGAAATCCTGAATCTTCTGCGGAACGGGAAAACCCCGAAGCCGGTCCGCGCGACCAGAAAAACTGCGGCGAAAAAATGAACCGGGCCATGCCCGGAGAAAGGTAGGAATTTTCATGTTCAACATCAACGAGGAAACCATCCGCTTTATCGAGGCTCTCGTGCCTCTGGCTGTCCTGCTGTTCGGCGTTCTCTTCAAAATCGGACAGGATAAACGCGAAGAGGTCGCTCACGCGCTTTTCGCAGTCCTGGAGCGCCTGCGCGCCGGTGAAATCGATGCTTCCCACGCCAAGGAAATCGTTCTGGCCACGGGCGCGGTGTCAGATAATAAGATCGAACGCATGCTCGGAGAAGTCCAGCTTCGGCTCGATGGAAAGAATCTGTCCGTTTACAAAGACAACGTGATCCCCGGAGTCGGGGTGTCCGTTGATTCCGGTGGCAATTTCAGCGTCGACGCCAGCGGCGTTCTCAACAAGAGCGCCCACAAGGTAAACAAATGGCTGAAGAAGAAAGCCGGGATCAAGATTTTCTGATCGCTTGTCGCAGCCAACATCCATTCACGAACGCCGTCCTCTTCCAGGGCGGCGTTCTTCTGTTTACGCAGGTATCACTTAATGGTACACATGATGAATTAAAGCGGTTCCGAATATTTACGAAATGTGTAGTGGAAATTCATTCAAGTTATTTCGTGATCCATAGCTTCGGTTTATCAAAAATTCGATTGGGCCAGCTTACAAAATAAATACGACAATATTCTTTTCCGTGGTTGGGGCTAAAATTCTCACCTTTTCTTGAGTTTATAAAAAAAGATGAGAATCCAAAATAGCAGAAAACCCACAAACATAAAGATGAAGGGGATCAGGGGCTTGCCCCTCCCGGCTGATTGTGTGTTTTCTATCGGTTGTTCTGTCGATAAATGTTTATTAGCCGATATGACAATCTGCGCCAGGCGTTCTTCCATTTCACGCACCACGGGAGTTGTGTCATCCACTATGCCGATATCAGTGTTGATTTGAAAGGCAATAGAGACTCCATGATCCGGGTAGTAACGAAGACTTGAACTATAGCCCGGTATCCAGCCGCCATGTCCGAAGACTGGTCCAAAGGGCCCTGATCTGTATATGCCGACTCCTGCTCCGTAATGGACGTTCGGATTTTCGGGGCTGATTGGAACTGCTTGCAGAAGTTCGGGCAGATAGTCGCCAGACATCGCCTCGCCGCCGAAGAGCAATGCCCCCCACTTTGCAAGGTCGAGCGAATTGCTCACAAGACCGCCACCTGTCCATTCGAAACCGGGATGCCATACCATCAAACCGTCTGCCTGGATTGTTTTCCGGGGAAACCCGAAAGCGTTTTTTGCCGCCATGTAGCCAGCGGCAAGCCCCGGCAAATATCGCCGGTCGGACGGCGACGTCAATGTCAGATCAAGTGGTTTAAGGAATCGCTTCGTAATCTCTTCATAGTAGCTTCTGCCTGTGACTTCCTCTATAACAAGCCCCATTAAAATGTATCCTGTGTCTGAGTATGACCACGCTTCGCCTGGCTCGAAAAGCGGAGGCTGATCCAGGACGAATTCGATCAATTCTTCAGGAGTAAAAGGGTTCTGCATTTCGCGCCACTTGCGAGAAACCTCGTTTGTAAAATTCTCGAGGTAAACATGGTCGGGCAACCCCGAACTGTGTGTCAGAAGGTGACGTATCGTAATCTTATCGTGATTGGGCAAACGACCGAACCATGGCCTGTCACCAAGCCAGTGAGACAGAGGGGCGTCTAGATCCAGCACGCCCTCCTGAGAAAGCGCCACTGCCGTGGCGCCGACAAAAGATTTGCCAATGCTGGCTGCAAGCATGCGCGATGTGACCGTCATCGGCATCCCTGTCTCTACATCTGCAAACCCGGTTGCGGCAACACCGGTTGTGCCGTCTTTCAAAACGTAAGCCGCCGTTGCTCCAGGGAAGCCATACTTCTTCTGAAATGCGTCGAGTGCGGATTGAAACTCAGCGGTACAGTCAGATTCGTTTGTCGCATCCGGGAGGGCCTCACCCTGCATTACATATGCAGAATTACCCAACAATATCAGAGCAAGTGTGACCGATATAACAATACGCCCACAGCCCCAGCGTTTCATGGATTTTTCGCATTTCTCAACATTCCGCTTCATCCTTTGTCTTCCAGCTGTTCACAAATACGCACAGGTTTCAACCCCGAATACAGGAAGCCTCTTTAACATATCCGGAGGGGATGACTTCTGTAACACTGCCGGATACGGTGAACATGGCTTTTCGGGAAATCCACATGAGTACAGCTGCGACGATCACAAGAATATACGTGTCGTAAGGCTGAGCATCAGGCCATATGGGGTTCATCAACTGAAAATGGAACAATGCGACAAGCAGAATACTGCCTTTCGATGCATTGAACAAGGCTGTTGCAACAACGCTTATTGCAATGCACCCGATGAAAAAAGGAGGGAACGACCAGGCGCTTTGCTGAGTGCCGCTTAACAGAAACGCAGGCGTATGCCAGAATCCCCAGATCACCCCCAGAATAACAGCAGCCCAGACAGGAGCAAGCTTTCTCTGCAAAAGCGGTAGTGCGAAGCCCCGCCAGCCGAACTCCTCGACTGGGCCTTTGATTACAGCGTATGCCAACGCATATGCCATCGCCCCGAATGAGGCAAACGGAAACGGCGCCTCCCGGAGAGTTCCCTTCAATGCAGCGCCAACATAGAAAACCAGCGGCACACACACAAGCAGGAAAACATACCAGTACCATGAGCAGCGCCAGAGTCCCAATCGGCCCAGAAAACTTCTCAATCCACTTTGTCCACCGTGACGGAAGACGAGGATGAAAGCGGCAATTGCCGGTGAATAAACACATAAATAGAAAAGCGGATGTTGACCGGTCAATTCGCCAAATAGCCCTTTCATCTGTTCCGGAAGGTAAATAAACAGTCCTAATACTCCCCATGACAGCGCAAATGTAATGAAGAGAAATGGCGCAATGGCGCTCAAAGGCACTTGCAGACGTTCCACTTCAGGTACTTTATCTGGCATTAGAACTCCCTTAAAAACAAACTCCAGTAAACTGGAATAGCTCATTTCAATTCGGAAATCAATTCATACGGAGAAATCTCAGCGCAGCTTGCTTGATTCATTATCCTGCATTTTACGTTAAATGTATATAGATGACCTCTCTTACTGTCGGATTCAAGATAATTCCCCTTGATTTTAAGCCGAAAAATTAGTGGGACGATTCATCCGATATCAATGCTGTCCTCTTCCGTGCGGCGTTTTCATTTCAGCGAAAGATGGGGCCGTGTCCTCACTTGACTTCATTTTGATGTCACCGCTTAATGTGGACTGCTTAAGGATAAGGAAAGGATATGATTCCATGAGAATCAGACTCAAGTTCGGAAAGAATCCATATTCAAACGAATTCACGTGTTCCCACTGCGGGAGCCGCTTCAGCAAAGGCGGCTTCTTCCTTCGTATCGAATATGCGGGAAATGTGGTCGATGTCCCCGTCTGCGGCGCGTGTTTTGAAAAAGGCGATCTTCTCGAAGGAATGATCGACCTCGACCGCCATCATGCGGCACATCCGATTGGGTTGGCCTGAATTACGGGGGAAATGGCAGATGAGTGGAAATGTGAAAGATATCGGGAAGTGGATCGAAACATCTAATTGTTTTGAGGTCATGGGGCAGCTTCGCAAGCTGGACGTTCTTTCCAGCGCCGATCTGGAAGCGGCAATGAAGATGACCCGGGCCGAGTGGCTTACGTTCATGAATCAGAAAGTCGGTCTGACAACCCAGAGGGAACACAACAACGGGAGGGATTATGAAAAGAAAGAAAATGAAGAAATCGAATCTGAATGATTTGAAAGAAAAATTGAATCCGATCATAACAATCGATGAAAGCTCAGGCGAATGCCTCTTTGCGATAGTTGATTTCTCGCTTCCTGGAACAGACCACGTCCGGCGCATCATTTCCAAGAAGCTGGGCAACGGTAACATCTTCGCCGTGACATACGTCGGCAAGGTCGGAGCCGACCGCACTTGCGACTCGAAACACTCGATTATGGAAATGCGGGACGTCCCGCAGGAGAAATTCTGGCAGTCGGTTAAGGTTCTTGAGACGCTTTACCAGCTCAGAGGCGGCATAACGGAGATAAGAAATTACAATGGAAAAACAATTAATGAGGCAGCAAACCTAATGAAACGGCTTGGACATGCCCAAGTTTGGATGGATGAACCAAGCCTGTAAACCAATTGTCTGATTTGATTAAATTAAATTGTCCAATAACCAAGACTGTCCTGCGAAAACTGAAGTTTTCCATCGATAAAAGAGAAGCATGTTTTCCGGTATTCCGATAATTCCTTTTCCCAGTCCCGGTCTGCATTGATTTGCTTTAATCGTGGGAGAAGAGAGTCAACAATGCACTCTTTGTATTTTGCTTCGGCAATAGCGATTTCAGGATGCTTCTTTATCTGGCCGCATAAATGATCTGCAATTATCTGGCGCAGGACATTTGTTTCGAGAGAAACTGTTTCCCCTGCCTCTTCAGCATCAGAATTTCCTTCCTCGGATATATCCGAACGACCTGATTCATCATCACTCTCCGATTCTCTCATCCCAGCCATTTCTTCTATGAGTTTTTCCCCAATAGACTCGGCTCGCTGTTCTGGGGTACCCGGTACAGGTTCGAGTTCATCGTATTTGATAGAAGTTCTATCCATATCTACCCATTTACCCAGCTTTTTCTGAGTTTCTGCTTTGGTGAACAGGTATCTGAACATACTCCATTCATCATAAACAGCAGCGAGTTCTGATCTATCCGTACAGTAGTTACCAGACAATACTCTCCTCAGAACCGTCAAGAATTCCTCCGTGATTTCTGTATCGCCAAGAACATAAACAAAATCTCTTTGTTTCTTTGAAGTAGATAATCTGAAACCATCACTATAGGCCATTATCTCGTGTATATAACTCAGCCTCAAATCAAACGTCTTGTCTCTTGCGACAAATAAAATTTTCTTGTTCGTAATCAATAACTTTCCCACTCCATATACAACATCAACCTCTTTTTCACTGTAAAATGGCTTCGAACCCCCAAGATAAACTCTTGGGCCTCTTCTCTTTGTCAGTGGTATGGAAATACCAGCGTGTCCAGTAACCCTTTCCGTGATGATCTTGTGTTCGATTATCTTGCAGTTCGCAATACCATACACGGGCTCACCATGGGTTTCTATATCAACATCACTGTATGCACGAATATATCCATTGTTGATCAGGGCAAGCTCCCATATTCGGAACACTTCACGGATAAAATCAAGGTTGCTGTAGGGCTGTTTTGCGTTCTCCGTCAAGAGTGTAACAATGATCTTCAATTCTCCTGGTGATATTTCTTTGTCATCAAATATATTTTTGACCGCGAGGGTTAGTGCCTTCTTGAGAATTACATCCTGAGGGTATGTCGTGGCGTGCAAGTCAATTATATTTTTCAACGATTCTTTCAGGAAGGCATCTTCCTTCTGTGTTGTCTGCTCCGACTTTGCCGTCAACTGGCATATCGCATTAACTGTCTTTTCCAGTATTTCAAAACTATTTTTTCGCTTCTCAAAGTCTGCCTTAAATCTGGACAGGTAATAGGTGAACGCTTTAAAGCAATCTTGCGCACCAGTCTTAAAAACCAGTTTCAGATCAGCCATGAAGAGAGATATTTTGTCTGTCCCGTTATCAGTCCAACCATGAAACTCGCTCAACGGAAATATCCTGCTTGGCAAACTCAGTTCCGCTGATTTTCTATCCTTGTAGTATAAGATGTGAGATTCAGTGCCCGTGAGACACCCGCCTTCCAGTTCATTGATGCCGACATTCCAAATCAACAAAAAGATTTTCCCAAAGCGAAATGAGCCAAGAAGTTTCAGTTGATTAAGCATCTTATCCCTGCACCAGATGTCAAGCAAAACAACCGCGTCTTCTGATAAAACCTGAATATCAGGATATTTGCTGGAGTAAGCATCAGTAATCGCTGTTTGTACAGGGGGTTGTAAGGATGTTTGCTGCACAAGATGCTGAGCATTAATGGTTTCATGACCTGTTGGTTGAGGTTCAGATATTGGCTGCTGACATGCGTGTCCTCCCAGGATGGAAAGGAAAAAAGCAATTTCATCAAAAGGTGGGCCGAAACCAACATGTATCACTGTTTCAGAAGAATTTGTTTTGAATGCAATCTTGTTAAAAGAGAGCATTTTCTTATCAAGTGTTATCTCTCTGATTCCAGACAAGGTTATTACCACATTGGGGTTCAGAATATCCGCCTGAACGCTGCGTTCGTAAATCAATATATACTGTTCTGTTGCAATTAACAGATCATCAAGTTGACTAGTTGTTCCTACAGACCACGTAATAAGACAGATTTTACCGTAATCAAATATATCAGTACTCCTCAATTGGGATAAAATCCTGTCTCTGCAAGCCGCATTAAGCATGACGGCGGCTCCTGGAGCAAGAATTGAAATGTCTGGATATTTGTTCACATACGACATCCGGGTGGGTGGAGGAGCATTCCGTATGAGTCTATCTGACAATATGAATAATAATTGTTCTGAAGTACCCTGAATCGGTGTTGTCTGGTTCCCTGTACCGCTTACATTGGAATCTGATAGTGTTGCATCCTGATCGGCTCCACAATGCATGCAGAATCTATGTTCAGGGCCAATATCAGCACCACAAGAATTACATACACCATCACGAGGCTGAGGAACGCCGCTGTTCTCACCGGTTTGTCCAGCCCCACATGACTGGCAGAATCTATCTTCCGGTGAAACCTGTTGCCCACAGTTTATACAAATCAATCGCAGTCCCTCCTGTAATAATGCATTGCCTCAATCCTTCTTTTCTTTTCTCTTCAGGACCTGCCATACAACAAAAGCGAGTATAAATGCTGCGATAAAAGCGAAGCTGACCCAGTTGCTTTTCAATGAAACATTCTGCAGTTCAAGAAAATTCGAGCTAAATATGGCGAGAATGAGCGACGCCGGGATCACTATGTAAGACAGAATGTTCATGAAGTCATTTATTAAAGCCTGCCTGCTTGCTTCCATGTATCCTGAAAGCTCATCGCATTGGCTTTTGACCTCTGACAGGAGATCTTCCATTTCAAAAACATCTTTCAATTTTCTCCATATCAATTGACCGAGTTCATAATTCGAAGCCTGGGTAAAAACACATTTGTTTGCAAACTCCAGCAAGTCTCTTCTGATTTGAATGACCGCATTGTAGTTCTTTCTATCTATACCGCTCATTTTCTCCGTATGTGATAATTGCCTGTTTATTCTGAGGAGAACCATTCTCTGGACAACCGCAATCAAAAATATGTCGTAGTAATATGAGCCGAAGTAAATCGGTAGTATCTTTTCATTGAAGGAATCATTCCCGTCTGAAAAAACGACCATTCCTTCTTTTGAAAAACCATAAATTGCATGTTTCCACATAGACAAATGATATTTAGATCTGTCGAAGCCATAGTCTTTTTCCGTACCTATGTCGCTCAATATTGAATTCACTTCCGGATTCCAAAGTTGCCAATATTTTATGAAAAGGTCATCCTCGTGGTCGTATATGCTTCCCTCGATGCATGAATATGAAAAACAAAGAACACGATCATAAAAGATATCATTCAAATCGCCATACAAGACGATGTCCTTGGTTTCAGCACTTCTATCACTCCAGCCCATAGCACCTCGGAAGGAATCAAGAATGCTATCAAATATTCCGCCAATGGTTACCTTCTTACCATCGACATCAATATCTGTGCTTCTTGAAGTCATCCTCAATGCACTGTTCATAATAAGAAGCTTGTCGAATGTGCTTCTTTCCTCCTTCAGCTTGATCTCGATTGTTATGAAACCGATACCAAGATATGAAATGTCGAGGAGTATGTTTTCAAATTGAATTTCAATTGGGCTGTTATTGAAAACAATCGTTCCGCTACCGCTTTTAACCATATCAACTGACATTATGGGTAACTCGAAATGCCCGATTATATCTTCGGGTTTAAGTTCTTTCTTCAGGTGCCCTTCCGGCAGATAATGCGGGTACCACACACGTCGCAGCGGTGGCAGAAAGTATTCGCTTTTCCATGATTCAACATTTTTGTCGTTGCAGATTTCCTTGATTCCAGGCACCTTCAACACAGAAGCTCTGAGCGTCTTGAAATTCTGCTTGTCGAAAAGAAATGGGTAGCACAGTCTTGTATAGTGATTCTTCAAAATCGGATATTCTATTTTATCTTCCATGTCCGTCCTCTCTATTTCATAGAATTGTGGCAACCACTTCAGCAAACCATAACTTCATTTGCGGCGCAAGCCGTATTTTAACCACCGGCCATTCAGAGTAGTCATATTCAAGAAATTGCCTGCGGCATGGCTGGTTACATGCCCTTGAGAAATATCTTCGCTCGCCTTTTGTTCCTTTTTTCTCAGTAAATATATCCGAATTGCTTTTTCTTAATTCAATTTCCATTTCTTCAACAGAAACATAGGAATCATCTGGTATATCAGACAAATATTTCAAAATAAGGTGGTATGCAGGATGCCCTTTCAAAGGACCTTTCAAAAGGATTTCTATTGCTTTTTGCGACCATTCAGCTTCGGATTTCATACGCATCGATTCAACTGAGCGCATTGTGTAATCCTTTAACCACTCAAAGTCCTTAAAAGTCTCCATCCGTTTTTCATGCGTCCACATTCGCGATAAATAATGGTAATCGATTAGATCATCGTCTTTGAGAATGTTTTCAGGAAGCAATGAAATGTCTGTGAATCTAAAATAGGCCTTTTTGTCTGAACCGATATGTATTGGTTCGACACTTTCCTTGTCAGTGGATTTGCTGGCAAAAGCAGTAAGGTTAGGAAAGAAGTTGATACCCCATTCATTACAATAGAGAACAATATCAGTGTCTAATAAGAGAATGTCGAGTAGAGTCTTCTTTGCATGCTCTTTCGTATAATACTCTGATTCAACGAGATCAAATTTATCGATCCAGCCGAATGCTTTGAAAAGCTGTATCTGGTTTATTGCCTTGATGATTTTCTTTTCAATCAGTTTGGGAATATCTTCGACAAGAATATCGCTCTCAGCAATAAAGAAGCCTCCCTTTGCAGCCGTTTCAATCTGATAACCACCAACGTCCGCTCCCGTAGGTATGGGGGAGGCGTTTCTCAAAAAGTCTTCAGCTTTTATGTTCCACCAATCTTTAAGATAATATTTAAGGCCTTGAATGGTTCCGGGATATGATAGAAAATGAGCCCTACTCTTATCCTTATTGTCGAGAATAAAGTACAGACATCGGAGACCTGTGTATTCCATTGCCTTTTCATTCACATGAAAATACAATTCGATACCATTGTAATCATATTGAACCCCTGGAGCCGGTGAAAACTTGCTCCAGACGGCGCTCACTGTCCTTTCAGCACAAGATTTCAAAGGATGTATGTATTCGGTCATGTGACTAATCGATTTTTCAATCCAGCCGGTCAGAATCGATGAGACGGCTCTTCCGGCCTTCTGCGTTTCAGCCATCATGTTGATATCAATTCTTGTGTTTAACGGGTAATTTCTAAATCCAAATGGACTTAAAATAACCTTCATGTGAGGTGCATTCTCGATCTGCTTCTTGTCGAACTCGCATGCGAGCCATAAAAACAGATGTTCCTTGTCAGATACGTCAATAAGGGCAAATGGCAGGCTAATACCACCGAGTTCAAAAGCAATAGCATTTTTTATTGGTTTCGATAAAATCTCATAACCACTCCGTCTTGCCGGTTCCTCAATGATAGATTGAAGATTCTCAATTTTGAGATTTCTGATAAATGAATCAAACTCTTCCTCACTGAACAGCTTCTTATCGAGAGCATGGGATCGTAGATTCTTGATCGTTTCTCTCTCATCCTGATCCAGCCCCATGTCTTCCCAAATTTCTTTCAAATGAAGTTTTATCTCATCCTTTTCGTTGTGTGAAATGAATATCGGAACCCTTCCCGGATCATCGCAAACAAAGAAATTGTTTTCGCTGTCTGAATACGTTATGTCAGTACAAATGAGTTCGACTATTCCATGTCTCACGGACTGAAAAACAGCGGTGATGTTTTCTCTTTCACCAGGATTCAACATGCCTGCATAACTGATTGCGCCTCCGATTAGCTTCAATGATTCCGGGGCAATCATTCTGAACTGAATGTTTTGGGCACGAGCAATTCCAACATTCGCAATACAGATATTTGTACTGAATGATTCACCAAGACGAATCGGATTCTTATCAATCGTTATCGAAACAGTCAAAAGAGGTCTTATAGGGTCTTTACTTTCCGGGTCCTTAATTGTAATAACTTCATTTGATAATATGCTCAGTTCAACTTCTTCCGCATTGTCCTCTCGCCCGTCTTCGGGGGATTCATCATCTGTTGTTTCAGACAAATATGTGTATTTGACAAACCCATCGGGTAGGGGCGCTTGACCGGCATTTACCGACTTTATCGAAAAAGGCACTTCTCTGGGTTTCTTCGTTACAGGGAGCGACTCAATAACACATGCAATTTCGTTTCTACCTGATTCCATATCTAAAAAGCCCGGTGGAAGTGGAAATCGAACCGTCACATTGCATGCCTCGATTTCTCCGTTGTTACATATTTTCAGCGCCCCCCGGATATCTTCGGCAACACCTTTTTTCATTTGATATACATCTTTGGGGAAATGGCGGACAACAGAAACCGCAGGACGTTTTTTATCAACAATGCCAACCCATTCAAGAAAGCTTCTGTATTCTTTTATCAGTTCAGGTCTGGAGTTACTCCCGGATTCATTTACTTCCCATGCGCCATCAGAACCAATAAACTTAATCCCCATTTGAGCCCCGGCAGATCTACTGAAAACGCCCATTCGAATTCTGTCGTTGTCCTGGTTCCTGAACGAAACAATAAACGGATGTGTGTTAAAAACCTTGGAAGTGCCGTCAGACGGGATAAGATACGCAGAGTTAATCTGAATATCGACATCTGAATCCTTCATATCAAATATATCATTTGTAATTGTGCTTTGTGTCCCTCTCTGGTGATTTACAGTGTATTCAATACCGCTTTCCAGAACTTTCGCAGCCATGGGACAAATTAAATCAAAGTTTTTGAGGAATGACAGCGCCTTCAAAACAGCAGAAAGGGCATCCTGTCTTTTCGCAATTATCTCATCGTACTTATCATCGGGGATAGGGGTTCCATGTGCATCACTGTTTCGTTCACGAATCAGAAAGTCGACCCCTGAAAGGAATTCATTGCTTTTTGATGCATACAGAGTGCCCAGCTCTTTGAAAAACAGTTTTTTTGAGTAATTTTTTGCCAGTGACTGCAGTATTGAAGCCCATTTCCCCAGGGTCATCTCCGTTCCACAATCCTGGATCAACTTATTTACTTGTTCATCCGGTGACTTTTCTGAACGGGTCGTTCTAACATAATTTACCAGTTCGATAGAGGCAATAAAACTCAACGTGATCTCGAACGCGAGCCTGATAAACTCGTGCTTACGTTTTTCATTTGCTGGAAGTAATATTTTATCAACTGACCTCGCAATTGGTCCCGGAAATTCCGAAACCGCCAGGTCGAGATATGTTCTGTCAGCCATGTCCGCCCCCTTGGGTATAGCAGATTATACCGAAAAACAAAATATCCTTCTATTCATGCTCAAAAACAAATGGATCATTTCATTCCACCGTACCTTAATTCCATGTATTGCCCCCAGTTTTTATCACCTAAGCTTTGTGTGAGGATTGGAATAAGTTGTTCGGCATGGAATCCCTGAAATCTCTTATCTGTGACTAGTTTATTCCAGAGCAAATGAATATCCGAAGCAAAATCCCTGAGACAAGGAGATGTGATTCTTTCTGTCAACTCTTTGTTTGCCATGGGAGCTATGTGAAGTACAGACACAATATCCGCATCCATCTCACGATAATGCTCCATCATTGAAGCGAGCAGTTGCAACCGCATTAACTGGTCAAATGGATCATAAAAAAGCCAATCGGGATCAACTCCATCGAGTTTCATCTGGCATGACGGATGCTCAAGATGGGGGATGTAGATCGTCAGTCTGTCTTTTCCGCTACCGCTGATTCTGATGCTCCTGCCCCGTGTGTAATTCTCGGTGTATTTCCATTCTCCAAGAACAACCTGTATTTTACCGTCGTCCCTTAGGAAACGAAACGCGAAGTCCGCACTTGTGAAATTTTTGCCTCGTGACCTGTCAGAATCTCCAGCCGGAACACCCCATCGAAGTTCGCCAAGGTAGTTTTTATCCCCGATCCACTCGAAAGATAAAAATGGGTTATCGCCTGTATGGATAATCGAGTCGGATGTGAATGGAAGGACTTCTTTCGCAGGATACCCAATGCCCTTGAGAATATTCAGGAGTACATCTGGTTTATCGATGAATGGAAACCACACATTTACACAGAAGCTCTGCGAACAACAGAGATGATTGCTGGGGCAACCATTTATTCCCTTGTGCCAGGGGATGTCCCGCTCTGAGAAATAACGGATGGCATTTTCCCTGATGATAGGGTGAATATTTTCATGTGAAAGATCATCGCTCAGGCAAAAATCCCGTTCCTTTTTTTGATATGTTCCTGGAATACATGCTTCAGGGCTGAATAGACTTGGCTTCAAGGGAACCAGACGTTTTTTTTCTCTATCACGAAAAACCATTAAATCTCTCCTTTTTCGGCCTGCTCGTTGGCATGGTTTAATTCATTCTCGTCTTCAAGGGCACACCCACTCCAGTTGTCAGCGTACTGAAGAAGCCGGGTAAGTTTCGTTTCTCTATGTGCGACTCCCTGATTCTCCGGAATATACTGTCCATCGTGGTACCGGATTGCCTGCGCTTCGTCTTCGCTTAACGTTACGTGAGTGGATACAAGCATGAGACTTCGGGACGCAATATCCATGTACGCGAGGTCTTTGTTCACAATGTATCGAATACCCCTGTGCTGAATCTGCCATTTGTCTGTGTTGGGAATGTAGAATGCTTTACCCGGAAGCCCAACTTTCCCGACATCATGGTATAGACCAGTTATGACGCAGCTTTCATCTGATATGTAGGGGGCAAGCAAATTCTTGATTTTCAGAAGTATTCTGGCAACGCTTACGGAGTGTTCGAGAAGGCCACCGCTTCTTGAAAGATGGAACCGAGTCGATGCCGGTGCTTCAAGCCACGTGGTATCTTTTCTAAGGAGCTGATCGAATGCTAAAACAGCTTCTTTCCTGTCTGCTATCAATTCAAAAAGGTCACTGTAATTCATTCATTGCTCCTTTTCATCACTTCTTATTCCCCTGCGCTGTTTATCAAACCGTTAGCGACTATCAGTGCCGCAAGCTGCTCTCCGTCAATGAGTTCTATTCTTATTCCATCTCGTTCACAGACTTCGGCAACATAGCTGATTGTTTCTTCAGAATAAGAGCCAGATGTTACGATCCATCCGAGATCGGCTGATTCCGCCTGCATGCCATTGATGAGCTGGTCCACAACCCATTTCCCTACAGGAGGGACAGGCTGATAATGTTTTGCCTGAACTGCGAGCACAAACTTGAATGTGTCGGCAATGGAAAATGTCCCGATGACATCGGCACCCTTATCCAGATTCCTCGGTATTATGTGGACGTCTTTCGCCCCAAGTCTCTTGAGAACCGTCGCCACGAGTTCCTCAAAGCCGCGGTCACTTATTTTCCCTTCCCTTATTTCCTTCAAAACCCTCTCAACCATTCCCCGCTGGAGGTCTTGTTCGAATGTTGTTGTTTTTCCATCTTCACCGGGTTTCAAAACCTCTTCAATCTCATTAATCAGATCGTCCGCTGCGGCACAAGTGTTCTGAATGTTCATCCTCAATCTGAGCGCGAGTCTCGCATTTTTCCGGGGGATCGGGTTCTTTGCGTTCAGCCATTCCACGGGACGCCGGAATGCGGTGTCGTCTTTTACCCTGTCAGGGTCATGATACGCACTTCCTTTTACCATTGCGACATAGAATTCCGGCCCGTGTGGAACGACCACAAGATCGCCTTCTCCCATGTCCCTTATGAACTTCCAGATATTGCCCGCCGCACCGCCTGATCTTCGGAATGTCTTCTCTTCAGAGTAATAATATCTTTGAATGATATCGCGGAATTTCTCCCATGAAAGGTTCTCATCAATCAATTCCGCCGCGTCGCTCCATCCGATTATGATCTCATTCGTCTCAAGGGCTTCAGGCACGCGGTCAATACCACTTGGCGCAACTCGAAGCACAAATGCTTTCCGTTCTCTTTCAGACATCTCACTTGTTCTCCTTTGGCAAAGACTGGTACTGCTGGAGTTTCAATTTTAACGTATTCAGGGAAATGCCGAGAGCCTTTGCTGTTCTTGTCTTGTTTCCACCAAGCGCGTTGAAGATGCTCAAAACATATTCTTTTTCATGTTCCGCGAGAGGCTTTATCCGGTCCTTGTCGATTTCAGGCAATGGTCCCAGCATGGAATGACTGAGTATGTTGTCGAAGTTCCATTCCCAGAGCACTATGGCTCTTAACAAAACACCTTCCAGTTCTCTGACATTCCCAGGCCAAGAATATTTTATCAACGTTTCAATTTGGCCCTTTTTAAGCCTCGGTATTTCTTTGCTTCTTTCCAAAGACAGTCGGTAAAGAATATCCTCTGCGATTGGCTTTACATCCTCAGAGTGCTCCCTCAAGGCCGGGGTTTTCATGGTTATCTCGTTAATGCGATAATAGAGGTCTTCTCTGAATCGACCATTTTTCACTTCTTTCAGGATATCTTTGTTGGTCGCGGATATTACCCGGACATTTACCTTGATTTCCTCCGAACCTCCGACTCGAATGAAAGCTCCTTCCTGGAGAACACGAAGGAGTCTCGGCTGCAACTGAAGAGGCATTTCTGCAATCTCATCGAGGAACAGTGTGCCACCGGCTGCCATCTCAAAAACCCCCGGTCGCCTTTCGGAAGCGCCTGTGAAAGCCCCTTTTTCATGGCCAAAGAGTTTTGTCTCAAGGAGGTTTTCATCGAGATTCGCGCAACTAATTGCAAAAAAAGGCCCGTCTTTTCTCGGACTGCACTCGTGGATAAGCCTGGCGACGGTTTCTTTACCCGTTCCTGTTTCACCCATAATTAAAACGCGACAGTAAGGGTCTTCTCCCACCTTTCCGATCATCCGCTTCAATTCCTTCACAAGAAGGCTTTTGCCTACGAGATTCCTTGCACCATATCGGCGATGCCTAGATGCCTCAGCCCGGTCTGTTTCGGAAATCAGCTCCGGGTTGGCGATCTTTCCGATTATTCCGGGAACGGCGTCGTAATCAAGAAATTTGAAATATCTCTGTATGCTCGAATGAATCAGGTCGGCATAAAATTCGTATTTTTCTCCTTCTCGCTTCTCCATAATGTCAAGAAGAGCGGACGATAACGAATCGTTTATATTGTTCTCTTCGATAACGAGAGAAATGAGGCTCAGGCTGTTATGCTGAACAAAATTAGCGTACTTCCTGATTTCATCTTGATATGGCTCAAGATATGGGCCAGTGAAATACCAGTGAACCTTCCATCCTTTGCCGTGGAGACGTCTGAGTTCATTGAACACATCCATTGGTTCGCAGTAGATTCCCGGACCGATTATGTGAAGTTCTTTCTCTCTCCTGTTTTTGATCCTGCTGAGAGACCATTCGATTTTTCCGGCGCTCGTTATATGTATTTCAGCATCGGGGTGAATGCGAATCAGCGCTGCCGCGGCTGTAATGCTTTCCATGCTGTTACAGGCTATGACAATCAATTTCCATCCCCATTCTCTTGTTTTTAACGAATTCTATAAGAAAACGGCTTTGATGTTCAATGCTTCCCGCTTTTCAAGGTCTCATGGGGCAAGCCGGTAAAACGGCTCTACCGGGATATTTCTTGCGATGGCGAATAGACATGAAAACAGAAGAAGAGCCTTTAAAAGTGAAGGATGGAACAGAATCCCGTGATTCATTCTTATTCCGAGGGTTGAAAGCCCATACGATAAATACCACCCGATCAAGAATGGAATCAGAATGACGAAGAGCAGGTTGTAATCAAGGGAAGCCGATATGTGTAAATGCAACAACTCATGAAGGGCTCTTGTTGCCCCGCAGCCTGGACAATACAGTCCGGTTATTTTATGGAAAAGACAGGGCGGATAAATTCCACCCTGACGTGGACCATAAAAATAAAGGCACACAACCAAAAGGGCGATTAACAAAAAGCTGACAAGAAAAACGGTTCTGTCCTTCATCTGTTTTCATTGCTCGCACGGTTACTCCGGGAAACCGCAATCTAAAATGACGGTCGCGTCATTTCAATCCCATCTGCGTTTTGCTCTGCATCTTGCCACCCTGAAACATGATCTGGACATTTGCGCCAAGGTCGCCTTCGCCATCACAGCCGTACATGACTGTGTATAGCTCCGTGCCCTTATCTCCAGACTCGGATTCAAGCGTGCATTCGCCGCCGATAATCTCCACGACCTGCTCGTAGGTCATTCCATTCTGAAGCTTATCGAATTCAGCTTTCGTGATCGTTGCCTCGCTGTTCGTTGGGGAAGTGTCCGAGCAGCCTGTGAACGCGGGAATCACTAAAACCACCAGTAATAAAAGAATACACTTTTTCATCAACGCCTCCTCGAAGTTTATTTACAACATTTCATGACCAGCTTGCATCAACGAATTTCTTGAGACCAGCTTTGTCGAGCATGAAGTGCGAGTAAATTTTTTTGTTCTGCACAGTGATACATTCCTGCCCCATCATGCCTTTCTCCATAACCGGTTTCTGTCCTTTTGTTATTTTCAAAGCAAGGTTGTCAGGATCGGCTGTAAGTGCGGATAAGTTCCCGGCCTGAACGGTACGCCTCGCCTTGGAGATCTTTCCCATAGTTGCAAGCACAGGAATAATAATTGGACAGAAGCACAAACACCCCGCCAGCATGAACCAGAACATATTTCCCACTTTTACGAGTACAACATCCTCGCCGACACAGAAGGCTCGGTATATCGCCGGGAAGAGGAACGCTTCCAGGAAACTGTTCCACGAATACAATGTGCGCTCTGATTTGATTGTTGTATTGTTCATTATCATCTCCTTAATTTATTGGGTTCAGTTTTTATCACCCCGGCCTTATTTTTCTTTCTGGATATATTTTTCGCCGTCCCATACAAGCTGCCATGGGTCTGGCTCACCTGTGTCCTGATTGAACTCCTGCCCGAAGATATCGAGGTATCCCTTTGTTTTTGACGATCCGAATTTCTGGAGTTCGCCCCAGAATTCACCGACAAGGAAGTGTTTGTCGTCACTCTTTTTGAAAATGAGAATGATCTGAGTTTCGGGTTCAGGGAGCAGAACCACGAATTCAATTGTTTTGTCACCATTCAGATCGATGTTATATCCAACCGGTTCATCGCCGATTATCTCAATATACTCTTCGATGGATATTTCTCTGTCCGGCTCAAAGTCACGAACCTGCTCATTTAACTTTTCATTTATGCCATCAGGAAAATCCTTGAACGGTATAACTTCAAGACTCTTTAGAACGATTGCTTTCGGTTTTGCCGGGTTCTTTTTAGCCGCAGCAAGGCAGAGGCCTCCCTGGAATAAAATCACAGCCATGGTGATGGAAGCTATCAGAAGTCTGGTTTTCATGTTTGTATCTCCTCGTTTCGTTATCTTATTACACGATTAGCGCATTATTTAAGCAGCCATGAGCGTTATTCGCCTGGAATCACGCTCACAGCGTTATTTAAGTTGCGAAGTGGCTTTCAACCAATTCGGCAACTTCTCTGAGAAATTCTTTTTTCTTTTCATCAAATACCACACGGCTCATTCCAGATTTGAGCGTTTCATCGCCTATTCGGACTATCGCTTCCTTCCGGATGATATCGGTAATATCAACACCAAGAGCTTCGATCAGTTGTATGAGTGACTGTAGCGTGGGTACTCGTTCTCCTCGTTCAATCTGGCCGATATAGGTCGGGGAAAGACCGGCTTTTTCGGCAAGATATTCTTGAGTGAGGTTGCTGGCTTTCCTTGCAGCCTTTATCCTTTTTCCAATCCATTTGAAGTCTTTCATGCCAATTCTATTTTGCAAATTCCATGCCAGACTTGGAAAAGCCTTATTTACTGGTGATTTTGGTTTGTTTCAATAAAAGCGTCAGGGAAAACTGTAAGAAACTGATTGTCAGAAGCTGACAGTGTGCTCAGTTCGGGCGGGGTGTTTTATTGCGATCATACGTTTTAATACGAATATTCTCTGTTTTTTTGCTCGGCCTTCATTCTACGATATCCTATCGCGAAAATCTCACCAATTTCATGAAGCCTATCCTCTGGCGAAAGCTGCTCCTGCTGACAGGGACAGGATTTCATCATCGGCGCGGGAGGGACATAAGTCTTTGCGTCACTTGTTTTGTTGTTCGTTTTCATGCGTCAAGCTTCGAGCCACATGGAAAGAAGATCAAGCAAGTTTCTGTTTTCTTTTAAGCCGCCTTCCGACGGTAGTGATGGTGTAATCCCCCGAGAATGCTGACACTCTCAATTTCGCCATCCGGAGGCGCGGGCGGCAACGGTTCTATCGTCACGTTTCCAATCCCCTGATGAGGACGGAACCTGTTGTAATAATCAAGGTAAGATTCCACGAGATATTTCAGGTGCTCCTCACCAAACACCATAAAATAGTTCAGACACTCATGTTTTATGCTCCAGACCCAGCGTTCCGCGTACACGTTGGAATAAGTCTTCAAATACACCCTGTATAGACAGTCAAGCACAAACATTCATTGTTACGCATCCTTTTCATCCAATGCGAGGTCGTGAGATCGAGTTTGTGTCACGTATCCGCAGCTGGTCGGATGACCGTGTGTTTTTTCATGATGAGGAAATGCGGCTGAAGGCAATTCCCACTGCGTGGACGAGCCTTGCGCCCGCCGATCCTTTTGTGGAGATGGCGCGGGGGCGCGCCCATTTCCGGGTGGAGGACCTGGCGCGGCTGTCGGGGATGATACGGGATTTGAAGGGAGGTGAAAGTGCTGCGGACAAGAAAAACGCCAAAGGAGATGTGTAAAGCAAATTACGTCGCTAATGTTAAGCAAAATATGCCGTCCAGCGATTGCGGCAAGACAGGCCGCCAGGGTTCTTTGTAGGAATAAAGCCTTTTGCAAAAGCGTTTTCCGGCATAATTAGATTGACAGGCCGTGCACAATGGATATAATTACATTAACAATCATTGTGGCTCGGAGGCGCTTATGAAGGAAAAAGATGACGGTGTGAAGGCTGAATCGCTACGGCGGGAGGGGGCTTTCAATCGCCGCTGGCGGCATGTGAAGGATTCGCAGTTTGTGGAAAGCGATTTTTTCGACCCGCGCGACGGAGTCCAGATGAAGTACGAGATGCTGCGCCGGGTGCGTACGGACGGCTGGCCTGTGGCGCGGGCGGCGGCGGCGTTCGGGTTGTCGCGCCTGACGTTTTACCAGGCGCAAAGCGCGTTCGAGGAGGACGGCCTGGCGGGGCTGCTGCCGCGAAAGCGCGGTCCGCGCGGAGCTCACAAGCTGACGGACGAGGTGATGGATTTTATTGCCGCAACGCTGTCGGACGATGCCTCTGCAAGGCCGCCGGAACTGGCGCGGCTGGTTGCGGAGCGGTTCGGGGTGGCGGTGCATCCGCGAACTATCGAGCGGCGGCTCGCTGCGGCGGCGGCGGAAAAAAAACGGCGATGAACGGCGCGGCGCAGCCATCGCCGCCCCTGTGCCGCGCGGAGCTTGCGGTCCGCTACGAGGAGTTGCGCGGGCAGGCGCTGGGCAAGCGCGGTTGCGAGGGGATGGGACTGGTTCTTTTCATGCGCCGGGGAATGACGGCCTGGACGCGGGCCTGGCTGGAATGCGCGCCCGGCTGCGAGCAGACGCCGCATGCCGACCACACCGCCGTAGTGTCGATTCCGGCGCTTGTGCGCTCGGAGGCTGTGACGATCCTGGCCGGGATGGCGCTGGGCGCGGCGATGTAGTGAAACCGCAGCGCGCCGCCGAAATGAATTTACTTTGGAGGTGATTGCATGTTTGACCAATCGAATCAGAAAGTACGGGCCGATCATCTGAAGAGGGATGCGTACCTGTACGTGCGCCAGAGCACTCTCAAACAGGTGATGGAGAACACCGAGAGCACGGACAGGCAATATGCCCTGCGCCGCCGCGCGGTGGCTATGGGATGGACCGGGGAAGACGTGGTCGTGATTGACAGCGACCTGGGGCAGTCGGGCACTTCGGCAGTCGACCGCGAGGGGTTCAAGCGCCTTGTGGCCGATGTGGGCATGGGCCGCGCCGGAATCGTGATGGGCCTCGAGGTGTCCCGCCTGGCGCGTAACAATGCCGACTGGCATCGCCTGCTCGAAATCTGCGCGCTTTCGGACACGCTGATCCTGGACGAAGACGGCGTGTACGACCCGGCGCACTTCAACGACCGGCTTGTGCTTGGACTCAAGGGAACAATGAGTGAGGCGGAGATTCACGTGCTCCAGGCCCGGCTTCGCGGCGGCATCCGCAACAAGGCGGCCCGTGGGGAATTTCAATGTCGGTTGCCCGTGGGCCTGGTGTACGACGACACCGGGCAAGTGGCGCTGCACCCGGATAAACAGGTGCGCGAGAGCATCGCGCTTTTCTTCCGCACGTTCCAGCGCATCGGTTCGGCGTCTGCCACCGTGAAATACTTCCGAGAACAGGGACTGCTCATTCCCAGGCAGTTGCGCTCCGGGCCGCGCAAAGGCGAAATCGTCATGGGGGACATCTGCCACAGCGACGCGCGACGCATGCTTCACAATCCGCGCTATGCGGGCGCCTACGTATTCGGCAGAACCCGCAGCCGCCACAAAGCCGACGGCGGCACATACATCGAAAAACTGCCTCAGGATCAATGGTTCACATTCATCCCCGACGCGCACCCCGACTACATCACCTGGCAGGAATACAATGAAAACCTTCAGCGCCTGAGCGAAAACGCCGCCGCTCACGGCAAAGATCGCAGAAAGAGCCCGCCGCGCGAAGGACCGGCCCTTCTTCAGGGCATTGTCGTGTGCGGCAAATGCGGCAACCGCATGACTATTCGCTACCACAGCCGGTTCGGGAAACTGGTTCCGGAATACGTCTGCCAGAAAGCAAGAATCCAACGCTCTCAGCCCCTTTGTCAGAACATCCAGGGCAAAAGCATCGACGACACCATCGGACGCCTGCTCGTGGAAACAATCACCCCGGCGGCGCTGGAGGTATCGCTCGCCGTTCAGTCTGAGCTGCAAAGCCGCATAGACGAAGCCGACGCCCTGCGCCGCCGCCAGGTCGAGCGCGCCCGCTACGAAGCCGAACTCTCACGAGTACGCTACATGCGCGTCGACCCCAACAACCGCCTCGTCGCCGACCAGCTCGAAGCCGACTGGAACAACAAATTGCGCGCCCTCTCCGCCGCGCAGGAGGAGTATGAACAAAAATGCCTGGAAGACAAATCGCAACTCAATGAGGAACAGCGCGCCCGCATCCTCGCCCTCGCCACCGATTTTCCGCGACTGTGGAAAGACCCCAAAACCCCGCAGCGCGAGCGAAAACGCATGGTCCGACTCCTTCTCGAAGACGTAACCCTCATCAAGGGAGAGCAAGTTACCGCCCACATACGATTCAAAGGAGGCGCCACGCAAACCATCACGATTCCACTGCCGCTGCCCGCTCCCCTGCTCAACCAGACCGAAAGGAAAACCGTCACAGAAATCAACCGCCTGCTCGACCGCCACACCGAAGGCGAAATCGCCGACATCCTCAATACCCGAGGCGTCAAATCCGGCACGGGAAAACCATTCAACTCCAGAATGATCCAGAACATCCGCCGCACATACAACCTGAAGACACGCTACGAAAGACTGCGAGAAAGAGGACTGTTGACACAGGAGGAAATCGCGGCCAAACTTGGAGTGCTGCCCGTCACAGTCAGAATCTGGCGTGACCACGGACTGCTCAAGGCTCACGCCTGCAACGACAAAAACGAATGCCTGTACGAAGATCCCGGCCCCAACCCGCCAGTGAAAGAACAGGGCCGGAAATTCTCAGAACGCCGCCCTCAAGCGGCATTCCTATCTGATCGTTCAAACGAGGTGCAGTATGAAACATAGCTCTTGCATGTCGGCATCTTCACAGGAGTTTTCATTATTTTAATCCCGTTGTCAGTAAATAATTCATCAAACTCTTCTGAATATTTGCAGTCGCGGTCCCTGATAAGATGAGTCGGATGAAATCCTGAATTCTCGATGTCATCGAGCACCTTTTTCGCTCTTATTTCGCACCAGCGCTGATTCGGATATCTCGTTATTCCGGCGAGATGAACACGACGATTTCGAAGCTCTATGAATACGAGCACGTACATTGTGACTTTTCCCTTTGCGGTCCATATTTCTTTGGTAAAAAAATCACAGGCAATGAGCGTTTCAATATGTGCCCGAACAAATCGCGTCCATTTCTTGATCTTCCTGTCCGGAATGGGTTCTAATCCCACAGAACGCAGAATATTCTGTATGGTTGATCTTGCAACTGAAATATGAAGCTTATTCAACTCATCGCGTATCTTTTTGTATCCCCAGTCGCGGTTGCAATGGGCCATAGAGATTATGAGATTGCGGATTTCTTCCGGGGTCGCAGGTCGGCCCACTTTGCCGCTTCCCTTGTAGAACTTTCCACGCGCCCAGTTGCGGAAAGTCTCGTATGTGACTATGCTAATGAGGTCTTTGAGCCGGTCGCCAAGCGGGATGCCGAAGCGGAGCAATTGCGATTTTTCTTCATCAGTGGTGACAACACGGTACCCGAGTTTTGAGCGCAGTATCCGGTTCTCGACTTTGAGATATTGGAGTTCTTCTACCAGCTGTGAATTGACGATCTGTGCAAGGAATATGAAGAATGGGTGAAAAATCATTTTTGACATCTGATGCCTCCGGAAATGAATTCTGGATGGTTTTGGACCTCGTCGAACGGATATATTATATGCAAAATGATGAAAAAGTGCACACTTAGAGGCATTAGAGACCAAAAATTCCGCACACAAAAACCGCAGAAAACAAGCCCCGTTTTAATTTTTGGCCCCCGGGAAACGCACCCGCCGGTTAACACCCTCCGTTTTTTCGTTACCGATTTCCATAATGACTGCAATTTATTTCATCACACTGGTTTACATTCGAGTCCGATTCGTGGGTTCATGAACCCTGTTCGGAATCTCGGCAGAAACCAGTCACATCGATGTCGTTTAATATCCCTACTTCACAAAAAGCATTGTAATCAAGCTGATATTTGATTGTTCTTGGTGTTCCGTGTTTCTGTCTTGAAGGAGCGCGAGAGTCTGTTAACTGCGACTTTTTGACTAGGCTTTTTGGCTTGATTCAAGTCCGGCCCGGGGACCGCTTTTTGTAGCGTCTGCCCGTGGGGTGACGGACCTCGTTGCCGAGATGGTCCCGGACCCTGCACCCCGGAAATTCCCATTGAAATCCCGACCATTTATTTCGGGTCTTTTCAGCAACTTTAAGCGGTTTTGCAATTTATAAAAAAGCCTTTATTTATTAGGAAAATACTCTACTATTACGGTCGGGTTTATAATGTATTTTTTTTGAAAAAAACACTTGATCCCAGGGGTGGCATTCATATAATCACAGTGAACAGATAGGATTAGAGTGTTATCTTGATTCGCTTGGTTGGGAAGGGATAAAGCCGGGGCCGCACGTTTATGAAGCTATCCACAAGGGCCATCTATTCACTGCGGTTGATGATCTACCTTGCCGACCATGCCGACCGCCATACCCCCATCAGTCTCAAAGAAATCGCCAAAGCCCAGAATCTGCCGTTCCGCTACCTGGAGCAGCTTGTTGTGGCTCTGAAGTATGCGGGCCTTGTAAAGAGCGTGCAGGGCAAGCAGGGCGGATACACGCTGGCGCGCGAGAGCACGGAAATCAAGGCGCTTGAGGTGGTTGAGGCGAGCATGGGGCATGTGGAGTTGCTCAAGTGCCTGGATACGGATACGCCGTGTTCTTTTCGCGATGTATGCACGTCGCGCCGGATGTGGGGTATGATTCAGGCGCAGATTACGGACATTCTTAATGAATATAGCCTCAAAGACCTTTCTGAAGAAGATATGAGGGCGCAACTCGAGGCGTCATGGGACGATGACGTCCAAGATGCGCCGATTATTTGCGACTGCAAGAGCGAATCTTCCTGACGAGGAGCACGGTGATGCCGGACAAAAAGACGTGGAACTGGGACGCTGATAAGAGGCTCATTGCCGATATTTCGGACATGCGCAAGAAGTATGTGGATGTGCATGAATTTTCGGTGAGCGGCGATGGCGGGAAAATCGCGGCGCCGGTGCGGCTCGAGGATGACACCTTTACCGCGGTGCTCAACGGTGCGGCCTGGGACAAGACTTACGAGAAATTGTGGTATGCCCGGTTCAGCCCGGACAACCGGCTTACGGCTCTGGCCATGGAAGATGATGTGTGGTCCCTGGCCGTGGACGGCGCGTGCTGGGAGCAGGGTTTTGATTATGCGTGGAACCCGCGTTTCAGTGCGGACGGCTCGCACACGGGCATGCAAATCAAGAAAGAATCCGATTATTCGATTGCTGTGGATGATAAGGCGTGGGACAGCATGTTCCTGTCGTGCCGGGATTTCGCGATCAGCCCGGACGGGTCCAGGTCTGTGGCTCTGGTGCAGGTTGAGAATGTGCCCGAGGCCGATATCTGGAAGTTCAAGCAAGGCACATGGTCTGTTGCGGTGAACGACAAGGTATGGGACCGCAATTTCATGAACGTGTGGGGCATTGCTTTCAGCGCGGACAATCAGCATGTGGCCACGCAGGTGCGCCTGGATTCCATGGTGTTCACAATTGCTGTGGACGGCAAGGCGTGGGACCAGACGTTTACGAGCGTGTGGGAGCCGAAATTCCGGCCGGACAACGGGGCGCTGCTGGCGCCGGCGCGCAATGCGTCGGGCTGGACCCTTGTGGAAAACGGCAATCCCATCTGGGACGGCGGGTTCGCGCAGTTGTGGTATATCAACTTCAGCCCCGACGCCAAGCGCATTGGCGCGGTGGTGGCCACGGAGTTGGGCAAGTGGACCGTGGCTATTGACGGCAAGCTGTGGCCCAACACGTGGCGCGACCTGGTGATTGGCCCTGTGTTTTCCCAGGACGGCTCCAGGGCCGCGGCCATTGTCAAGCATGACAACCGCTGGTCCGTGGCCGTGGACGGGCAGCAGTGGCCCGACACGTATGACATGGTGTGGGATCCGGCTATCAGCCCGGACAACAGCGTGGTGCTGGCCAAGGTGGAGACAGGCGGCAAGTTCTATGTGTGCGCCAATGGAAAATTATGGAACCAGGCGTTTGATGCGCTCTGGGAACCCATTTTCAGCCCGGACGGGACCAAGGTGCTGGTCCGGTGCATTGAGAACGGCAAATATTACCGGTGGATTGTGCCGGTGAATCAAATCACTGGTTGACAAGGGGTTTCAACATGTTCGAATTCGTGAGCGGACCTTTGTTCTGGATTTCCCTGGCCATCTGTGTGGCGGGCAGCATTTACAAGCTGATCCATGTGATCAAGCTGGCCAAGAAAGACAAGGTGGTGCTGCCGTATATGCGGCTCAGCTACAGCCTGAAGTCTCTGGCGCACTGGGTTGTGCCGTTCGGCACGCGCAGCATGCGGATACAGCCGCTGTTTACGGTGGTGGCGTTCAGTTTCCACCTGTGCCTGCTGTTCACGCCGCTTCTGCTTCTGGCGCACCAGCAGTTGCTGGGAATTGGATTCTTCCATATCCCGGATGCGGTGGCGCATTTCCTGACGGCGATTGTGATTATCGGCGGTTTGTTCTTCCTGCAGCGCCGCCTGCTGGTGCCATATGTAAATAATGTAACGTACGTGTCTGATATCCTGCTGCTGCTCCTGGTCATGGCGCCGTTTGTGACCGGGTTTCTGGCGTATTACCAGTGGTTCGATTACCGCACGGTTATTACCCTGCACATGATTTCCGGATGCGTGATGCTGATTATCATTCCTTTCACACGCATTGCCCATATGCTGTTTTTCGTGCTGACCCGGTCATATATGGCCTGCGAGTTCGGTTACGTCCGCAATTCCCAGGACTGGTGAGGCACAGCCTTGAAAGGTGGGATTTCCATGGGATTCAAGCCCAGAGAAGAAGTAGCAGATGATGGCATCGACAAGCGGCTCGAAGAGTTGAGCCTGGAGCAGATCGAGCAGACCATCAACAAAGTGCTGAACGCTGAGATGAACGCGCGCATGCAGACCTATTTGCAGACCTGCGTGCATTGCGGGCTGTGCGCCAATGCCTGCCACTACTCCCTGTCCCATAACATGGACCCGAAGTATGCGCCCGTGGGCAAGGTCAAGGACACGGTGTGGGAGATGGTCAAGAAAAAGGGCAAGGTGAGCAAGGAATTCATGCGCACCGCGGCCCGTATCGCGTACACCGAGTGCAACACGTGCCGGCGCTGCAGCATGTACTGCCCGTTCGGCATTGATATCGCGTATTTCATTATGACTACGCGGCGCATCTGCCACCTGCTGGGCATTGTGCCCATGTACGAGCAGGACACGGTGAACAGCCATTCGGCCACGTTCAACCAGATGTGGGTGCAGCAGGACGAGTGGATCGACACCCTGCAGTGGCAGGAGGAAGATGCGCAGGGCCAGATTCCCCTGGCGCGCATTCCCCTGGAAAAAGAGGGCGCGGACATCATGTACTCGGTGATCGCGCCCGAGCCCAAGATCCTGGCCCAGCTTCTGGCCAACGCGTCGGTGATTATGACGGCTGCGGGCATGAACTGGACTATGCCGGCCACGGACGGATGGGACAACAGCAACATGGCCATGTTCTCGGGCGATGTGGAGACCAGCGGCCGCATCGAGCGCCTGCACCACGAGACCGCGATCCGGCTCAAGGTCAAGCGCATTGTCATGGGCGAGTGCGGGCACGCGTACCGCGGCGCGGTTTACGACGGCCCCAAAACCAACGCCTGGATGTTCCCGCCCATTCCTGTTATTCACGCCATCGATTTTTACCATGAAATCATTACCCAGGGCAAAATCAAGATCGCCAAGAAATTCGACAAGCCCATCACCGTGCAGGACCCCTGCAACGTGATCCGCAACGCGGGCCTGGGCATCAAGCTGCGCGAGATCATGCACGCCACGTGCTCGGATTTCCGGGATGTGGAGCCGCGCCTGGGCCACAATTACTGCTGTGCGGCCGGGGGCGGGGTCATCAACTGCGGCCCGCCGTGGAAGAAGGACCGCGTCAAAGGCAACAAGGTCAAGGCCGACCAGCTCCGCGCCACGGGAGCGGAATACGTGGTCACGCCCTGCCACAACTGCCACAGCGGTATCGAAGACATTCTCAAGGAATTCAATGTCCACATGCACGTAATATTCTTCAGTGAAGTGCTTGTGGATCACTGCATGGAAATTCCCGAACATCTCAAGAAAAAGGATTAGGAACATGCAGAAAAATCCGGTGAACCTGTTTGGAGCACTCCTGCTGCTGGGGGTGGCCGCCGCGCTTGCGGGCGGCTGGATGTACAACACATCGCTGGGGCACGCGGGCGAGCACGGACGCCGCACGTTCGCCATCACCCTGCCCGCGGATAAGTTCGCGAAGCTGGAGCGGCCCGCAGTGGCGTTCGACCATGAAAAGCATACCGAGGCCTTGAAGGGCGAGGAATGCACCAAATGCCACGACAAGGACGCGGACAGCGGCGCGCTCATTTTCACGGTCTATGACCCGGCCAAAGTCACCACGCGCCAGGGCATTATCGAGGCATATCACAAGAATTGCATCGATTGCCACAAGGAGCGCAAAGCCGGGCCCGTGGCGTGCGGCGAGTGCCATGTGCGCAACGCGGCCGCAAGCGCCCCGTGGAACTCCATCGAGTTGTCCCTGGCCCAGCACCAGAAACATGTGGCGGCCATGGACGACAAGTGCGAGGCCTGCCACCACGCGTATGATGAAAAGACGCAGAAACTGGTGTACAAGGAAGGCGAAGAAACGTCCTGCCGCGACTGCCACCGCAGCACCGGCACAAAGGACCAGCCGTCCCTGCGCACTGTGGCGCACGAAAAGTGCGTGACCTGCCACATGGACCTGGCCGCCAAGGCGCAGAAATCCGGCCCGGTGCAGTGCGCGGGCTGCCACGACGCGTCCCTGGCCCAGCCCGCGCTCATGGATATGAGCGATGCGCCCCGCCTGGACCGCAACCAGGAGGACATGCCCCTCATCCAGGTCGCGGACAATAAGATGAAACCCGTTCCATTCAACCATAAGAGCCACGAAACCGTGGCGCGCAACTGCCGCACGTGCCACCATGAATCCCTCAAGGCGTGCGACGAGTGTCATACGGTTGAGGGCAAAAAACAAGGCGGCTACGTGCGGCTGTCCGAAGCGTTCCACCGCAGCACCTCGGACCACAGTTGCGTGGGCTGCCACGAGCAGGTCAAGAAACAGGCCGCATGCAGCGTGTGCCACATCGCCATGCCCGCGGGCCCCGCGGATTCCACGTGCGACACGTGCCACTCCGGGGAGGCCGGCATGCCCGCCATGGCGCGCGCCGAGCGCAACCCCCGCGAGGTCATCGACTGGGCGCTCATGTATGTGGAGGATTTCCCGGAAACGCTTTCGGCCGGCGTGATCGCGGACAAGTACGAGCCCGTGGAGTTCCCGCACCTGCAGGTCATTGAAAAGATGAATAACCTGCTGGGCGACAACAAGCTGGCCAACGTGTTCCACGGCAGCCGCAACGTGGTGTGCGCGGGCTGCCACCACCACAGCCCCATGAACGAGCGCCCGCCCGCGTGCTCGCGCTGCCACGACGCCCCGTTCGACGCCAAGGATATGGCGCGGCCCGGGCTCAAGGGCGCGTACCACCAGCAGTGCATCGGGTGCCACCGCACCATGAAAATCAAGAATTTCCGCGATTGCAGCGTATGCCACAAGGACAAGGGCGCGCCCATGCCCACGCTGGCTCAGAGCGAAAAACAATAAGCGCGTCCCGCGGAGGATGGATTACATGAGCATATCACGCAGAGGATTTCTCAAGATCGTAGGCGCCGGCAGCGCCGGTGCGATTGCGAGCCGCGCCCTGCCCGCCAGGGGGTCGGAAAACGATTTCCAGGGCTATCCGGATCGCTACGGCATGCTGACCGACGTGACCAAGTGCATCGGCTGCCGCTCGTGCGAGGCCGGGTGCAATGCGCAGAACAAGCTGCCCAAACCCGACGTTCCGTTCGAGGACTTAGGGGTTCTCGACACCAAACGCCGCACCACGGCCAAGGCTTACACGGTGGTCAACAAGTACCAGCCGCGCAGCGCCAGCGAGCCGGTGTACCGCAAAATGCAGTGCAACCACTGCAACGAGCCCGCGTGCGTGTCGGCCTGCTTCGTCAAAGCCCTGACCAAGTCCAAGGACGGGCCCGTGCTGTGGGACGAGAAGCTGTGCGTGGGCTGCCGCTACTGCATGGTGGCGTGCCCGTTCTATATCCCGGCCTACGAATACGACAACGCGCTCAGCCCGCGCGTGATGAAGTGCACCATGTGCTACGACAAGATCGCCAAGGGCGACGGGGCCCCGGCCTGCGCCGAGGCCTGCCCCACCGAGGCTATCACGTTCGGCAAGCGCAGCGATCTGCTGGGACTGGCCCGCAAGCGCATCAGCACGGCGCCCGATAAATACATCGACCACATCTACGGCGAAACCGAGGTGGGCGGCCTGGGCTGGCTGTATATTTCGCACGTTCCGTTCGACGACGTGGGCCTGCCCACGAACCTGGGCAATACGCCGTATCCCAAGTTCACCAAGTCCGCGCTCGCGGCCGTGCCCATGATCGTGGTGCTGTGGCCCGTGCTTCTGGGCGGTGTGTACGCATTCTCCCAGCGGCGCAAAGCCATTGACATCAAAACCCGCGAGGACGCTGTGGCCAACGCCATCAGCACCACGCGCGATGAAACCCAGGCCAAGGCCGACCAGACCAAGGAAGCCGCGCTCAAACGCGCCGCCTCCCAGGCTGAAAATGAAAAAAAGAAAGCCGTTAAGGAAGCCGTGGAAAAGGCCCTCGAAGAGGCCAAGAACCAAGGCGGCGAAGCTCCCAAGGAGGACGGCGCGAAATGACCAGTTCCAAAGGCAAGCTGTTTACACCCTTTAATGTGATTACAGCCCTTATTCTGCTGGTGGGCATCCCCATCTGCCTGTACCGCTTTGTGGGCGGGCTTGGGGCCGTGACTAATCTGGACAACAACAACCCGTTCGGCATGTGGATCGCATTCGACGTGCTCACGGGCGTGGCCCTGGCCGCCGGGGGCTACACCATCGGCACCATCGTGTACATTTTCGGCATGGAGGAATACCACCCCGTGGTGCGGCCCGCGATTCTGACCGCGTTCCTGGGTTACTTCCTCGTGGGCGTGGGCCTGGCGTTCGATGTGGGCCGCCCGTGGCGCATGCCCTACCCGTTCTTCATGTCCCAGGGTTTCACCTCGGTCATGTTTGAAGTGGCGGCGTGCGTGGCGCTTTATCTCACGGTGCTGTTCCTGGAGTTCCTGCCCGTGGCCGCGGAATGGCTGCGCATGAAGGCTTTGCGCAACATTCTGGTGCGCGCCACCATCGGCCTCACCATCTTCGGCGTGGTCCTGTCCACACTGCACCAGTCATCACTCGGGTCCATGTTCCTCATCGTGCCCAACAAGATTCACCCCCTGTGGTATTCCTCGTTCCTGCCCGTATACTTCTTTGTATCCAGCATGATCGCGGGGCTGTCCATGGTTATTTTCGAAAGTTCCCTGTCGCACAAGGCGTTCAAGAACATCATTGACGCGGAGCCGCACGCATTCGATCATGATAAAATCGTGATGGGGCTGGCCAAGGCCGCGGCCATCGTGATGTTCGGATACTTCGGCATCAAAGTCATCGGCGTGGCCCACGGCAACCACTGGCATCTGCTGGCCACACCGTACGGGTACTGGTTCCTGGTGGAAATGATCGGGTTCCTGCTTGTTCCCTGCTTCCTGTACGCCTTCGGCATCCGCAGCGGCAACGTAAAGCTGGTCAAGGCCACGAGCCTGATCGCGGTGCTGGGCGTTGTGCTCAACCGCTTTAATGTGAGCCTGGTTGCGTTCAACTGGGAGCTGCCCGCGAGCCAGCGCTACTTCCCCAGCTTCATGGAGTTCATGGTCTCCCTGACACTGGTCACCGCGGGCCTGGTCGCTTTCAAGTGGATCGTGACCCACATGCCCGTTCTCACAGAGCATCCCGATTTCCGGGAAAGCCACTGATTTCATCCGCAAAGGACGTGCGCCATGCATACGCTACAGGAATTCTTCTACTTCACCAAAGGCACGGAGTACCTCATCGGTGTCCTTTTCCTGATTTCTTTCGTATACTTTTACCGCCTGGTGTTTCAGGTTCCAGGGGACTCGGAATAATTCCGGACCGAAGGAGAGTTGATCAACATGAACGATGAAGCCAAAAAGAAAATCCTGGTCGTGGACGACGAAGAAGACGTGCGCACGTACCTTGTCACGCTTCTGGAAGACAACGGCTATGAAACCGCGCAGGCCACGGACGGTGATGTGGCTTTCCGCATGGTGCACGAGAATCCGCCGGATCTCATCACCCTGGACCTGCAGATGCCCAATGAAACGGGCACCCGCTTTTTCCGCACGCTCATGAAGGACAAAGAGCACCGCGGCATTCCCGTAATCGTGATCAGCGGCCTGGCGGGCCGGCACCTGGCCATGAGCGAGCCCGTGGCCGTGTTCGACAAGCCCGTGGAAAAGGACCAGTTGCTGGAAAAGATCCGCGAAACCATCGGCGAATGAATCGCCTGCTTTACACCGCACAGACACAAAAAAAGCGGCTTTTGAAAAGCCGCTTTTTTAATGGTTCCATTTAAGCGGGTTCGCGCCCGCTGTTAGCGCGGGCCTATTTTTTGCCGAATGTCTCCAGCATCTTCTTCAGGGTTTCTTTATCCGCGTTCTTGAGCTTTTCCTGCAATTCCTGCTTCAGGGCCAGGGGATCGTCCTGCTCTTCGGTCACTTCGATGTCCAGTATGGACTTGATGGCGTTCACGTATTTGCTCGCGTTCACAGGCTTTTCGAGTACGCCCGGGCCGGACAGGGTCATATTCTGCATGATTTCGTCCAGGTCGCTTTTGCCCATTTCGTCCTTGCCGTGCGCGGTCACAATCAGCACCGGAATTGTGGCCCAGGCCTTGTTCTTGCGCATTTCGTACAGGAACTTGATGCCGGTCTTGCGCGGCATGACCAGGTCGAGCGAGATGACATCGGGCGTTTTCTGCTTGATTTTTTCCAGGGCGTCGAGGCCGTCCTGGGCTGTTATCACATTGAAACCGGCGTCATTGAGCGCCACTTCCAGATAGGTCCGCACATCGGGTTCATCGTCCACCACCAGGATGGTCTTGTCTGCGGGGCTTGTCATGATTCGTCTCTCCTTTGTGTAATCCACCTTTCGAGATTTCCACTTTTTACTTTATATATTAATTTTATATTCCCTGTCAAACGGCGGGACTGCATTCCATTGCGGATATATTGTTATCAAAAACTAATTCCATGAAATCTGCTGCGAACCGGATTGAGCGAAATGCGCACACTTCGCGGCGCCCGGGTTTCCTGGCCGCGTTTTACTTTTCATCCTCGCGCGGGGCGGGCAGGCGGCTGCGGTCCAGTTCAATGCGGAAGGTGGCGCCCTTGCCCTCAGTGGATTCAAAGGCCACGCGCCCGCCATGTTCCTGGATGATTTTCCGTGTCACAAGCAGGCCCAGGCCCGTGCCCTCGTGCGAGCCTTTGGTGCTGAAAAAACTTGTGAACAGTTTCTTTTTGACTTCATAATCCATGCCGATGCCGTTGTCCGTGACTTCGTAACAGATTACGCCGTCCCGGTCCCACACTTTGAAGCCCACCACGCCATCGGCGTTTTCGCTCATGAGGCATGCGTCGATGGCGTTGGACACGAGGTTGGCCAGGCAGGTGTGGATGCCTTCGGAGTCAATGGGCGCCTCGGGAAGCGTTGCGGGCAGATCGGCCACCAGGCGCACGCCTTCTTTGAGCGCGGCATCCTGGAACAGATCCACGATTTCGTGAGCCACGGCCGCGGGGTCGGCCATGTGTACGGACGGCTCCCGGCCGCGCGCGAAATTCAGAAACTCTTTGACAACGTGGGTGATGCGCCCGATGTTGCTCTCCAGCATGGAGAGCCCCTTCTGGATCATGTCCACGTCGGCTTTGCCGAGTCCGGAGTTCATCACGAACAGCCCGCCCTCGAGTCCGGTGAGGATATTCTTGATTCCGTGAGCCAGTCCCGCCACGGTCTGGCCCACGGCCGCCAGGCGCTCAGCCACCAGCTTTTCGCTTTCAAGCCGCTTGATTTCGCTCAGGTCGTGGATATATATGGCGGTTCCGAATACGCCGTTTCCGTTTTTCAAAATGGTGCCGGACAGGCGCACGGGCACAGCGTCGCCGGTTTTGGAGTGTATCGTGGTTTCAGGCAGAACGCAGGAGCCCTGATCCTCCCAGATGGTTTTAAGAAATCCCTGGGGGAATATGGGTTTGAGATCATCGAACACATGGATGTCGGACGATGCATAGCCGGTGATTTTTTCCGCGGATTTGTTGAACAGCAGAATGCTCTCGTGGGGCCCGGCGATGATCATGCCGTCGAACGAGCTGGCGATGGCGGTTTCCTGGAGCTTGAACGCCTGTTCGAGCTGGGTTTCCAGGGTGCGCACCAGGGTGGTGTCCGTGGCGATCTCCATGATGTTGGTGATTTCGCCTTTTTCATTGATGAGCGGGGACGCGGTGACCACGTAGTGCACGGGCTCGCCGTCCTTGTCCAGTCCGGTCATGGCCGCGGTATGCACCTGGCCGTCCTCGATCACCTTGAGCGCGGGGCAGTTGCAGCAGGGCCCGGCCTGCTGCTTGAATTTGCGGTAGCAGAAATTCCCGGCGTTTTCACCCACATCATTGCCGAACACTTCGCGGAACGCCTTGTTGGCCTGCACCACCTGCAGGCTGCGATCCAGGATGGTGATATAATTGGGCACGCTGTCAAACAGCAACTCGTATTCCTGCTGCACGTTAATAATCTGGCTCACGTCGATGGAGATTTCCACGATGTAGGGAATGGACCCGTCGTCGGTGCGCAGCGGGGTCACGTGCACCAGGAAAAAGCGCGTGGCCCCGTTCTTGTCGGTCATGTACTCCCGGGACACGCAGATGCAGCCCTGTTCAAAGGCGCGCTCGGCATTGCAGTTCTCGCACTTGGAATCGCGGCCCTTGTACAGTTCGTAGCAGTGGCGGCCGGTCCACTCGCCGAATGTTTCCATGAAATGGCGGTTTGCCTGCACGATATTCAGATCGCGGTCAATGACCGCGATTTTCATGGGCACCTGGTCAAACAGTTCGGACAAAAACCACGTGTGGAGATCAGTCTGGCTCATGGCGTTTCCCCTGTCTGGGGCGGGCCGATAATGCCCCGGATCACGGCTGCGAAATGCGGCGCTTTCACGGGCTTTTCCAGATATCCGTCCGGCTCCGGGATATCCGGGTCCTGGATGATGACGCGGAAGCGTTCGCCCTTGAAATCCTGGGGCTGGCCGAACGCGCTCACAATGAGCACGGGCGTGGTGCGCAGGGCCGGCTCCTGGCGCAGGGTCTTGTAGCAGGCCAGCCCGGATTTCCTTGGCATCATGATATCAAGGCAGATGAGGTCGGGCAACTCGGCCCGGGCCTTTGCGATGGCGTCGTCGGCATTGCCCGCCTGGATCACGGCGTATCCCTCCTGCTCCAGGGTGAGGGTGAAAAAAAACAGGATATCCGGCTCGTCGTCAACTAATAGTATCTTTTTTACTTCACGCATATTCTGGTTTCCGATTCAAGTTAGCAAGGCGATTCAGCACTAATAAAACCGAATAGCCTGTGCATATATTCTAAGGAATAACACACAGGGGCACAACATGAATTAAACGCGGCGGCGTGCAAACCACGGTGCGCGCCGGGCATTTATCGCGGATTCGTGTGCGGCCATGATTTCCCCGGCTGTTTCCTTAGCATTCTCGGGTTTGCCGCCCGATTGCGGCGCGGATTCGCGCACCCCCGGCCTTTTGGCGTGGAATGATTTCTTTATTTTTTATTCACATATTAATAGAATGACTTTATCATAGCTGTGTCGGGCATCCGTCTTATGACCGGCGGAATGGTGGATCGATGAATAGGATTATTCCAGCGAACGCGGCCGCGCACCTGCTGCTGCAGGTCATGGCTGCGAATTTCAGTATCAGGCCAAGATACAAGAAGTATCTCAAGAGCACGACCGGCTGGATCGATTTTTCCATAGGCTTTAAAACACGCAAGGATACCATTGCACAGACCATCCGGTTCAAGGGCGGCCGCGTGCGGGTCACGGGCAGAATCCTCGACAAAACCGATGCGGTGCTTGTGTTCGAGGACGACACCGCGTTCATGGACATGCTCAGCAATTCGTCCGAAGAAGTCATGACCATGATGCTGAGAAACCGCGTGCGCGTGGTGGGCAACCACTTGTGCGTGCTGCTGTTCTACTTCCTCATGTCCCTGCTCATGGCCGAGCTTGAGAGCAGCGGCATCACCATCCCCGGGAAAAGCGCGGATAAGAACGGCAAAAAGCCCAAAACCCCTGTTGCGCCTCCGGTCAGGCCCGCGGTGCGCCGCAAGGCCTCGCTCAAGATCGAGCGAACCGGGCCGGGTGTCAAATATCTCGACGACCCCTACCTGTCCCAATACTCGCTCGAAGATTTCCCGCGCCTGGGCCGCTTTTTGACGGATCACTTCACCATCATGCCCGAGGTGTGCGCGGAACGCGCCGAACTCATCACCGACTGGTACATCAAAAACGGCTTCGAAAAAATGCGCAACGGCCAGCCCTGGATCCCCGAGATGCGCCAGGCCCACGCCTTCAAGTACCTGATGGAAAATAAAAAGCCCATAATCCGCGACGAGGACCTGATCGCCGGCGCCACAACCACCATGCCCATCGGCGCGGTCATGTACCCGGATTCCCAGGGCATGTTCATCTGGCCCGAGCTGCACACCATGGCCACCCGCGAGATGAACCCCTGCCGCATTTCCAAACAAACCGCAAAAACACTGCACCACCACGTATTCCCTTTCTGGATGCGCCGCAACATCAAGCTGTGGGTGGGCGAGAAATACAACAACCCCCTGTGCGAACAGATCGGCGACCACCTCGTGGCCTATATCCTGTCCAAGAGCGTGGCCCTGTCCCACACCATCGCGGACTACCCCGCGCTGCTGGCCAGCGGCACACGCGGCATCCGCGACCAGATTGAAACCGCGCTTGAAAATGATCCGGACGCCGACACGCAGAAACGCTACACACTGGAAGCCATGGCCATCTGCCTGGACGGGGTGGATGCTTACGCGCGCAATCTGTCCGCGCACGCCGTGAAACTCGCGGCCGCGGCCACGGACCCCAACCGGAAAATGGAACTGGAGCGTTTGGCGCAAATCTGCGCCAAAGTGCCCATGGACCCGCCCGAGACCCTGGACGAGGCTATAAACGCCATCTGGATCATGTGGGTGGCCCTGCACATGGAAAACACCAATGTGGGCCTGTCCCTGGGCCGCATGGACCAGTGGCTGCAGCCCTTCTTCGAGGCGGATATCGCCAAATGTGAAACCCCGGAGCAGCGCCAGGAGTGCATCAAGCACGCCATCCGCCTGGTGAGCTGCTTCTTCCTGCGCTGCACCGACCACATCCCCATGTCCCCGGACGTGGGAAAGCACGTGGTGGGCGGCGCGCCCGCAAACCAGGCCGTGACCCTGGGCGGCGTGACCCCGGACGGGCGCGACGCGGTCAATGATATGACATACGTATTCCTCAAGGTCACGGAAATGCTCGCCATCCGCGACCCCAATGTGAATGCGCGCTACCACCCGGGCATCAATTCCGACACCTACCTCAAACGCTTGTGCGAGGTCAATCTCATCACCACCGCGTCGCCGTCCATGCACAATGACAAGGCGGTCATGACGTCGCTCGAAGAATTCAACTACCCGTTGGAGGAAGTGCGCGACTGGTCCTCGACCGGATGCGTGGAGCCCACCCTGTCCGGCAAGCACATCGGCCACACGGGCTGCATGCTCATGAATATGGTGGCCGCGCTTGAAATGGCCCTCAACAACGGCACGCACCCGCTCATGAACTGGGATGTGGGACCCAAAACCGGATGCGTGGACAACGGCGTATTCCCCACGTTCGAGGACTTCTTCAATGCGTTCAAAGAGCAGTTCGGGTTCCTCATCACAAACGCCGTGCAGTACAACAATTATCTGGGCGAGTCCCACAGCGTGATGCGGCCCACGCCCCTGCTGTCGTCCATGATCCTGGACTGCATTTCCAATGGCAGGGACCTCACCAAGGGCGGCGCGCGCCATAATTCCTCGGGCATAGCATGCGTGGGCCTGGCCGATGTCACGGACTCCATGCTCGCCATCAAGAAATTCGTGTACGACGACAAGCTCATCACGTTCGCGGAACTCAAAGACGCCGTGGACTCGAATTTCAAGAACCACGCCATGCTGCTGGCCGTGATCAACAACAAGGCGCCGCGGTTCGGGTCCGGCAGCCCGGAAGCCCTGGACATGGCCAACCGCATCACCAAGATCACGCACGACGCATTCGCCTCGCACCGCAATTTCCGCGGCGGCCAGTACACCACCGGGTTCTGGTCCATGTCCAACCATGTGGCGTTCGGCATGCTCACGGGCGCCCTGCCCTCGGGCCGTCTGGAGGGCTCGCCCTTCACACCCGGGCTCACGCCCCAGGCCACGGCGTCCAACAATCTGCTGGACAACATCCACGATGTGGCGCGCCTGGACCCGCGCAACATGAACAACAACATCGCCTTCAACATTAAAGTGGTGCCCGCCGCGGGCGAGTCCCACGAAAAATCCGTGAATGATATCTTCTCGTACGTGAAAACCTATTTCGACCTGGGCGGCATGCAGATTCAGCTCAACGTGGTGAACACCGACACCCTGCGCGACGCCATGGCGCACCCGGAAAACTACCAGAATCTGCTCGTGCGCATTTCAGGGTACAATGCGTATTTCACGACACTCACAAAGGAGCTTCAGTTCGAACTCATCCACAGGGCCGAGTTCGGGATTTAAACCATGTCCGACGATCCCCTGATTTTTGAGATCAAACGCAATTCCCTGGACGACGGGCCGGGCATCCGCACGGTGATATTTTTCAAGGGCTGCCCCCTGTCGTGCGCCTGGTGCCAGAACCCCGAGGGCCGGCGCCCGCGCGTGGATATTTCTTTTGAGCGCTCCAAATGCATCGGGTGCAAGACCTGCATCAAAACCTGCCGCAAAAGCGCCCTGGACCGCCACCCGGTTTACTTCATCGAGCGCGAGAAGTGCGACCTGTGCTTCGAGTGCGCGGACAACTGCCCCACCGGCGCCCTGGCGCGCGTGGGCCGGCAAATTCCGGTGCAGGAAATCGTGGACTCGGTGGTGCGCGACATCCCGTTCTTCAACACCTCCGGCGGGGGCGTGACCCTGTCCGGGGGCGAGGCCACGCTGTTCATGCCCTACGCGTCCAACCTGCTCCAGGCCCTCAAGCTCCAGGGCGTCAACACCCTGCTGGAAACCTGCGGCTTCTTCGATTTCAACACATTCGACGAGCTGCTCTACCCCTGGCTCGACGCCATCTATTTCGACCTCAAATTCATTGACTCCGGGTACCACAAGCAATACTGCGGCGTACCCAACGAGTTGATATTAAGCAACTTTGAAAAGCTGTACGCGCGCGCGCTCAAGGGCGGCGTGCCCGTGCTGCCGCGCGTGCCCCTGGTGCCGCGGCTCACGGCTGTGAAGCCCAATCTGCGCGCCCTGGCCGCATTTCTGAAAAAAAACCGCGTCAAGCAAATTTCCCTGCTCGAATACAATCCCCTGTGGCAGGATAAAATGATCATGATCGGCATGCCCAGCGTGTATGAAAAGTCCGACTGGATGACCGAAAAAGAAGTCAAGCTGTGCAAGTCGTTTTTCAAGAGGTTCGAGCTGGTGTGACACCCGGCCCGCACACCAATTTTGCCGAATGGACATAAAATCGAAAGAAGGATACTCTCCCATGGAAAACAGGACCTGGAACTATGAAGAATACTGCCGCCCGGGCTTTGTGCAAATGCTCCGCGCGTTGCGGCTCGATGTGAATTTCACAAAAGGCAGCGGCGATTATCTGACCTATACCAGCGACACCGGCGAAGACGTGGACGTGCTGGACCTGGCCGGGGGCATGGGCTCCACCATGCTCGGCCACAACAACCCGGCCGTGAACCAGGCCCTGGCAAAATGCCTTGAAACCGGTGTTCCCATGCACGCCCAGGGCGGGGTGCGCGAATCCGCGGGCCGGCTTGCCGCACGCCTCAATGAACTGTATCCCGGCAAAGAAAAACGCATGTGCATCTTCACCAACACCGGCACCGAAGCCGTGGAAACCGCGCTCAAGCACGCGGAAATGAACCGCATGAAACGCTTCCTGGCCATCGGCAGGGACCTCAAGGCGCACCACAAGCAGATGCGCGCCTTCTTCCGCAACAACACCGGCTACTCCCTGCCCGAAAAATACCGCGACAAGGGTTTCGACGCCCTGCTCACCGATGTGCTCATGCAGGGCCTCATCCTGGAGCAGCTCCCTCCGGTGGTCATCTCCACGCGCGGCGCGTTCCACGGAAAAACAACCACGTCTCTGAGCGTAACCGGCAACAAAATGTACCGCGAGGCGTTCGCGCGCATGAGCGGCATCCAGACAAGATTCATTGATTTCAACAACCCCAAACAGCTCGGCGCGGCCCTTGAGGACAATTACTTCGAGATAAACAAAATCGTTGTCAAGGACGGCATCGTGAGCCTTGTCCCGGAAAAGCATCTTAACGTCGCGGCGTTCATCATGGAGCCGGTGCAGGGCGAAGGCGGCATCCACGTGGCCACCGCGGATTTCATCAAACAGATCGTGGCCCTGCGCAAAAAGCACGGGTTCGAGTGGATCGTGGACGAGATCCAGACAGGCATGGGCCGCACGGGCTCGTTCTTCGCCATGGAGCAGTACAACATGGACCACGACGCCGTGGATTACGTGCTGCTGTCCAAGGCGCTCGGCGGGGCCGTGACCAAGCTCAGCGTGGCCATGATCCGCGAGCCCATCCACGACCGCAATTTCGGGCTCCTGCACACGTCCACGTTCGGCGAGGACTCGCTGTCCAGCGAAGTGGCCCTGGCCGTGATTGAGGAAATCACAAAGAACAACAATGAGCGGCTCCACCACTGCGCGGCCATGGGCGAATACCTCATGGGCAAATTGCGCGACCTCAGGGAAACGCACCCGGGCGTGGTGTCCGAGGTGCGCGGCATCGGCCTCATGGCCGGCGTGGAGTTCAATGTGCGCCGCAACGGCAAATCCATTTTCTTTGCGGAACTCGCGGCCCAGGGCGGGCTGGGCATGCTCATCGCCGGGTACCTGTTCCACGAGCACCGCATCCGCACCCAGCCGCCCCTCAATTCCATTGTCTCCAAAAAGCCTTCCAACATTTTACGCATCGAGCCCTCGTCTTTCATCACGGAAAAACAGATCGACAAGCTGGCGGCCGCCCTGGACCGCGCCTGCGAAATCGTGGAAAAATCCAATGCCTATGAACTCACGAAATTCGTAATCAACAAGGAAACCCCCGGCGTTTGCGGGGACATAGAAGATTTTTACGAGCCCGCGGAACAGTCCATCGAAGCCACGGATTTCGAAGACGTGCGCCAGATGGGGTTCCAGTTCCACCCGCTCGATGTGCACCAGGTCATGGAAGGGTTCGACAAGTCCCTGTGCGAATTCTCGCGCGAGGTGGACCCGGCGACCGGGCGCAGCGAGCGCGACATGTACTGGGACCGCCTGGTGCCCGTGCTGGGCGCTTTCGTGCTCAAGGTCATCAACCTGAAATCCCCGCGCACCGGGGACCGCGTGCGCGCCACCCTGTTCGGCCTGCCCTACACCACGCGCCAGATGCTGGACCTGCACAAGAACGACCCGCAGTTCCTCATCGACCGCATCCAGGAAGGCGCCGAGCGCGCCGCGGGCATGGGCGCGCGCCTGTTCGGCCTGGGCGCATTCAATTCCATCGTCACACACGACGGCCTGGACCTAGACGACACCAACATCTGCATCACCAGCGGCAACTCCTACACCGCGGCCCTCATCTGGCAGAGCATTCTCAAGGTGGCGGAATACGCGGACCTCAAACTCGAAAAAGCAACGGCCGCCATCGTGGGCGCGGGCGGCAACATCGGCAGCGTCACCGCCAGCCTGCTCTCCGAGGATATCCCGCGCCTCATCCTGCTCGGCAGCAAAAAGGAAAAGTCCCTGGACAAGCTGCGCGCCACGGCCTGCTCCATCTACTCGGACACCGTGGATGTGCTGCGCTCCACCAAGCCCCAGGACCTCAAGGGCCTGGCCAAGGCCATTGCCCAGGACCTGCTCATTCCCTTCATGCCCCTGTACGGCCGCGACTACATCTTCCAGGAAGGCCCCATCACCGAATACATCGAGGCCAATTACAAGGGCAAGGACCTGGAAGTGGGCCGCCTCATCAAGTCCATCTTCTTCCCGCGCTCGGCCCCGGACATCGGCGAAAAAGTCTATGCGGCCATCCAGGCCAAGCACGGCACAGATCCGTACATCACCCTGGACAATGACCTCAAAAAGCACCTGGCCGCCGCCGACATCGTGGTGTCTGCGGTCAGTTCGGACCGCACCATCATGGAAGCCGAATGGTTCAAGCCCGGCGCCATCGTGAACGACGTGAGCCTGCCGCCCAGCGTATCCGACAAAATCTACAGGGAACGCCCGGACGTGGTGGCCTTTGAAGGCGGCGTGGGGCACCTGCCCGAGTACATCGACCTGGGCATTCCCGGCCTGGTTCCGGGCGCCACCCTGGGCTGCGTGGCCGAAACATTCATGTGCACCATGATGAACATGATCGAAAACTACAGCTACGGGCCCATCACCAAAAAGCAGGTCATGAAAATCTGGGAAATCGGCAACATGCTCGGCTTCGGCCTGGGCGGCGTCAAGTACATGAGCGACAAAAAGCTGACCCGCAAGATCGCCAGGCAGATCATCAGCAAGAGCAAGTAGCCGTTCCGACGGGACATTCCTGGCGCAGCACCCTGCTTTGCGCGCAGCGCGCGGGGTTGCGCGCGCCAGGAGATACGGAAATCCTGAAAAGCCGGTTTTATCGCTAATAATCGATTTTGGGAATATTGCAATCACGCAAAACAACCAGGAGATGAACAGCCAACAATTGTTATTCAGGCAACGATTCACATCTCCCCTGGCCAAGTGGGATCCTGACAGGGGATTTTGCCGCTGTTTAAAACGGTTACAATCTGAAAATCATTTGATAAATAACAACGTTTTTAGTGCCGGGCGCGGCCAGCGGCGCAGCGCTTTTCTGAAGCCGCGCGGCGGGCGCAATGTCTCATTAAACCATGCATTGCTTGTATCATAAATTCCGCGTTTGTTTCTGTGCCTGCGATCCAATCCATACCCCATTTGAGAGCGAAACTTTTACCGGATTCACCTCTCTTGTGCAAAAAGACCTTGGTTTCACTCGGCTTTTTAATTATCCTCTTAAATATCCCAAAACCACTGTTTTCTGCCCCATGCATCTTTTCCCTCAAAGGATCGCATTCCAGACAATCCCTGAATAGCAACTGCATTTAAATGCAGAATGCCACACCCTTTCTGCAATTTTTTGCTGATTCATACCGGATGCGCGGCAAGCCTCTATCTTGTCACTTGCAAGCAATTTATACGATCCCGCAAGGGGGTGAGTAATTTTCTGCCAGTTTCCGGACAATTCCGACGCAGGGCTAATATTTTTTTATACTGCGGCGGCATAAAACCCTTTTGGCATAATTATTGAAGATATCGTGTTAAGTTTTTACAGTATGTTTGAGCAAGTACGTTTATGGTTTTTACTTAAAAACGGAGGCTTTCACAACAATACAACAGACAACGTATGGTGCTGCTGCCGGTTGTTGTTTTTGCTTTGGCCAGGCATAAGCGCCAGCGGCGGCGGAGTTCTTCATGTTTAAACGGCCCTGTAAAACCCGGCCCGCGCAGTAATCCATTCACGCAATAGGCTGCATTCCGATTTCCCGCATAACGAAATGCCTCTCTTTGCCGCACTGTAAGAAACGCCAGACAAACAGGCTTTGCGCATGTGGCGCCGTTTTTCGAGACTTGAGCCGTGTGCGGACCGCCCGGTGCGCACCCGGCTGATTCCTACTAAGGGCCGCCCCCGGGGCGGCCAGCAACACGGCCCGAAAGGCTCTTGGAAGTCCACAACTGAACAAGGCGCTTTAAACGCCAGCCGAATGAAAGAGCCGGAATTATGAAAACGAATAGTATGTTTAGTCGATTGGCCTCTGTCTGGATCCGCTGCACGAGTCGGCCGGGAGCAACCCGGGCTCTAGTGCTTGCGGCGGCTGTCTTGATTTTATGCGCAGCCACAGCGCGGGCCGCCATTGAGTTCCACTTCGAAGTTGGAACGGTTCACAGTGTTGGCGACTGCGACGGCGCACTCAACGATTCCGACCCGTATTTTATCTATCGCGTGGGCAGCAGCGGAACCACGGACTACCGCACCAACGACTGCGGCGGGTGCGGTGGAGATGCCGCGTTCAACCAGTGGTGGACGCACACGGTAACTGCGGCTGTGGATAAAATCCGCGCCCGGGTGCGCGACAACGACGATGATTACGACCCGTGGGGCTACTGCACAGGCGACTGCGACAGCGACCTGGGCGGCGCGGATCTCACTTTATATGATGACAACGCGTGGTACAGCCAGTGGACGAGCACGGGCTACGCCGACGGATACGGCGGCGACGGGGACAATGACTGCCCGGATACGGTGCAAATCGATTACCGCGATTATTACTGCGACAACAGTGCGCCGGGCGCGCCGTCCTCGCTCTCCGTTACCCAATCCGGCAATATCTACGGCAGCCTCAGCAGCACGTCGGCAACCTGGGGAACGGCCAGCGATGCGGATTCCGGAATTTACAGTTATGAATACTGCATCGGCACATCGGCCGGCGCATGTGATGTGAAAGCGTGGACCAACACGGGAACCACGCGCAGCGCCACATATAATTATTCGTTCCCCCAGGGGCGGTATTATTGGTCTGTGCGCGCGTACAATAATAATCTGAGCACGTTCAGCAAAATCCTGCGCGACTGCAGCGGCAACAACCCCAATTACCACGCGGCCGGCGCGGTGCTCACGGACACAACCGGGTTCGCCGTGGACAAGACAGGCCCCACCCTGCACCAGTACCAGTCTGCGAGCCATTACCACAGCACGTCTTCCGACTGCGAATCCAATGTGTTTTATCCCCTGGCCGGTGAGTTCGGTGTCACACCCACCTATGCGCGGGTGCATTTCAGCGATATGGGCCGGTACGACCTCATCGCCGCGGAGGCCGATGAAGTCAAATTCTGGGGCGACGGCACGGTCTGGGGCAATGAAAACTGCAGCAGCGGCGTGTGCGTGGACTGCCATTCCAATGACTCGGTGTGGAGCCCGTGGGACACGGATTCAAGCATCGGCATCCAATTGTGCAACCACAACGGTTCGTGCTCGGACCCGAACTACACCATTGACACGTATGAATATGACCGCACATACGGGTGGTACCGCACGGACCCGGGCAGCACTGTGGCGGTGAGCGTTTACGCCAACAGCGAGACAACAAGCTTCGACGATTCCGCGTCCAACCGCATGAATATCGATTACATTGAGATCGACAAGGGCTGCGACAACTCCGGGTGGGTTACGGTGTGGAACGGCAGCGCGGACACCGTGGGCGCATTCAATGCCTGGAGCTACACGGACGAGGGTGAATTCGCGTACTGTGTGCGCGCGTGCGACGAAGGCGGCAACTGCGAAACCGAGTTCGACAGCACGGCCCTGAAAGTCAAGTTCTGGTACCGAAAAGACAGCACGCCGCCCGTGAACGCAAGCGTGAGCCACACGGACGGGTATGAAACCGACACCACAATCGGCCTGACATTCGACAAAGGAACTGACGCGCTCAGCGGCGTGGCCACGTGGAAGATCCAGTACCGCTCATCGCCGCTCAGCCTCAATTCCTGCACGGGTTACGGCGCCTGGATTGATCTGGTGACCGACCCGGCGGGCACAACATACAACCACGTGGGCGTGACTTCGGGCTACTGCTACCAGTACCGCATCATTTCCACAGACGGCATCGGCAATTCCGCGACCTTCGATTCAGGCAAAACCACCAAGATCGACACCACGGCCAGCACGGGCGGCACGATTTCCTATACCGACGGATACCGCACCACCACAAGCGTTTCCGTGACCCTTGGCAACGGCAACGACCCGCAGAGCGATATCGGCACCCGGTACCTGGACCGCCGCACCGCCACGCTCAGCGACAATATCTGCGGCAGCTTCGGCGCCTGGGGCGCGCTTGACGCCAACCCCAACCTGAACTATACGGACAGCACGGTGTCCTCGGGATACTGCTACCAGTACAGGTATCGCGTATACAATAATGCAGCCCTGCTCAGCACGTACTGCACGGACGGCGCGGCCTGTTCCACCATTAACACGGTTAAGGTGGATACTAGCGAGCCTGTGCTCGGCGCGATCACTGCGTCCAATTATGAATACGGTGTTTATGTGAGCAGCCCGTTCACGCTGAGCATCGACGCCGCGGATACGCAATCCACGGTGGCGAGCTGCGAGTACTCCAAGAACAACGGAGCCACCTGGTTCGCGGCCGATTCCCTGTGCAACCACCGCGTAATATGCACGGACGGCGAGGTCTTGAACCTCAAGCTGCGGGCCACGAACGAGGCCGGGCTCACCAGCACCAGCGCCACGCTTACCCGCACGTGCGACACGCCCAAGCCTTCCACCGCGGACAACTGGACCGACGACTGGACCAACTCGGGCTCGGTCAATGTCACGCTCAGCATCCTCGACGGCGGCTCGGGCATGACCGGGGGCCAGGCCGGCACCTGGTACTGCACGGATACCACGAATACGTGCACACCGGCCACCGCGTACAGCACGCCCATTAATTTCGCGTGCGCCAGCGGCAGCGTGTGTGTGCGCTACCTGCGCTATTTCAGCCGCGACGCTGTGGGCAACACCGAGGATGTAAATTCCGAGCGCATCCGCCAGGATCTGCAAAAACCCGCCACCACGGACGACTGGACCAACAACTGCTCGGCCAGCGCGTCCCCGCAGTCGCCTGTGGGCATTTACCTGAATCCTGACGATGCATCCGGCTCGGGCATGTCCGGAGGCGCGGCCCAGACGCTTTACTGTGTGGATACGGCCAACACATGCACGCCGGGCACGGCGGGCGCGTACGTACAGGTGTATTGCGCTTACGGCAGCCAGTGCACGCAATATGTGCGCTACCGCAGCACGGACTATGCGGGCAACGTGGAAGCCACCACGCACAGCAACTGCGTGTACCAGGATATCCACCAGCCCGAATGGCTGGACCAGTGGGACCCGACAGATGACACAGGAGCGGGCGCCACCACGCTCGTGCCCACCGAGAACACGGTCAACACCCACGGTCCGCACTCTTTGAACAATTACAGTGTGAACACGGACAATTACGACTGGTATAAAGCCGCGCTGAGCACGGGCCGGCGCTATTGCTTCAATTCCATCGGCGGCATCGGCAATGTGCGCGCGCAACTGTGCAGCGACAGCGCGTGCGGCACAGTGGTGGCAAGCGACGACGACAGCGGCGGCTATGAACAGTTCTCCCTGTGCTATACGCCCGCATCAGCCGGCACGTATTATCTGCGCATGTACGGCAACCCCGTGGGCGAAGTGTGGTACGGCGACGTGCATTACTGGTACACCACGGTGGCCACGGGCGCGCCCGCGGCCACCACCAACAGTTCGGACTCGAGCACGGTCACGGCCACGCAGATCAACAACGCCCCCAGCGGCGGCGACGAGTGGTGGCCCTGCAACAACGGCGACCCCGACTGGTACGCCCTGGTGTGCCTCAACGGCAGTTGCGCGGGCAGTGAAAGCAACCGCGTGGAAAACCACGGCCTCGTGGACATCGTGGATGTGACCAAGACCGCCAATGTGGGCCGCACGGAAACGCCCACCACGCTCATTGAAATCTGGGATTACGACAATTGCTCGGGCAATGACCTGTACACGTGCCGCACGTGGACCAGCGCCATCCCCACGGCCAATGCCTGGAACACACTCAATAACTGCGGCGAATCCAACCCCAACCTGGTCTATGTGTCCAATTCCTATGTGGATGACAAGGGTGTTGACACGACCACAGGCCTCGCGGTGTCGTCCACAACCGATACAGGACAGAACGGCAGCTTTAACTTCTCGTGGAACACGGTCAGCGACCGCAGCGGCATTTCCGCGTACTGGTTCCAGCTCGCCACGGACAGCGGGTTCAGCAACCTGATTATGTCCAAAAACATGGGTTCCAGCACCAGCGTAACCATGGGCTACGGCGTGCTCACCCCGTCCACCACCTATTACTGGCGCGTGGGCGCAGTCAGTTCCTGCACCAACTCCAGCCCGTCCAAACGCTGCGACGGCGCGTACAGCAACGCCACGCACGTGAGCTGGACCTCGGCCCAGAGCTTCTCCATGACGGATGACGATCTGACCCAGCCCGACGCCGGCAACCTGACCCCCCTGTCCAGCACCATCTTTGACAGCAACACCAACTACTCGGTATTCATCGACACGGGCCCGCACACGCGCACCGGCGACGACCAGAGCGAAACCTTCACCTGCATCAATACTGGCCTCAAGTCCTGCTCCATGTTCTTCGCACAGGAACCCCTGTCCGGGGCCAACACCTATGCCTGGGACAGCGGGTACCGCACCGCGGACGCAGCCGCCGCGCCATCGGGCGTGGAAATCGACGAAGCCACGGCCGTGCGCTCGGGCAGCCAGATCCACTGGTACCTCGAGGACTATTCCACGTTCGGCGAACAGGAAACCATCGCCCTGGGCGATGGCGGCGGGGACTGGGAAGAAGTCTCGCTCCCCGAGTTCTCGGCTGCAAGCGTGGACCGCGCGGGCAAGGAAGATTATTTTGTCATTGACCGCATGATTCTCAAAGTGAGCCTCCAGACCACGCTCGCCGAATGGTGCTCCGTGATCTGGCCATTCTCATGCAATCCCAACCAGACCGAGCTGTCCATGACCATCCAGACCCGCCGCCACAATGGCACGGCCTGGGATGCGTGGACCACGCGACAAACCGTGAGCGGCGTGCATGCGTGGACCACCCGCGAATTCACTCTGCTCGACACAACCAGCGCCGCGACCATCAATTCCTGGAACACAGGCGCCAATAAAGTGGATGTGCGCATTCTGCTGTCCGGCACCATCGGCGCCAACGTGATTGAAACCGAATTTGCGGAATTCTATGCGCGCTACGCAAAAGTCACAGCATCCTATGACTGGCACATCAATTCCCACTCGGCTGTGCAGTTTATCCCGCTCACCCAGATTCTGGGCACGCCCATCGAGTTCGTGTGCGCGCTCGAAGATGATGACAATGACCGCGGCGCCAACAAGGATTGCAGCCCGGCCGCGTCCCTGGACGTGGACTACGACTGCGTGACCGGGGAAGGCAGCAAGGGTCGCAGCGGCGCATGCACGGCCCTGAACTACACGGTGGTGGATGACGACGACACCGCGCCCCTGGTCACACTGGACGCCCCGGACTACATCAACGCCGGGCCCGTGGACATCGAAGCCGGGGCCAGCGACGTTACGCAAGGCGACGAAACCGGCATCGCGTTCGTGAAATTCCAGTACGCCCCCTACAGCGGCGGGTGCGGCGCGTATACCGATATCGCCACGGACAGCGACAGCCCGGACTGCGACCCCTCCTACTGCGTGACCACGTGGTCCACCCTGCCCAGCGACGGCCGCTACTGCGTCAAAGCCATCGCCCGCGACAAGGACGATGACCGCGCCAACGACTGGCTCGAAGGCTACGCCGTGGACGATAATGTGATCATCGACCGCCAGCCGCCCAACAACCCCACCATGGCTTCGGTGGTGGATGACAACGGCACGTGCTCGGGCGCGGCCCTGCCCGACAACACCTGGCAGGCCATCAGCAGCGACCCCTGCTTCACATGGAACGCGGCCACAGACAACGGCCTGTCCGGAGTGGCGTCCTACTGGGTCTACTACGGCAGCAAATGCACTTCCGTGGTTGACGGCGACGGCGGCTACATCGGCAACGTGCTCACCTGGACCAATGACGTATCCCCGGGCGAGGGCACGTTCTGCTTCTGGATCAAAGTGCGGGACAACGCAGGCAACCAGTCCACGCCCGTAAAACTGTGGACCATCCGGTACGACGGCACCGACCCCACCGTGAACACGCCCGACGCGGATAACACCGATTACAATAACCAATATGTGGACGCCACATTCGATATTTCCGCTACCGTGTCCGACGCCGGCAGCATGCTCAAAGACAATACCTGCGAATACCGCTGCAGCGGCGACGGCGGCCTGTGCAACGGCGTGTGGCGCAGCGCAACGGACAACTGGAGCGGCACAAGCGCATCCAGCGGCACATGCTCCATTTCCAGCGTGACCTGCACCACCAACGCAGCCAACATCACAATGGAAATGCGCGTGGGCGACAACGCCGGGCGCACCGGCACATCCGTGAGCGCGGCCCGCACCTGCGACCTGGCCGCACCCACCTGCTCCATCAGTTCCATCAGCGAATCCGCAGCCAACGTGTACTACCCGGGCACGGGCGCGCAACTGTGGTACAGCAACGCCTCTTCGGGCGGCGCGTTCACCGTGCAGGTCACTGCCGCCGATGCTCTGAGCGGCATGCAGAAAGTCAATTTCCCGTCCCCGTCCAGCCTCTCGGGCTGCGGCGACGACACGGCCTCGCCCTATTCCTGCGCGTTCAATTTCACCACATCCACCACGCAGAACGGCGCGGTCACCATCACGTCCTACGATAACGTAAACAACACCAACACCTGCGCATACACCCTCACCCGCGACATCACGGCGCCCGCGGGCGGCAGCATCAGCTACACCGACGGCTGGTACACCACAACCAGCGTGGCCGTGAGCTTCACCAACGGCACGGACACGGGCTCGGGCATGGCCTCGCGCATGCTCCAGCGGCGCGAAGCCAGCCTTCAGGACGGCACCGGAAACTGCGCCGCGTTCGGCACCTGGTCCGACCTGGCCGCAAACCCCGCTTCTTCGCCCCACACCGACACCACCGTGGCCTCGGGCAAATGCTACCAGTACCGGTACATCGAAACCGACCGCGTGGGCAACCAGGCCACATACACATCCGCAAGCACGGCCAAGGTGGACACGGCCGCTCCCAATGCCCCGGCCTGCGGCGACATCACCCTGCGCAGCGCTTCGGGCGGCTCGGTTCTCACCTGGGGCGGCCAGTACAATTACACGGCGCCCACCGGCCCCTTCATGGAATGGACCTCCCCGGGCGACAACCCCGCGTCCACCAATGCGGGCGTGGCTTCGTACTGGGTTTACTTCGGCACAAACAGCGGCGCCGACCCGCTCACCGACGGCGCAAACCAGGCCGGCATGTCTTTCACCAACAGCACCACCCTCACCAGCGGCTCGTCCTATTACTTTAAAATCAAGGCCGTGGACCGCGCCGGCAATGTGGCCGCCACCTCGCCGTCCTGTGAATACCGCTACACCACCGGCGGGTACCTGTTCATCACACAATTCGACAGCGACTCTGCGGACGACCCCGAAGGCGTGCTCGAACCAGGCGGCGCGGACTATGAACTCGTGACCGTAAAACTCATGGATGAAAACGACACCGTAATCTCCACAGGCCCGGTCGCGTCCAAATCCATCGACATCACCCTGGGCAACCTGGGCGGCACCGGCGCCTATATATCGGAAACCCACCAGGGAACCACCACGGGCTCGCCCACCACCGTAACCGTGGCCCTCAGCGCGGGCGTGGGCTGGGTTAAAATCAAGGCCGCCGCACCCGATGCCCAGGCCATCACCGTCACACCCACGTCCAACGGCGCGGCCCTGTCCGGCCAAGGCGGGCGCGACCAGAAAGTCTACCTGCTCGTGCGCAGCAACTCCACCGTGATCTGGCCCGGCGGCGAATCCACGGAAATCGCCGGCGCAGGCGACCAGCTCATCATCAACCCCGTGTGGAGCCACGACGGCTCATCCGTGGCCTACGCGTCCTTTGACAGCTCCGGCTGCAACTGCTGGAACCTGTACGCGCGCACACACACGGCCGGCGCATGGAACGCTTCCACCAAGCTCACCCTGGACAATATCCCGCTGCGCGCGGGCTCGGGCATCACCTGGAGCGCCGACGGCCAGTTCGTGATCTTCTCCGCCAAAACATCGGCCACGGAACTGGACCTGTACGCCGTTGCCGCCAACGGCGGCGACAACGCCAAAACCCTGGAGCAACTGCATGCCGCGGGCAAACGCCTCACCAACGTGGACGCGGACAATGAACGCTGGGCCGATTCGGACTGGAGCGGTTGCGCCTGCGGCGGCGCCTACGCGTCCTATGCCGACAGTATCGTGTCCTCCATGGCCAAGCCGCCCGCCAACATCGGCGCCGACCTGTGGATCCTCAACGGCTCGAAAACCTCCGGCCTGTACCTTGAAAGCAACAACACGCCCGCGCAGGTAACCGCCCTGCCCGGCTACACCTACGCGGTCCAGCCGCGCTGGGCGCACGACTGCAGCAAAATCATCTTCATCGCCGTGGACGGCGTGGGCAGCCCCAGCCCAGCCAGCGTGTATATGATCAAACTGAGCGAAGCCGCCCTGCCCATTGCCAGCCTCTCGGCCGCGGGCGTATACAAAATTCACGAATGCTCCACAACCGCCTGCACCCAGGGTCCCGCCATCTTCCCCTCGTTCAGCGCCGACGACACCATGGCCATCTACTCCGTGGACTCTACCGGAACCGTGGACTTCCGCGGCCTGCAAAAAAACGAGGACCTCATGGCCCTGTTCTTCACAGGCAAAAATTTCGACAACCACGTCACCTACGTGGCCCCGGCCAGCCCTGCCAACTACGTGACCCAGCGCGTGGGCGAAAGCGCCAACAACGAATTCGGCCTCACCCAATGCGCGGGCGCAAGCTGCCCCAACGCAGCCGGCAACGCCCTCACCTACGTGACCCAAAGCGCCACCACTACCGGCGCTCTGCGCACCATGTACCTGGACACTGAAAGCACCGTGACCGCGGGCGGCGGGCTCATGTTCCTCAAAGGCGGCGTTGTGACTGTCATCCCATCCGGCGCACTGCATGCCGAAACCCGGCTGTCCGCCACCGAACCCGCCTCGCCCCCGGCGTCCCCGGACGGCGAAGACCTGCTCGTCAGCACTGGCGATGCGCGCGAATTCTTCCCGGACGGCATTGTCTTCGATAAAGATATCCTTATGATCTTCCACTATGACGACGCCGACAACAACGGCATCATAGACACCGGCAGCCCGGGCCAGACCCTGGACGAGAACAAAATCTATGTCTACTACTGGTGCGACGCCGGCTCCGCCGTGTGCAGCCCCGCCGGATCCTGGATCCGGCTCGACGGCTCCATCGACCCGGACCGCAACACCATCACCGTGGCCACCAACCACTTCTCACTGTACGACCCCAAAGTGCTCACGCGCGGCGCTCTGGCCCCGTTCGTTATCCGGCCCCTGCACCTGGAAAATCCGCACACATACCCCAACCCGTGGCGCTCCGGAGACGGCCCCATAGCCTTCAACATCGACCTGGGCAGCTCCTTCAACACCCAGGAGGAAGGCGCGCCCGGCGAACTGTACACAACCATCAGCATCCACGACATGCGCGGCGCCCTGGTGCGCACTATCACCGGCGCGGCCACCGGCCTCACCACACTCGATGCCGCACTCGACGGCTCAAACAGCATAAGCGGCCGCGGCCTGGATTTGGCGACCTGGGACGCGCGCAACTCCTCCGGACGCGCCGTGGCCTCCGGCGTCTACATCTACAAAATCACCGTGTCCGACGGCATCTACACAAGAACAGGAACAGGCAAACTCGCCATCATCAAATAATCCGCCCGCACCCGGCGCAGCGCCCAAATGGCGCAACAGAATGACCGTTCAGAGCCGCGCATAATACAGGCTCATCCATAGCAGTGATATCCGGGATGGGATTATCGTTTGGACGTTTTATATAATTCCGCTTGCAAACATTAAACTAAAAGCATATACTACCCTCAATAGATAAATTGGGGGATGATTGCTTGAGGAAAACAGTTATAGTTGATTATTTAACGACGGAAAATCTGAAAGATAGGATGTCGCAGGCGGAAAGCAAGGAACAATTTCAAAGATGGCAAATCATCTACTTAATCAAAACAAAAGGATTAACACCTGCCGATGCTGCAGATACGGTCGGCGTAACCACGGGAACAGTACACCAGTGGGTCCATTTGTATAACAAGAATGGTCCGGATGGATTTATCCTCAAAGGCAGAGGCGGGAGAAGAAGCTCTTACCTGACGTTGGATCAAGAAACAGAACTTCTCAACGAATTTG
>Ga0351876_1011_pt1 | contig 63376 bp, 59 predicted proteins | sample BONcelFGM3001C15_FD_206774 | JGI IMG/M metagenome (GOLD analysis project Ga0351876, IMG submission 206774) | Enriched cells from coal bed in the Powder River Basin, Montana, United States - BONCAT cells FGM rep3 HSBNCT.FGM.300.1.C15 ...
TATCCTCTTGGCATTCTCGGGAAGAATGCCCACAACCCCCACAACACCGGACGAGGCGATCATCGGCAGATAGAGCGCCTTGGCTCCGGGGAGCGTGTCGGTACCCAGGCCTGCAGGGTGCCGGTTGTCAAAGGCCCACCGGGCGACGCTATTCTCCTTCCGGTCGACGGCAAAAGTGTCCACCCTTGTTTCTGATACGGCCAGATCCCCCTTTTCGTCCAAGATTAGGATAACGATCTGGCTTTGAAACACTTCGCTGATGTGCTGGGTGGCAACGTCGAAGATCCGTTCCTTCTTGCGTTCCTGGGCCAATTTGCGGCTCAGCGCATACAGGGCGGCGGTGCTCCTTTCGCGCTTCCTCGAAGCTTCCGCCTGTTCGCGGATTTGCAGCGTCAGCCGCGTGATGACAAAGGCAACAACGAACATGACGCCGAATGTCACCACAAAACGCGCATCGTTGACGGCAAAAGTGAAGAAAGGAGGAACAAAGAAGAAGTCGAATGCGGCTACGCTCAGCAAGGTGGCGGCAAAGGCGGGCCAGCGTCCGCTCCGCGTCGATGTGACGACGATGCCGAGAAGATAGATCATCGCGATGTCCGTCCGGTCGAAATAGGAGGAGAGGAGGATGCCCAGCGCGGTGCTCAAGGCCACGCTCCCGAGGCTCCAATACCATTCCTTCGGCTTGATCTTCGGCGGATAAGCCCTTGGGCCGGGCTTCGCCGGCGCCTCCGCCGCGTCCCCCGTGATCACGTAAACCTCGATGTCGCCGCTTCCCCGGATAATCTCGTCCAGTGGCGATCCCAGGAGTTTGTCTTTCCAACGCGAATGCGTCGGCTTGCCGACGATGATCTTGCTCACGTTGCGCTGCCGCGCATAGTTGAGAATCTCTTCGCTGGCCTTATGTCCCGTCAGTGTAGTGGTCTGCGCGCCCAGGCTTTCCGCAAGCCGCATATGTTCCGCCAGGAGCTTCAAGTCCTCCTGGGACGCTCTGATGCGGGAAGGCGCCTCCACATGCACAGCAATCCACTCGGCCCGGAGTCCCGCGGCCATCCTGCGTGCCGCGCGGATAAGGCGGATGGAACGGGGATTTGGCCCGATGCAGACGAGGATGCGCTCCGCCGCCGGCCAGATGTGCCGAACCCCCGCATCGCGGCGGTAGCTATCCATCTGTTCTTCGACCTGTTCGGCCGTACGTCGCAGGGCCAGTTCTCTTAATGCGAGCAAGTTGCCCTTGCGGAAAAAATTCTCCATCGCCTTTTCCGCCTGATCCGGGATATAGACCTTCCCCTCCTTGAGGCGCTGGAGCAGGTCAGCGGGCGGCAGGTCGATCAGTTCGATCTCGTCGGCTCGTCCCAAAAAAGAATCCGGAAGGGTTTCCCGGACGATGACCCCCGTGATTTGCCGAACAATGTCATTCAGGCTTTCAAGGTGCTGGACGTTGACGGTTGTGTAGACGGATATGCCGGCGTGCAGAAGCTCCTCGATGTCCTGCCAGCGCTTCTTGTGCCGCGATTCCGGTGCATTGGTGTGAGCGAGCTCGTCGACTACAATTAGGGAGGGGTTTCGCGCCAGCGCCCCATCAATATCAAATTCCGGGATCTCCCGGCCGCGATGGGGTTGGGTGCGACGCGGCAGGATTTCCAGGCCGTCGAGGAGGGTTTCCGTCTCCTTTCTGCCGTGAGTTTCCACAACCCCTATGACCGTATCGATGCCTTCCTCATGCCGCTTTTTCGCGGCCTTGAGCATCGCATAGGTCTTGCCCACGCCCGGGGCGGCACCGAAGAATATCTTCAGCTTGCCATGACGTTGACGTTTCTCTTCAGAGATAGCTCTGCTGAGAAGTTCGTCTGGATCGGGTCTCTTTATTTCCATGGCTTCGACGTTCCACAATGATTGGGATGAGATGGTTCACCGTATTGTAACAGACTCAGCGCAGGGCCTCCAGGGCCATGTTCAGGCGCAGAACATTCACGGTGGGTTCCCCAAAAATCCCGAATTGCCTCTCCCGGATGTGTATCCGGACAAGTTCAGCCACTTTCCCTTCGTCGATGCCGCGCGTCTTGGCGACCCGCAGTGCCTGGTAAAGCGCCGCTGCCGGACTGATGTGGGGATCGAGCCCGCTGCCCGAGGCGGTCACGAGATCCACGGGTATGGGCAGCCTATTTTCCGGATCGGCGGAACGGAGGGCAGCGATGCGCTTCCGTACGGCCTCCTGCAAGGCCGGATTCGAGGGTCCCCGGTTGGAACCCGTGGAAGAGGCGCCGTTATAGGCCACAGGTGCCGTTGCAGAAGGCCGACCCCAAAAATATTGCGGCTCACTAAAGGGTTGGCCGACAAGTTCCGAGGCGGTCTTTTCATTATTGATCTCGATGAGGCTGCCATTGACTTGCCAAGGGAAGAGCACCTGTGCCAATCCGGTTACGGCCAACGGGTACACAACGCCCGTCAGGAGAGTCACGACGGCAAAGAGCAGGAGTGCGGTTCGCATCGGTTGCCACATGGTCGTCTCCCTTCACTTCCCGGTTAGCAGTGTCAGCAACATGTCTATCGCCTTAATCCCGATAAACGGCACAACGAGGCCTCCCGCGCCGTAGATGACGAGGTTCCTGCGGAGAACCGCTGCGGCGCCCAGCGGACGGTATTGGACGCCGCGCAGCGCCAACGGAATCAGGGCGATAATAATCAGCGCGTTGAAGATAACTGCCGACAGGATGGCGCTTTGCGGCGTCGACAGGGCCATGATGTTCAGGGCCGTCAGGCCCGGATAGATTCCTGAAAAGGCCGCAGGTAATATTGCGAAATATTTCGCGACATCGTTGGAGATGCTGAAGGTCGTGAGCGTGCCCCGGGTCATCAGTAGCTGCTTCCCGATCCCGACGATCTCGATGAGTTTCGTTGGATTGGAGTCGAGGTCCACCAGGTTTCCCGCCTCTTTGGCCGCCTGCGTGCCCGTGTTCATGGCCACGGCCACATCCGCCTGGGCCAGCGCCGGCGCGTCGTTGGTCCCGTCTCCCGTCATCGCGACCAGATGGCCCTCGGCCTGATAGGTGCGGATCAGGTTCAGCTTCGCTTCCGGCGTCGCCTGGGCCAGAAAGTCGTCCACCCCCGCCTCGGCCGCCACCGCTGCAGCCGTGAGCGGGTTGTCCCCGGTGATCATGATGGTCCGGATGCCCATGCGCCGCAGCTCGGCGAAGCGCTCGCGCATCCCCCCCTTGACCACGTCGCTCAGGCGAATCACCCCGAGGACGCGGGGCCCCTCGACGACGACGAGCGGCGTGCCTCCCTGCGTGGCGATTCCCCGGACGATCTCCGTGGCCTCTTCGGGGAACCGCCCGCCTTTGGTCTGTACGTAGGTCTCTATGGCGTCGGCGGCGCCCTTGCGGATTTCCCGGCCTTCGAGATTGACGCCGCTCATGCGGCTCACGGCCGTGAAGGGGATGAAGCGGGCCTCCAGGGTCTTGATGTCGCGCTCGCGGATGCCGTATTCCCTCTTCGCCAGGATGACGATGCTTCTCCCCTCCGGCGTCTCGTCCACCAGGGATGCGAGCTGGGCGGCATCGGCCAACTGCTTCGCCGTTGTCCCTTCCAGGGGCAGAAATTCCGTGGCTTCGCGGTTGCCCAACGTGATCGTGCCGGTCTTGTCGAGCAAAAGGACGTCCACGTCGCCGGCGGCTTCGACGGCCTTGCCCGACATGGCAATGACATTCGCCTGGATCATCCGGTCCATGCCGGCAATGCCGATGGCGGAGAGAAGACCGCCGATGGTGGTCGGAATGAGGCAGACCAGCAGGGCGACGATCACCGTCATGGTGACCGGCGATCCCTGTCCCGTCGATTGGACGCTGTAGATCGAAAAGGGAACGAGGGTCACCGTGGCCAGAAGAAAGATCAGGGTGAGCCCGGCGAGCAGGATGTCGAGGGCGATCTCGTTCGGCGTTTTCTGGCGCTTGGCCCCTTCCACCATGGCGATCATCTTGTCGAGGAAGGTTTCGCCCGGGTTTGCCGTGATGCGGACGATGAGCCAGTCCGACAGCACCCGGGTGCCGCCGGTCACGGCGCTGCGGTCGCCGCCGCTTTCCCGGATCACCGGGGCGCTCTCCCCGGTGATGGCGCTTTCATCGACGGAGGCAATGCCGACGACCACCTCCCCGTCGCCGGGGATGGTCTCGCCGGTTTCCACGAGCACGAGATTCTCCTTTTGGAGCTGCGAACCGGGAACGGTGCAGGTCGCCGCATTCCGATCCGGCTCCTGAAGAAGCCTGGCCGTCACATCCCGCCGCGACCCTTTCAGGGATCTGGCCTGGGCCTTGCCCCGTCCTTCGGCCATGGCTTCGGCGAAATTGGCGAAAAGCAGGGTGAACCAGAGCCAGAGGGTGATGGCCAGGATGAAGGAGGTTTTCTCCTCCCCCCGGCCGAAAAGGGCCTGGAAAAAGAGCAGCGTCGTCAGGATGCAGCCCACCTCCACGACGAACATCACCGGGTTTTTGACAAGGTGGAGGGGGTTCAGCTTGACGAAGGCATCAAGGATCGTCCGGCCGAGGATCTGCCGGTCAAGGAGCGAAAAGGGTTTTGTCTTGGCTTTGGCGGTCATGACCTCATTCCTGTTATCGGATCCATGTCAGATGTTCGGCAATCGGTCCCAGGGCCAGAGCGGGGATGAACGTGAGCGCGCCCACCAGGATGATCACCGCCACCAGGAAGAGCACGAACAGCGGCGTGTGCGTGGGAAGGGTGCCCGCGCCCGAGGGGACAACCTTCTTGCGCGCCAGCGATCCCGCCGCGGCCAGCACGGGGATCATCAGCCAGTACCGTCCGATCAGCATGGCGCAGCCGAGGGCCGTGTTATAGAATGGCGTGTTGACGTTCAATCCGGCAAAAGCGCTGCCGTTGTTGTTCCCTGCCGAGGAGAAGGCGTAGAGGATCTCGGAAAGGCCGTGGGGACCGGGATTGAAGATCCCGGCAAGCCCCGGCTTGGTTACAACGGCAACGGCCGTGCCGAACAGGACGACCGCCGCCGGGATCAGGATGACGAGGGAGGCCATCTTGATTTCAAAGGCTTCGATTTTCTTGCCGAGGTATTCCGGCGTGCGGCCCACCATGAGCCCCGCCACGAAAACAGCGATCAGAACGAACATGAGCATGCCGTACAGGCCCGACCCCACCCCTCCGAAGACGATCTCGCCCAACTGGATCAGCCAGAGGGGCGCAAGACCGCCAAGCGGCGTGAACGAATCGTGCATGGCGTTCACGCTCCCGTTGGAGGCCGCTGTGGTCGCGACCGCCCAGAGGGCGGAATTCATTATGCCGAACCGGACCTCCTTGCCCTCCATATTCCCGCCCGATTGGAAGTCACCGGCGGACGAATCGACGTTCATCTGCTGGAAGGAGACATTCCCCGCCTGTTCGCTCCACAGGCAGACCCCCAGGAGCGGTATCAGGATCGCCATCATGGCGGCGAGCAGCGCCCATCCCTGCCTTCTGTCTCCAAGCAGGCGGCCGAAGGTGATGCAAAGCGCCGCCGGAATGAGAAGAATGGCCAGCATCTCGGCGAAATTGGACAGGGGCGTCGGATTTTCGAGCGGATGGGACGAATTGGCGTTGAAAAAGCCCCCGCCGTTGGTCCCCAGTTGTTTGATGGCCACCTGGCTTGCCGCAGGCCCCAGGCGAATCTCCTGCGAGGTTGCGACGCGGCCGGCTTCATCCTTTGTTTGTTCCAGAAGTTGAACCATCGCCGGACTGTGCAGCGTCTGCACAACCCCCTGGGAAACCAGGAAGAGCGCCAGGACCAGCGAAAGGGGCAGAAGGATATAGACGATCGAGCGCGTCAGATCCACCCAGACATTCCCGACGGTCTGGGAGAGGGTTCGCTTCATGCCTCTGACAAAGGCCAGCAGGACGGCCATACCCGACGCGGCCGAAGCGAAGTTCTGGACGGCCAGTCCTGCCATTTGCGTGAAAAAGCTCATGGTGGTTTCGCCGCCATAGGCCTGCCAGTTCGTATTGGTGACGAAGCTCACGGCGGCATTGAAGGCAAGATCCGGGGGGACGGCGGAAAATCCGTGGGGATTCAACGGCAGGACTCCCTGGAGCCGCTGCAACAGATAGAGGGCCATGAAACCCGCCAGATTGAAAAGGAGCAGTCCCCCGGCGTATGCCTTCCAGGTCATTTCCTCTTCCCGGTCGATTCGGCAGCATCGGTAAATCCATCTTTCCAGAGGGCCGATGAGCCTGCTTAAGAAAACGGATTCCCCGGCATAGACTTTCGCCATGTAGCGCCCCAGGGGCACTGCCGCGGCAATCAGCACGATGAAATAGAGCGCGACTTGAAGAATTCCATTGGCGGTCATGAGAACCACTCCGGTTTCAGCAGGGCTGTAAACAGATAGACAACGAGACCCGCGGCGATGATCAATCCGATGATATAGAATATCGTCATATTGAACGACCTCTACAGGACAGCGATTCCCTCGATGAGGAGCCAGGTGATCCCGAAAAAGATACCGATTATGCCAAGGAATAGGAGATCCATACAGCCTCTCTTTTTTCGACAAGATAACACGTAAGATATCAGGATGCTGTTAAGAATCGGGATGAAGATGTAAATATTTTATAAAAATTGTCATTGTCCAGGGCCGCGCCCTTCAGTTGTTGCCTGGTGCTCCCGCTGCGATCAGGCCGCCCGGTTCTCCCGGCCGGTCTTTTCCAGGTAGTATTCGTAATTTCCGTTGTAGATGCGCATCTCGCCATGATCGATTTCGAAGACCCGGTTGATCAGGCAGCGCAGGAAGTGGCGGTCGTGGCTGACGAGGAGGACCGTGCCGGCAAAATTCTGCAGGGCCGCGAGCAGCGTTTCCCGGGACTGGATGTCGAGATGGTTGGTCGGTTCGTCGAGGATCAGCAGGTTGATCGGCCGCACCAGCATCGTCGCCAGAACGACCCGGCTCTTTTCGCCGCCGGAGAGGTTGTCGATCCGTTTGTAGATGTCGTCCCCCTGGAAAAGAAAGGCGGCGCAGAGGTTGCGCAGCACACCGAGGTGCGCCTGCGGCATCGCATCCTGGATGGTGTCGACCACGGTCCTGCGGGGATCGAGGATATCCATCGCATGCTGGCTGAAATAACCGGGATAGACGTTGGCCCCGAGGATCAGGCTGCCGGTCGTCGGCTCCGCCTGGCCCGCCAGCACCTTTAGAAAAGTCGATTTGCCGGCGCCGTTGACGCCGACCACGGCGATCTTCTCCCCGCGCCGGATCGTCCCGGTGATACCGCCGAAGACCGATTTTTCTCCTCCGTCAGGCCGGGGCCAGGCCTTGCCCAGGGCATCGATCCTGATTACATCGTCACCGCTCCTGGGCGGCTCGGCGAAATCGAACTTGAAGGTCCGCTGTTCGGCCGGGATCTCGATCCGCTCGATCTTGGCAATTTTCTTGACCCGCGACTGCACCTGGGAGGCATGGGAGGCCCGCGCGGCGAACCGGGCGATGAACTCCTCCTCCTTGGAGAGCATCTCCTGCTGGCGGCGGTGGCTGGCCAGAAGCTGCTCGCGCCGGATCTCCCGTTCCCGCAGGTAGAAGTCGTAGTTGCCGCCGTAGGTGGTGATCGTGCGGTTCGCCACCTCGACGATGCGGGTCACCACCCGGTTCATGAATTCGCGGTCGTGGCTGGTCATCAGAAGCGCGCCCTTGAAGGTGGCGGAGAGCCACTCTTCGAGCCAGATGATCGATTCCACGTCCAGATGGTTCGTGGGTTCGTCCAGCAGAAGCACGTCGGGATCGATCGACAGGATCCTGGCCAGGGCGATCCGCATCTTCCAGCCGCCGCTGAAGGCTTCCACCGGGCTGTCGTACTCCTCCGGCCCGATGCCGAGGCCTGTCAAGATGATCTGGGCGCGGCTCTCCAGGTCGTAGCCGCCGCGATGGTCGAACTCGGCCTGGATGTCGCCGTAGCGCTCCAGCAGGTCCGCCATCTCCCCGTCCGGCATCGGCTTGCACATGGCCGCCTCCATCTCCTGAATCTGCCTGCCGAGTTCCACGACGGCCTCGGAGGCGGACATGACCTCCTGAAGCGCCGAGCGGCCGGACATGGCGCCCACATCCTGCGAGAAATAGCCGCAGACCACGTTGCGCGCCTTCGTGATCTCTCCGGTGTCGAACTCCTCCTCGCCCATGATCAGACGGAAAATGCTGGTCTTGCCCGCGCCGTTGGAACCGACCAAGCCGCTGCGGCTGCCGGGCAGGATCTGAAAGCTGGCATCCCGAAACAGGATCTGCGGTCCGTATTGTTTGCCGATGCCGCTGAAATGAATCATATAGAGAGCCCCCTGGTTGAAAGAGGCGGACTGCTAACACATCCGGAATGCGGCTGCAAGGGAATTCGGTGGTGTGGATGAACCGGTCCGACGGCGGGCCGTAAAGATCCTCTCCTGATGGATGCTCTACCTGAGCGTGACCTGATTTCAGATCATGCGGGGTTGGGCTCAAAGGTTTAACGAGAGTAGACGGGGGGCTCTTTCGCTTACGAACAAACAACTTCGATCATGCTGCAATATTGCGATAATTTATTGAAGTCAGTAAGGGAGGTCGATGCTTTTTTGTAGCAGATTACAACCCGTACTGTTTGACCAATGGGTTAGATAGTCCAGACCACCCGGCTTGCCCATTATTATTTCTATTTATGACTATGTTCACGTCCCAACCGCCTCATTAATAAACGTAGCCTGATAGTCTTTCCGGCTCAAAACAGTGTCGTATAGGCCGATGTCTTCTCCTTCATGCTTGTTGATTCCCGTGTAACTCAGGCTGGCATCCTCGTACCGCTTAAACTTGAAGACAGCATCGTTCATCAAGGCGCTGTTGAAGGGGTACATTTCGTTATTTCCTGATCGCTTTTGACAATGTCTGCAATCCTCTTTGCATGTTCCGAATAAAGTGCAATGCTCCCCCAGTCTGTTTCGCATTTAACCTTCTGCATCAGCAAACCATCTCCATCGAACCATTCTGGCAGCAGACCACCGATAAAGTAGCCATGCATGCGCAGGATATCCGTTGCCGCAGACGCGAATGGCGAGGTAAGGGGCAGCCAGACTTGGAAGATCTCGGTGCCTTTGTCACACGCCTCGTTTTCCAGCCGCAAGATAAATGTCTCAAAATCAGACCCGATACGATGAATTGAGATCCGTGCGACTTGGGCAAAGACGAAAGTATCTATTTTCCCCTGGCTGTCTCCCGTTGCCGGCAACTCTCTATTGGTTCCTGCAAAAGTGCGCTCGACCCCCATACCTGCGTATATGTATTCCAGTTCATCCCGATAGACCGGCGGTAGAAAAACGGTTCGCAGAACGGGTTTGTGAAGAAAATATCCCAGTAATACAGAAACCCTGCCATGCGCACTCTGCTCCTTGGTATAGGCTGCTGCCGGCATCAGGTCCACTTCCATCCCCGTTTCCCGGTAGCCAAGCTGAAGGCACATCTTCTGCAACTGCAGATGGTTGCAGACGGGCTCGCCGAGTATCTCCTGCAGGCTGAAACGCTTTGCGTAGTCGAAGACGTTGTGCTTCATAAGATGGAAGAATACACCCTGTCCGCGAAACCCGGGCAGAACCACTCCCGCTGCATTTTCGTAAAGCCGGGTTGCGGGGTCCAGGAGAACGAGGGCATCATGGCCAACAACTTCGCCGGTCTGTGTGCGCGCCACGGAGGAGAGGACGCGACCTGCGGTGTTCTCCTCGATCAGCCGCTCGGGGTGGTAATAGATGTCGATGGGATACCCTTCGCCGTAGACTTGGCGAAAGAGTCGGGCCACGCCCGGTGCGTCATCGGTCCGGAAAAAATCAATCTCTGTTACTTGCATCTTTGCATCCGGCATTGGTGTTTCGTTCCTTGACCATCCACATTTTTCTTCCCAACACAACGGGGAGGATCTCTTAACAGAACTATGAAAATACCATCACTCTTCAGAAAAGGCCACCTCCCATACCTGCATCGACCGCAATTCAATAAACGGAGATGATGACTGCCACTAAAAAGATTTGTATTTGGAACTTCGGGAGCAACGCAGTAAAAAAATCGGCTTGGCCTTGCTATCGGCTTAGCTTGGCTCCGGCAATCCTGTTTAGGCTGATTCCTGATTCCGCTGCTTGAATGGCGAGGTTTCTATGAACTTCAGGAGGAACACGAACCATAAATTTACCACTGTATCTTTTACAGGCAATCGGTTGAGGTATCTCTTCGCCGGTATGCGTCATGTCCTTGATAACATCCTCGACAATCTCTCGAATACCTTTTAGAGCCGATTCAGGCCCCTCATCCAGCCAGCTCAAACTGGGAAATTCGGAACATAAGCCTACATATTCCTGATCATCTTCAGACCAGGTTACTCGGTATGTATAACGATCATTTTTCAGCGGCATGTTCAACCTCCAACTTCTCAATAGCCAACAGCACCTGCTTTACCTGGTACGCTTTTCCCTTTCCCTTATGATTTTGTATGTTGATCCGCGGATCTCCTTGCCACGGTGTCTTGTAAACATGGTGACTTCCGTCCTTCTGTCGCGCCTGACCGAAATAATAAATACAAACCTTGCTCAAGTCAGAAAATCGAACATCCGATGGATTTTTTTTCATCTGTATCAGAATATCTTCGATCTTTGCCATGGTTTTATATAGTATCAATATTGATATTTATGTCAAGGACTTTGTGTATGGCCTGACCTCGGCACATTTCCATTGGAATTCATTTGGTTAAATCTACAAGCTACATCGAAGATTTGTATTTGAAAGATTGGATGGCGTTGACTGAGGGTTCGGTTAAAAAAGAAAGTGGCCCCTATGGCAGTGGCCAGGTTTGGAAAATGCCCGTCGTCATCCCAACTTTCCGCATAGCAGCGCCAGCGCGCAAAGAGGGCGCTGGATTTCTATCGCCCTCTCTGGCGACCACCCCAATGACCCAAGTCGCCTCCGGTCATGACCCTGCGCCTGCTCACGCCTGTTGAATATCAGTCGGTCTCGTAACAGGCCAGGATTTCGCCGAAATAGAGGGTATGGTAATCCTTTTGCGGGTAGAGGGATGAATCGCAATCCTTGTCGAGATGGGTCGGGTCCATGGCGGACTTGTAGATGATCCTGCACTCGTAATGGCGGCCCCGGGTCTTGATGATTGGTGAAGCAACACTGCGGCTGTCGGCGATTTCCAGGTTGCAGGCCTTGAACTTGTCCATATCCCGGCCCGATTTCGAGCCGCAAAAGGCGGCCTCTTTCCGCATATCTCCCGCCGGGACCGTAACGGTAAAATCCTCGGCCGCCTCGATGATCCCAAAGGTGTGGCGGGTGGACCGCACCGCCACCATCATGATCGGTTTCCTCCAGATAAATCCGAAGGTCGCCCAACCGATGGTCATGGTGTTCACCGCATTTCCGGATTTCACCGTCAGGAAGGCCCCCTCCTTGATCTTATGGATGGAATCGTCGGCGCTGCTCATATAACCGATATCTTTCATGGTAAACTCTTCCTTCCTTTAATTTTATTACGGGCCTATGCGAAATGCGCGTTTCGGACCCGGCGCATTTTTCCAAGTTTGCTGATCTACACCCTCTACAGCCCCATGAACCGGGCGGCGATGGTCTTCATGATTTCGTTGGTCCCGGCGAAGATCCGGGTCACGCGGATGTCCCGCCACGCGCGGGCGATCGGGTACTCCTCGCAGTAACCGTAGCCGCCGAAGAGCTGCATGCAGCGGTCGGCCGTGCGGGAGGCCATCTCGGTCGTCCAGTACTTGGCCATCGAGACGTCGACGACGATGTTCTTCCCCTCCATGTGGTCGGCGATCAACTTGTCGACGAAGGTCCGCCCCAGCCTCGCCTCGGTCGACATCTCGACGATCTCGAACTGCGTGTTCTGGAACTTGGAGAGCGGCCGCCCGAACGCCGTCCTCTCCTTGCAGTACTGGATCGTGATCTCGATCATGTATTCGGCGGCCGCCACGGCGCCGATCGCGCAGACGAGCCGCTCCTGCTGGAGCTTCATCATCAGCTTCAGGAAGCCCGATCCCTTGTCTCCGAGGCGGTTCGCCTTCGGAATCCGGCAGTCGGTGAAGTAAAGCTCCGCCGTATCCTGGCTGTGCCAGCCGATCTTCTTGATCTGTTTCCCCTTTTCGAATCCCAGGGTCCCCGCCTCGACGAGGTAGAGGTCGACCGCCGCGTGGGGGTTCGTTTCACCCGGGTCACGGGCGGCGAGGACCAAGAGGTCGCAGTTGATCCCGTTGCTGATGAAGGTCTTCTGGCCGTTGATCACGATCTCGTCGCCCTGTTCGACGGCGGTCGTCTTGATCGCCGCAAGGTCGCTCCCGGTGTTCGGTTCCGTCATCGCGATCGCGGTGATGATGTCGCCCGAGACGCATCCCGGGAGGTATTTGTGCTTCTGCTCCTCCGAGGCGAAAGCGAGGATGTAGGGGACGATGATGTCGGTGTGGAGCGGCGCGGCGAGGCCCGAGGAGTTCGTCCGGGTCAGCTCCTCCGTCACGATGACGGAATAGAGGAAATCCGCCCCCAGGCCGCCGTACTCCTCGGGGACGTTCATCGCGAGAAATCCCTGGTCGCCCATCTTCTTCCACGCCTCCCTCGGGACGATCCCCGCCTCCTCCCACTCCTCGATGTGCGGAACGATCTCCTTCGCGAGGAACCGCCTCAGCGAATCCCGGAATATCCGGTGCTCTTCCGTGTATTGCAGAATGTCCATGTTCGTTCACCCTCACCCTGCCCTCTCCCGTCAAGGGAGAGGGGGTTATTAATCCTCTGCCGCTGTGCGAGAGCGGGTTATCAGCCCTCCTCCCGCTGAGAGAGAGGAATTGTTAATTTTCGTGCCGTCCCACGATCGAGATCGCGCAGACGTTCTGGTGCGGGAAGCCGCCCAGGTTGTGCGTGAGGCCGTAGCGGGGGTTCTTCAGTTGTCTCTCTCCCGCCCTCCCCAGGAGTTGGAGGTACATCTCGTAGATCATCCGGAGGCCGGAGGCCCCGATCGGGTGGCCGAAACACTTGAGGCCGCCGTCCACCTGGGCGGGAATCTTGCCGCCCCGGTCGTAGAAACCGTCGAGCGCATCCTGCCAGGCATGGCCGCGCTCGGAGATGTGGAGATCCTCGTAGGTGACGAGTTCCGTGATCGAGAAGCAGTCGTGGAGTTCCATCATGCTGATCTCCTCGCGCGGGTTTGTGATTCCCGCCTCCTCATAAGCCTTCGTGCTGCACTTGTTGGTCGTGTAGAAATGCTCTCCGTCCCACTCGTTGAAGCCCCCCTCGTAGCCGCTGGAGACGGCGAGCTGGATCGCCTTCACGGTGACAAGGTCATGTTTCCCCAGCGATTTCGCGATCTCCGGCGTCGTCACGATCGCGCAGGCGGAGCCGTCGCTGACCCCGCAGCAGTCGAAGAGCCCGAGCGGGTGGGCGATGATCGGGGCGGCCATGATCTGTTCCAGCGTCACCGCCTTTCTCAGATGCGCCTTGGGGTTGAGCGCGCCGTTGGCGTGGCTCTTCATCGAGACATGGGCGATCGCCCGCTTGAGATCCTTGTCCGAGACCCGGAATTTTGCCGCGTAGGCCGAGGCGAGTTGGGCGAAGAGGCCCGGCGCGGACCCGTTGGGGAACCACTGCCAGACCAGTGTCCCGAAATTGGAGCCGGCATTCGGCAGGCCGCCGTAGCCGGTGTCTTTCAATTTTTCGACGCCGATCGCAAGAGCGATGTCATAGGCCCCGGATGCGACCCCGTAGACGGCCCCCCGGAAGGCCTCCGTCCCGGTGGCACAATAGTTTTCGGTCCGGGTGATCGGGATGTGCGGCAACCGCAGCGTCACGCCGAGCGGCGTCGCCGATTTGCCGAGGCCGATCTCTTCGATGCAGTGGCCGAGCCAGGCCGCCTGGATCTGCTCCTTTTCGATCCCCGCGTCGGAGAGGCACTCCTGGAAGGCCTCGACCAGCAGCTCCTCGGCCCCCATATTCCAACGTTCCCCGAAACGGCTGCACCCCATCCCGAGAATCGCCACCTTATCCCTGATTCCAGAAGCCATCGTTCATTCCTCCTTATGATCTTTTTGGGAAATAGGGACAGATACCCATTTCCCGAGCGGCAGAAAACCGCTCATTTCCCGAATTTAAAGAGCCTGCCGATGAGCTGGGATTTCATGATGTCGCCTTCCACTTTCAGCTTCCCCGAGCTGTAGGCCTGCATCCCGTCGAGCTTGCCCGCGATGAGTTGGAGGAAATCCGTGTCGACCATCTTGATCGTCGTCGTGGGCTTCTCCACCTTTCCCTCCAAGATGGTGCAAGTCCCATCCTGAATGGTGACGTTCCAGTTGCCGCCTCCGGGTCCGGAGATGGAGAACTGAAAGACGACATCCTTCCCCGCCGCGGCGGATGGGACGAAGGCCTCCGGCATCTTCGCGAAGATCCCCTTCACGTCGGCCGCGCCGCCTGCCGCGCCTGCCGCCTCCGCCTTCGGGGCTTGGGGCGTCATGAAGGAGATGATCGCGTTGTTCGCGTCGCCGATCTCCTTTGCCCCGTCGAGGCTGTTGATCTTCTCCCAGTGGTCGCGGATCTCTTCCGGCGTCGGTATGGTAGTCCCGTCGCTCAACACCGCGCCCGCGCCGGTCAGGATCGCCGCCCGGCTGTAGAAGCCGGCCGCCGCGTTGAAGATGTCGCCGCTCTCCGCGCAGTTCTCGGATGAGAGGTAGAGCACGATCCCGGCAACGAAGTCGGGCCGCATCCGTTCGAACATGTCGGGCGGCATCACGTCCTCGGTCAGCCGTGAGGCGGCGACCGGGGCGATCGTATTCACCCGGATGTTGTATTTGGCGCCTTCGAGCTTGAGCGTGTTCATGAAGCCGACGAGGCCCATCTTCGCGGCGCTGTAGTTCGTCTGGCCGAAGTTTCCGTAGAGGCCGGCGGCGGAGGTCGTCATGACGATCCGGCCGTACCCCTTCTCCCGCATCACCGCGAACGCGGGGCGGGTGACGTTGTAGGCGCCGTTCAGGTGGACGGCGAGGACGGCGTTCCAGTTCTCCGGATCCATTTTGAGGAAGCTCTTGTCCCTTAGGATCCCGGCGTTGTTGATCAGGATGTCCACCTTGCCGAAGAACTCCACGGCCGTCTTGACGATTTTTTCGCCTCCTTCGGGGGTGGCCACGTTGTCGTAACTGGCGACCGCCTCGCCGCCCGCGGCGCGGATCTCCTCGACCACCCGGTCGGCGGGAGAACTGGAGCCGGCGCCTGCGCCGTCCCGGGCGCCTCCGAAGTCGTTCACGACGACCTTCGCGCCCCGTTTCGCGAGTTCCAGCGCGTAGGTCCGTCCCAGGCCGGCGCCGGCGCCCGTCACGATCGCCACGCGGCCGTCGAAGCGGATCTCCGGCAGGGCCGCGGCCGCCCCGGGCTGCGGAACCGCCTTCCAGAAGTAACCGGAGAAACCGCGTTCATCATCGGTGAACCGCCGCCGGAAGGCCATCTTCACCGGGAGTCCCACCTTGCAGTCGGCGAGTTCGCAGTCGGTGAAGTCGGCCATGAAGCGGCCGCCGCCTTCGAACTGGACCATGCCGTAGGTTGCGGGCGGATCGACCGACACGGCCAGGAGATCGCCCGTGAAGGTCTTGATCCGGGCCGGGACGTCGGCGAATTCGTAATCGTCCTGGGTGTCGACATGGCCGCACTTCGGATTCACGCAGATGTCCATCTTCGGGAACTGGGCTGTTCCGCAATCCCGGCACTTCCCGCCGACGAGGCCGGTCAGCATCTTGCGCTTCCGCCAGAGGACCGTCATCGCCGTCTGGGTCGGCGCCTCCGCCCGGATTCCCATCTCGGGCTCGATCAAGCCGCGGAATTTCAGGAATTTCATGTAATTGTCGATCGTCTTCTTGTTCTCCAGCGACCCTTTGACGCCCGCGCGCGGGGCGAGCTTCGTGATCGCCTCGGTGACCTTGAAGTAGAGGGCGTCGCACCCCTGGCCGAAGCCGGCGAGCAGGATCCCGTCGCCGGGCTTCGCCTGTTCGAGCGCCGCGACCAGCATCACGAGCGGATGGGCCGCCCCGGTCTCGCCGCATACCTCGTGCATCTGGTCGATCACCTTTTCCGGCGTCGCGCCCAGCTTCTTCGCGATCGCCTTGTGTTCCGCCTTGAAGAGGCAGGGGAAGACCACCTTCTGCACGTCGTCCATCGTGATGCCGAGCTTCCGGAAGAGACCCTCCACCGCCTCGGGGATGAACTTCGAGTAGGCCTCCTCGCGGAGCCAGCGCTCCTCCCACATGTAATCGTAGCGCTTTTGGGCCCCCCGGTAGTGGTCGACGAAGTCATAGGAGACCGTGTAGGCCCCCTTGAATTCGGCGATTACGTCCTGATCGCCGACGAGCAGGGCGGCCGCCCCGTCGCCGAACCACATCTCGTAGAAGTAGGCCGGCCTCGTCTCTCTTTTATCCGCCGCGGCGACGAGGATGTTCTTGCGGCTTCCCCCCTGTGCGACCTCGAGGGCGGTCAGCAGGCCCGTCGTCCCGGCGCGGAGCGACGAGGTGAAGTCCGCGGTGATCATGTCGTCCCGGAGGTTCAGGGCCGTCTTCAGGATGCCCGCGTTCTGGCGGTCGGCAAAGGGGAGCGTCGTCGAGCAGAGGTAGGCGCCGTCGATCGCCCTCTTCTCCTTGCCGGTCAGGCAGTCGCGCGCGGCGGCGACCGCCATCGTGAGTGCGTCTTCGTCGTGGTTGCACATGGAGCGCTCCCCCTGGGCGACCATCACGATGGCCGGGGCGAACCAGCCCATCGCCTGGAAGATCGCCATCCGGTCGAGCCGCAGGCGGGGGATGTAGGCGCCGTAGGAAGTGATTCCGATCATAATGGTTCCTCCTTATTTTTAATCCATTTTGAAGAGCTTCCCGATCAGTTGGGATTTCATGATGTCTCCGCCGATCTTGAGCTTCCCGGAGGTGTAGGCCTCCATCGCCGGGAGCTTTCCGCTCATCAGCGCGAGGAAATCGGCCGAGGAGATTGCGAGCGTGCAGGTGGGGCTGGTGTGTTTGCCCGCCTCCACCCGGCAGGCGCCCTCCCTGATCTCGGCGAACCACTCCCCGCCGCCCTCCCCGGAGATCGTGTACTGGAAGACGACGTTCACGCCGGCGGCCTTCTCCGGCCGGAAGGCCTGCGGCATCTTCTCGAATACGGCCTTCACGGAGGTTGGCGCTGCGGCGGTCGGCGCTTCCACGGCGACTGCGGCTGCGGCTGCGGTCTTCTGCGGTTTCGGGGAGAAGGCGGTCAGCATGTCGCCCATCAGGTCGTTGAGTTGACCGTACTCCCTGGCCCCCTTGAGACTCACAATCTTCTCCCAGGCCGCGCCGACCTCCTCGACCGCAGGGACCTTCTTCCCGTCGCCGATTACGGCGCCGGGGCTCGTCATCACGGCGGCGCGATTGTAGAACCCGACCCCGGCGTTGTAGATCCGGCCGGTCTCCGGGCACTTCTCCGACGCAAGAAAGAGGACCAGCGGCGCGACAAACTCCGGCTTCATCTTCTCGAGGATCTCCGGCGGGATGATGTCGGCCATCAGCCGCGAGGCGGCGACCGGCGCGACCGTGTTCACCTTGATGTCATATTTGGCCCCTTCCAGCTTCAGCGTATTCATGAAGCCGATAAGGGCCATCTTCGCGGCGCTGTAGTTGGTCTGGCCGAAGTTTCCGTAGAGGCCGGCGGCGGAGGTGGTCATGATGATCCGGCCGTAGCCCTTCTCCTTCATCACGGCGAAGGCCGGTTTCGTCACGTGGTAGGCCCCGTGAAGGTGGACGTCGAGGACCGCCTGCCAGGTTTCGGGCTCCATCTTGAGGATGCTCTTGTCCCGGAGGATTCCGGCGTTGTTGATCAGGATGTCCACCGTCCCGAAGGCGTCGAGCGCGGATTTCACGATCCCCTCGCCCCCCTCCACGGTGGCGACGTTGTCGTAATTCGCGACCGCCAGGCCGCTCGCGGCCCGGATCTCCTCCACGACCTTCTGGGCCGGCGTCGTCGACCCCGAGCCTGCGCCGTCTCTGGCGCCGCCGAAGTCGTTCACGACGATCTTCGCGCCGCGCTTGGCGAGCTCCAGCGCGTAGACCCTGCCCAGCCCGCCGCCCGCACCGGTGACGATGGCTACCCTGCCGTCGAACCGGATTTCGTCTTTCGGGATCTCGCCGTATTCGAAGACGCCGTTGTCGATGACGGTATCACCGGTCCGGGTGTTGATCGTCCGCCAGAGCGCCTTTCCTTCCGAGACCTTCCAGATCAGCGTCCGGATCGGGTCGCCGGGATAGAGGGTCTTCGAGAAGCGGCAGGCGAGCCGCCTCACCAGCTCCGGTTTTCCCGGCGTGAGGCTCGCCATCAGCGCGCGGCAGGCAAAGCCGTGGGTGCAGAGGCCGTGCATGATCGGCTTTTCGAAACCGACCATCTTCGCAAATTCGGGGTCGACGTGGAGCTGGAAGATATCGCCCGAGAGGCGGTAGACGAGCGGCTGGTTCGGTGAAGGGGCGGCGTCCACCGAGAAATCGGGTTCGCGTTCCGGAAACTCCACGACGTTCGGGGGGGCGTTTTCGCCGCCGAAACCGCCGTCCAGCCGGGCGAAGACCGTGACGATGTTCGTGAAGAGCCTCTGGCCGTTCGAGTGGAAAGTTTCGCTCTCGCCCACGACCAGCGCCCCTTTCGGCCCTTTGTCGTAATAATGGGTGATCTTCCCCTCCGTGGTCAGCGTCCCCGAGGTGGGGATCGGGTTGTGGAAGATCAGCTCCTGCTCGCCGTGGAGAATCCCCGCCAGGTTCATGTTGGAGGCGACGCCGATCTCCCCCAGGAAGCCGAAGATCGACGCGATGGAGAAGCTGGGGATCACCTTGAGGTTCTTTTCATAGGTGTAGTCCAGTTCGTCGACCCCGGCCCCGACGCCGAGCGCGTAGAGGATCACGTCCTTCCAGTTGTACTCCTTCTTGATGGGGCCGATCTTCTTGCCGATTGCATCCATGTTGAGTGCCATTGGTTTCCTCCTTGAATATGGATTAAGGCCTTTGACGACCTCGTAAAAAGTCCCAACTCGCCTGCCCGTTGATGGGGGTATGTACTCAACACCCCCCCCTTGACAGGGGGCATATAGTCACTCCCCCTTGACAGGGGCATATAATCAACACTCCCCCTTGACAGGGGCATATAATTTCCCCTCCCCCTTGACGGGGGAGGGCGGGGGTGGGGGTGAAAAGCGGTTGGAGTAATTTCCCCCTCCCCCTTAATCCCCTCCCGCCTGGGGGAGGGGGAATTTTACTTTATCCGAGAGCATCAAAACCAGTCCGGGAAGCGGTTTAAGCCGGCGCTATAGGACTTCATTCTGCGTAAAGGCGGGGATCAGGATGAACTTCAGCGTCTCTTTCACCAGGGCGATGTACCGCTCCCGGTCCACCTTCAGCATCGGGCTAAAGAAGTTTTCGCCCGAAATAAAGTTATGGATGGCGTTCATCACCGCGAGCACCTTCATCATCGTCCCGGGCGGGACGTTCTTCCGGTCGAGGGCGAGCCCCATCGAGCGTGCGATGTCGGCGGTGAACTCGGGAATGATGGCGTCGAGATTCCCATTGGAGCGGGTCTTTCCGAAATAACGGAAAAGGATCAGGTTCGAGACTTCGGGGTGTTCGAAGAGGTAGTCGGTTGTCATGTCGATCGAGATATCCAGACGCTCTCTGAGCGGCAGGCCGTGGATCACCAGCTCCACGTCGATCAGCTTTTGCCGGAGGTCCTTGTTGATGTCGATGATCACGGATTCGTAGAGGTCCTTCTTCCCGCCCCAGTGGTAGTGAAGGGTGGAGATGTCGATCCCCACCTCCTGAGCGATCATCCGGGTCGTCGTGCCGTGGAAGCCGTACTCGCCGAAGATCCGTCGGGCGACGTCGAGGATGCGGGCCTTCATCGATTCGGGGTCCTTGCGGGCCTTTTCGAGGGGGGTGGACATCGGCGTGCTCCAGCCTGCGATTCAATCGTTTGATGGATAAATAACGGAAACGGAAGTGGGTGTCAAGAGAATTTTGGTCAGGGAGAAGTTGTCAGCAGCTTTCCGCGCGGAGCTGGCACGCCTTTTCCTTCTTCTTTTCGGCCAGCCGCGTCTCCCGGCGGGCCTTTGCCTCCCGGTTGCGCCGCATCTGCTCCTCGGTTTCCAGGATCAGCGGGGGAAGCGGCATGGGTCGGCCGTCCCGATCCAGCGCCACGTAGGTGAGATAGGCGGATGCCGTATGGCGTCTCACGCCGGTCATCGGATTTTCGGTCTCCACCCGGACCCCCACCTCCATCGAGGTCCTCCCGACAAGATTCAGATTGGCCCGCAGGGTCAAAAGATCACCGACAAAAACGGGGTGATGGAAGTCCAGCCGGTCGATGGATGCGGTGACCACGTTGGATCTTGCGTGCCGGACCGCGGCGACCCCGGATGCGGTATCGATGAGTTTCATGATGACGCCGCCATGGACGTTCCCGGCAAGGTTCGTATCCTGATGGGTCATCAGTTGCGACATGACGACGCTGCTCTCTTCGACCCTCTTCCCTTCCATCATGACCCCTCCCTGTATGAAATCCGTAAATCTGCGGGCGTCATTGTTAACACATTTTCCCGATCCTCTTCAAGGGTCAATGGATGTCCAACAGTGGCGGTGAACGGACGGATCGACGGCGTGCAGTGGAGAAGAATGTCCTGCCTTGTGTCATCGATTCGGGATGTAGGTCGTCAACACCAAAGATTGGGATCTGGTTTGAATTACGCATGGAATGCAACAAAGTGGGGCCTTTTTTCAAAAGGCGTATATTGTGGAAATGATCATCATGATACCGCTAATTCGTGAAGCCGTGGTGCCGGCGATGCCATATCAAGGAATCTTGTTCAGGCCAATACCGCGGGTCGGCCGGTAAAGAGATTCTTCGCCCTTCAAAATCTGTCAGGCATTGTCCCGATATCCCCTCTTCCCTGAATTTTTCCCTGTTCACCAGCACACGATAATCATCGTTCACCGACCAAAGGCCGCGATCAAACTGCCAGTGGGCATTCTTCGAGAGGGCCATTCCGTTGCGGGGGTCGTTGTTTCGGGAATTATGGAATTGGTGGATATGGGCCGCGTCCACGATGCTCTCCATTGCCAGGGTAGTCATCCGATACCCTGTCAGCGCACATCTGTGCTTGTAGGCAACAACGACCACTTCGATGCGAAAGCGGGCATCTCGGCCTGCCTGAACACTCGCCTTGTAAAGCTCCTGGTTCTCATGGATTTCGGATGCAGCCGGCCTGATTTGCAGCATGCTGTAAAGTGCGACCCTTTCTTCCGGCTGAAAATACGGTTCGGTTTCAATGAGGATCCGTTGCCCCCTATCGCGGAATTTAAAATCGGCAAGGCAATCGAAGAATTGCTCGTCAAACCGGATCATTGCAGTCATTTTTTTGTCCGGAGAAGGTTGACCATTCGCCGTCAACGGCTGCCAAATCCCGGATGACTCAAGGTGGTGGAACGGCAACCGCACGTCGGGCGGCTGCTTACGCCGGCGAGCGACAACAGACCAAAACACGCTGAATCGAAACGCCAGATCGGGGGATAGGGACAATTCACGGCTCGTGATTTCGCCTTTCTCAACCATTTCCAGGATGACCAGTAGCAGAAGAGGTTTATGGGGGGCAGGATTACCACGTGCCTGGTCGACCCGCAGCGTGGCAAGTTTCTGTAACCAATAGGCATGGTCTTTGATGGAGAAAGGTTGATCTGGCTGCACCTGTCGCCTAAAATTGTTGTGTACATACGGTGATATCGCGGATGACGGAGATGGTGTCCGTCATGATGCCTCTTCGACGCGGCCATCGGCCAGGATCTTGGCGGCAAAGGGGCGATCATGTTTGTCTGCAAACCGCTGCATCCGGTTCCACGCCCTCCCGATCAGAGCAACCAAATCCTCAGCGGTTTTCCCTTTGTGTGCGGTGATGACGAAGGCGCCGACGCCGTGTTCGATCAGGGCCTGTTTTATCATAGGTTTCTTATGGAAATCACTGTCTTTGGTCAGCAGGAAACAGTCCGTATGACGAGCAAGAATCTCAAGGACTTTTTCATCGGGCAGACCCCGCTCCATGATGGTTGTTTGAGGTTTGACGGGGATTCCCAGTTCGGTCAATCCCGCGACGATGCGATGGCCGGAGAGGTTTTCATCGAGCAGCAGAATCAGGCGGCGATTCGCTCGATCTCGCACCGCAGGGCCTCCTCTACGCGAGAGATATCGAGATCATAGTCGGCGGCGATGTCGTTCAGGCTTTCCCCGCCGCTGTAACGGTCGAAAATCATCTGGCTGGTTACGCGCGTGCCAGAAACCACCGGCCTCCCGTAGGCCACGGCGGGGTCCATGACAATGATCCTAGGGGCTCGGTCATAGGTGTAGGGGTAGAATCGGGTTGGGATTTTACCTGCATCCCTTTCTATACGCTGGAGGTAACGGGCCAGGACCTCCGGGAACCCGCCCTGTCCCTTCCTGGAGGCGTTGATGGGAATATCCACCTCACGGATGAAGAGATCGTATCCATCCGTTTCAAGGTTCAGTTCGGCAAGGGGATGGGAAACACCATAGGTCCGTCGCAGCCATTCCTCGCCTTTCCGTATACGTTGCATTGGCAGTCGATGGGTGCGCCTCAATCCCTCAAGGACGTACAATTCGATCAGGTTGATGAAGCTGAAAGGAGCAAGTCCGGAAACATCGGCCGGAATAATCACAGGTTCATTCCCGTTACGGGTCCACGAACGAAGTGTCGCGGGCTTCACGCGGGCATAGCGGCTCACCTCGCCGAGCGTGTAAAGCGGCCGATACCGCAAGTCCTGTTGCGCCGATTGCTTCATAATGATTCCGAAGGGAGTGCCTCCTGTTTTTATTGTTGATTACTTCATATCAGAATTTTATTCACTAAGCAACGCGATCAGGTCGTGAACAATGGTGCCTCCATTAAAAAATATTTTTTCTCCATCCATTTTTTTGTTGACAAGCGGGTCCATATGGTTGTATAATACAACAATGTCAACGAAACTTGATCATAACGGCCGGGAAATCATGGAAATCATCCTGGGACTCGGACGGGAGATCCGGTGCTGCAGCCGGGACGAGGCGATTTGCGGGGGCGTCACTTTTCACCAGTTTGTCATCCTCGATGCGGTGGCGAAAAATCAAAGCCTTGATCTGGCGGACCTTCACAAATTGCTCGCCGTCGAAAAGAGCACGACGACCCGTCTGGTGAATCCGCTGCTCCAAAAGGGACTATTGAAGCGAGACCGGGCAGAGCACGATTCCAGGGCGGTAAAACTCACACTGACGGAAGAGGGGCGGGAAACCCACGAGAGAGTCTGGGTGTGTATGGAAGGATTTTTTGGAAACATCATCCGTAACATCCCGGAAGATGGGCAGGAAGAGGTATTGGAAGCAGTCAAGGTGTTTACGGCGGCCATGAGAAATGCCGCGGTTGAATGCAGATGCTGTGAATAAGCGCTCAAACATCAAGGATTACGTTATGAATCAGACAAACCATCCATCGCAGCAAAATAAATCATCGTCCATGTTACCCATGTATTCCGATTCGCCCTGTTCCGGTGCGGCCCCGGCGGGAACACCGACTTCCCGCCCGAGGCTGGATCAGGCTTTTTTGACCGGGACGGTTTCAACACCGGCCGGAAGCGTGCCGCAGGTATCCGCGGAGCTGAACTGGCGGGATCGGTGGGGCGCGATCAAAGCCCGCTGGGGGGTCGGCCGGATGGATTACGCCGTCGATCCGGGTCTCTACGCGCTGGGGAATCCGGACCGGGAGTCGCCTGTCCTCGTGAGCGCCAATTACAAGATGAGCTTCGACCGGTTGCGGAGCGCGCTCCCCGGCCGGAATCTCTGGATCCTGGTCCTCGATACGAAGGGGATCAACGTCTGGTGCGCCGCCGGAAAGGGGACCTTCGGAACGGAGGAGCTGGTTGGAAGAATTGAATCGAGCGGCCTGAAAGAGGTCGTCGGCCACCGGTCGCTGATCTTGCCCCAGTTGGGGGCTCCGGGTGTGGCCGCCCACACGGTCAAGAAACTCTCCGGATTCGGCGTCCGTTACGGTCCGATCATGGCCGGGGACCTGCCTGCCTATATCGATGCCGGATTCAAAGCCACGAGCGCGATGCGCTTCAAGACCTTCCCGTTCAAGGAGAGGGCCGTCCTGATCCCGATCGAGCTCGTTGAAACCATCAAACCGACACTGATCATCGCGCCGCTCCTGTTCCTCTTCGCCGGCATCGGCGGTCCCGCCGGTTTCTGGGCGAACGCCCTTCATGAAGGCTCTTTTGCCGTTTTGGCGTTTTTAAGCGCCATTGTGGGGGGAGCCGTGATCAATCCCCTCCTCCTGCCCTATCTTCCCGGGCGGGCCTTCTCGACAAAAGGCCTTTGGCTCGGTGCGGCTGTGGCGGTGACTATGCTTTTCCTGCATGGGTACGATTTGTCGATGTGGGCGGGACGGTTGGGCTCTCTGGCGTGGCTCTTGATCATCCCGGCCGTAACGGCCTATCTGGCAATGAATTTTACCGGGGCATCCACGTATACATCGCTTTCCGGGGTGAACAGGGAGATGCGGTGGGCGCTCCCGACGGAGATCGGAATGGGCGGCGGCGGTCTTCTCCTATGGGTTGCCTCGCGTCTGATCGCTTAGGAGGATGAAGATGAATCATATGACTTATCTCAGGGATGTGGTTACCCTGAAGCTTGATGAAGCCCAGTGCACCGGCTGTGGAACGTGCCTGGAGGTGTGTCCGCACGCGGTGTTTCAAATGAACAGCCGGCATGTTGAAATCCGGGATCGGGATGCGTGCATGGAGTGCGGCGCCTGCAGCCGGAACTGCCCGTTCGAAGCGATTTCCGTCAAGACCGGCGTCGGCTGCGCGTCGGCCGTGATCGGCGCCATGCTGGGACGGACGGATCAGCCGTGTTGCGGTCCGAGCGATAACGACTGCTCGCCTTCCGGGAAAAAGGGCGCAACCTGCTGTGGGTAGCCGGCGTCCCGACATAAGACTTGCCGTCAGCGGCTGTTTATATTAAAGGAAACGGCATCTCAAACGACCAGGAGGTGCGGCATGACGGAAAACCCAGGCAAAATGCAAGACGCGGCGGCGTGGATCCGGGATTGCATCGTTCGCTACACCGCTTCCAGTGAGAACGGCCTCCGGTTCGAAGGCGTCCATGAACCGGCCTGGGCGGAGCCGCTTGTCGGCTTCTCCCGAGGCGACGACCCGCTCTACGCGAAGTTCAAGGAGGATATCGGCCCGTTCCTCTGGACCCCGCTGGAAATCTTCACCGCGACGTTTCCCGGGCTCAGGGTCGAACCCGGCGCGTTGACCGTAATCAGTTGGATCCTGCCGCAGACGGAACAGACCCGGCTCGACAACCGCCGAGAAAAGGCCGTTTCTGCGGAGAGATGGGCAAGATCCCGCAAATATGGGGAAGAATTCAACATCAAGCTGCGCGACCATCTGGCGGGCGCCCTTTGCGAGGCCGGTTGCGAGGCCGTCGCACCGATGAACGCCCCCGCCTTTCAATGGGAAAAATCGGCCCGCTACGGTTTCGCCTCCTCCTGGTCGGAGCGGCACGCGGCGTTCGCCTCCGGCCTCGGCACCTTCGGGCTGTCCGACGGCCTGATCACACCCAGGGGAAAGGCGATGCGCTGCGGCTCCGTCGTGGCCCGGATCGCCGTCCCCCCGTCGGAGAGGCCCTACACCGATCACCACGCCTACTGCCTCTTCCACTTCGACGGGAGCTGCGGCAAATGCATCGAGCGCTGTCCGGCGGATGCGATCACACGGGAGGGGCATGACAAGGAAAAATGTGCGGCCTACGTCCACGACGTATCGTCAAAATCGATCCAGTCCCGGTTCGGTTTTGAGACATCGGGCTGCGGTCTCTGTCAGGTCGGAGTCCCCTGCGAGGCGAAGATCCCCCTGTCCGGGCGAACCGGGTAACTTCGCCGGCGGCGGCCCCGCTTAGAAGACCTTCTTTCTCCGCCACTGCTTCGGGCGTTCACCGGGAAACTTGAGTCCGCTGGCGTCGACCCCCAGATCGACAAACAGCTTCGCAAGCGTGATGGCGCAGCTATACCCCTCCAGGACCGGCAGTTCCCACCCCATCCCGGTCAGACGCTTTTGCAGAAACGATTGCAGCCAAAAGAGATCCGAGCACCCGAAGGTGATGACCTCCGCGCCGTCCTCTTCGATTGCGGCCACCGCCTCCGTGACGGCCCGTTCGACCGCTTCGGAGGGTTCGCCCCGGAGGGCTCGGTCCCGCTCCTGGTCGATGGTGTTCTCGTCCTTCTGTCCGGGCCGGGCATGGTAGAAGTTGATGTTCCGGATCGAGGCGCAGCGGTCGGTAAAGCGATGGCGGACGACCAGGTCGTAATAGAACATGTTGTGCGTCTCGGTAAAATCGATGACGCTGAACTTGTTGCCGAGCATGGAAGCGATGTGCATCTGGGAGAAGGCGCAGGCTGTAACCGGTATGCCGTACTGCCGTGCGATCTCCCTGGACTCCATGAACCCCGGTTCGCCGCCGCCGAGCAGGACAATGGCGTTGTACTTTCCGCTCTCGCAGGCCTCGCGGACGATCGGCAGCCGGGCGGCCGCTACATGGGCAAACTCCTCGCGGGTTTCAACCGCCCAATCCCCGTACGGCGGGGCCGGACCCCCGTGAAAATCCCATTCGACATCCTCCAGGAGCGGCCGGATATTGAGGTATTCCATCCGGAGACGCTTCTCCCTGGAGAGCTCGGCGGAGTGATATTTGTCCGCAAACCGGCCGCCGGTCGACAACTCGAACGGCTGAATGAATAAAAAACGGTACCTCTTTTTTCCTTCCGCCATCTGTCATTCCTCCATATCCTGAAAGGGATCGCCCTACCGGATGAACTCCTCCTCATCGAGGGGAAGTTTCAACGGGACGCCCCGCTCAGCCGATAGACCCATCGCCATCGTCAGCACGAGGTTCCGGTGGCCGTCCCACGCCGTGGCATGGGGCGTCTCCATCCCCGTGTAGATGCGGGAAAACCATGCGTTGGTCTCTTCGCGCATGGGCCCCCACAGTTGTCCGAAGGCGATGTCTCCGGGGGGATAGCTGGTGAGGAATTCGACGTGGCGTTCATACTCGGGGTGGTAGCCCTCCGGCCGGTAGCCGGCCCACTGCGGTTTTTCCGAGGCAAGGACCAGATCGCGGTGGGTGTCATCGACGGTGATCACCCCTTTGGTGCCGACGATCCCGATCTCCAGGCCGTAAACGGCGCCCGGCCAGACGATGGGCAGCGCCCAACTGATGTTCATGCTCCAGAGCGTTCCGTCGCTCATCGTGAAGATGCCGAAGGTCGCATCCTTCGTCCCGATCGGGCCCAGAACGGTATCGTTGGAGCGGGCGTAAAGCTCGACGGGTTCTTTCCCTTCCATCAGCCACAGCGACATGTCGAGGCTGTGGGTTCCGGAAACGACCATCGGCTGGAGGTTGGCCTTCTCGCTGGTCCGTCGCAGCGTGGCGAGGGGAACCATCCGGTTCATGAAGGCCCGGGTCGTAACCGTCGTAACCTCTCCGATCTCCCCGGTGCGGAGCTTTTCCTTGATGGCCAGAAACCGCCTCCGAAACCGGTTGGTGTAGCCGATCACCGCATCGACGCCGCTCTTTTGGATCGCGTCATAAACCATCCGGGAATCCCGTACATTCGTGGCAAGGGGTTTTTCGATAAAGAGGCGGTGCCCCCGTTCCACGGCAGCCAGGGTCGGGGCGACATGGTTGTTTTCATCGGTCGAGACGATGGTTGCGTTGACCTCGCTGCGTTTGAGCAGCTCTTTGTAGTCCGTCGTCCAGAAATCGGCCCCCGTCTCCTCGGCGACCTTCCTGGCGAGCGATTCATTGATGTCACAGACGCCGAGCCAACCGACGCCGGGATAATCCCGGGCAAAGACCGCCCGGATCTTCCCGATGGTTCCGGAGCCGACGACGGCCAGGCCGATCTCCTTCCGATCCTTTTTTGCGTTCATGCGGATGACCTCCTTGCGCTAATGGTTGACAGACCGTTTCTGGTTGAGTTTATAGAGCGAAGCTATGTAAAAGTATGCGGTTTGCGAAGTCAAGAAAAATCCTTTTCAGCGCCTTCTTTTTTGTGGTAGGGAGCGGCCGGCACGATGGGGATCTCCGTTGTTTCACCCGAACATGGTTCAGATGAGAGAGGACAAGAGGTGGAAGAAAAAGTACAAGGAGCGGAAATGGAGGAGAAGGTACGGGCCGCCGTGGAAAAATGCGAAGGGTACCGCCTGATGGGGTATCACTGTTCGGAAGCCACCATCAGGGCCTGTTCCGAAGTCTTGAACTTCACGCTCTCCGAGGAGACTCTGCGGATATCGAGCGGCTTCCGGGGCGGGGGAGGCGGCTTTTTGGACCGGTGCGGGGTGGTCGAAGCGGGGATGATGCTGATTTCCTATCGGTATGGGCGGACCGATCCCACGGTCGATGTCTCCGGCTACAGTTATCTGATCAGGATCCTCCACGAGCGGTTCATCAAGGAGATGGGCAGTTTCGATTGCCGCGTCCTGCGGCCCTTTGCCTATTACCTGAGCGGCGAGGCCCAGAACTGCTCCCATGTCTACCAAAAGGGGGCGGCGATCGTAGCGAGGCTGCTCCTGGAAGCGGATCAACTGATCGAAGCGATGCCGGAGAGCGAACGGTACCGCAAGAAGGCGTAAAGAGGTTTTTCCCGGCGCTGCGGGGTGCTGCAGCGCCTCCGTCGGTCTCGTTCCGGGTTGATGACGCCGGCCGGTTGTGCGGAGCCCGCCGCCGGAGGGCTAACCGGCGTTCGGTGCGGGCGGAACGCTCTTTCCGGTGTAGTGGCAGTAGCTGATGTATCCCCCCGAGAGGTTCGCCAACCGCTCGAATCCCGACTGCTTCAGGACCCGGATGGCCGCGTAGGAGCGGACGCCGGATCGGCAGACCACGACAAGATGCCGGTCCTTCGGGAGTTCGCCGATCCGTTCCCGCAGCTCTTCCCGCGGGATGTTGATCGACGCCGGAATGCTGCCGTCCTCGAATTCCTTCCGGGTCCGCACGTCGACAAAGAGCGCGTTCCCGATTGCCGCAGTCCGGTCATAGGTCACCGAATCCACGAGCCCCTTGAGGATGTTGCTGCCCACAAAGCCCGCCATGTTGACCGGGTCCTTCGCGGATCCGAAGGGCGGCGCATAGGCGAGATCGAGCTGCTGCAGGTCGTAGACCGTCATCCCGGCGCGGATCGCGGTCGCGATGATGTCGATCCGCTTGTCCGCGCCGTCCGTTCCGATGCACTGGGCGCCGAGCACCTTCCCCCCCGGCACTTCGAACAACAGCTTCAGAGACAGCGTTGCGGCGTCCGGGTAGTAGCCGGCGTGGCTGAGGGGATGGAGATGAACGGCCCGGTAGTCGAGGTTGTTCCTTCGGGCCGTCTTTTCATTCAGCCCCGTCGAGGCCGCCTGCAGATCGAAGACCTTGACGATGGCCGTGCCCAGCGACCCCGGATAGCGGGAGTCGAGACCGCAGATGTTGTCCGCTGCGATCCGGGCCTGCTTGTTCGCCGGACCCGCCAGCGGAACGATCACCTGCATCCCCCCGACCAGGTGGGTCGTCTCCACGGCATCGCCGACGGCGAAGATGGCGGGATCGCTGGTTCTCATGCCGGCGTCGACGGCAATGGCGCCGGTGGCGCCGATTTTCAGGCCCGCCTCGCGGGCGAGCTTGACCTCGGGACGCACCCCTACGGCGCTCACCACGAGGTCGGCGGGCAGTTCGGTTCCCGATGCCAGGACCACCCGGCCCTGCCCATCGCCCACGATCCGCTTCACGCCGTCGGAGAGGCGGAGGTCGACCCCGCTGGCGATCAGCCGGGCCTGGAGGATTCCGGCCATCTCGGGATCGAAGGGGGTCATGACCTGGTCGAGCATCTCGACCAGATGGGTCCTGATCCCCCGTTCGACCAGATTTTCCGCGATCTCCACGCCGATGAACCCCCCGCCGATGACCACCGCTTCCTGCACAGGCTGTTCGTCGATCCGGCGGATCACCGCGTCCATGCCGGGGATGTCGTAGAGGCTCATGAACATCGCAGCGCCGCTTCCCTCGATCGGCGGCACCAGCGGGCAGGCCCCGGGGGAGAGGATCAGATAATCATATGATTCCGAGTAATCTTCGCCCGTCCTGAGATTCCTGACCCGGACCAGCTTCCGGCGGGGATCGATGGCCAGGACCTCGTTTCCCAGTCGGACCTCGATCCGAAAATTGGTCCAGAGGCGCTCGGGCGTCTGCAGAAGCAACTTGCTCCGTTCCTTGATCCGGCCGGAAATATGGTAGGGGAGGCCGCAATTGGCAAAGGAGATGTAATCGCCCCGCTCAAATACGATGATCTGCGCTTTTTCGTCCAGCCGCCGCAACCGGGCTGCGGCTGTGGCGCCGCCGGCCACCCCGCCGATGATGCAAACCTTCATTTCTCACTCCTTCAAGCCAATCAATACCTGTGCGGAATGATCTCCTGCATGTCTGCTAAGGAGGATCCTTCCCCGCCTCTGAGATGCCCATGCGTTTTTGCGGGGGAGGATAGGAGATGTCTCCGGGTAAGTCAACCGGATTTCGCCTTCATTCGGTGGATTCGTTGCGGAAATATGCACAAAAAAACTTGACAAAATCCCGGTTTGCGTGTGCAAAAGATCGGTCAGATCTTGCCCCGGGCTCTTGGGGACCAAAAGAAGAAAAACAGTATGAAATAAAACGGAAATTGGTACAGACGTGGTTCTGAACCCATTCAGATCATTGCAGGGAGATGTGAATATGGAAGAAAAGGCAAGAGGAACCCAGGTGCGTTCCTGGAGGGAAAAGGTCAATTTCAATACGGTTGCCGCCTTGTTCCTGCTGATCTTTTCGGTGGCGGCTTACCTGCTGATTCCCTATCAGATCGAAAAGCCCCGGATGGTGTTCGGACGTGCGCTGATGAATCTCGATCCGAGCCTGTTCCCGCGCCTGAGCATCATCGGACTGTTCCTTTTGAGCCTCTGGTATCTGACGCACAGTTTCAAGATTCAGGAGAAGAATCTCTTCCGGGAGTTGGGGAAGAGGGGATTGATCAGGGTTCTTTTCACCTTCTTCGTGTTCCTGGGCTACGCGCTGCTTTTTGAACCGCTGGGATTCGTCCTGGCCAGCGCCCTGATGGTGCTGATTCTGACGGTCTATTTCGGCAACCGCAACATCTTTTTGATTCTGGCGGTGACGGTGGGGGCCCCGCTGATCGTCTATTACCTTTTCACCAAGGCCTTGCAGGTTTCCCTGCCGGAGGGGCTCTTTTTTTAAAATGATCCGTGCAGCGGGATGGCGCAGGCCGCTTGCGGAGAAGCGGATCATTACAGAACGATAACATGCCGTGGATGGCAGGAGACGGATGATGTGGGAATCTTTTCTGCAAGGTTTTGTACTCTCATTCGGCTGGAAGATCTTTGTCATGATGGGCCTGGGGCTGCTTCTGGGGGTCCTGGTCGGCGCCCTCCCGGGCTTTACGACGGTGATGGCGATGGCGATCCTGTTGCCCGTCTCCTTCTTTCTGGAACCCATCATCGGGATTCCGTTTCTGATCGGCGTTTACAAGGGCGGGATCTATGGCGGGAGCATCCCCGCGATTCTGATCTCCATTCCGGGGACCGGCGCCTCGGTGGCCACGACCTTCGACGGACCGGCCCTGACCAAGAAGGGCCAGGGCCGCAAAGCGATGGAGATGGCCCTGTTCGCCTCGGTCTTCGGCGATTTGTCCAGCGATCTTCTGACCCTGTTCCTGATCGGTCCGATTGCGCTGATTGCGCTGAAGGTCGGCCCGCCGGAACTGACGGCGGTCGTCCTTTTGAGCCTCATCGTGATCTCGGCCACGGCATCGGGTTCCCTGGTCAAGGGGCTGATCATGGGGGTGATCGGACTGCTGCTGGCGATGGTCGGCCAGGATCCGCTGGGCTTCATGCAGCGGTTTACCTTTGATATCTTCGCCGTCAAGGCGGGTATCCCGCTGCTGCCGATGCTGATCGGGGTCTTTGCCGTTCCCGAGATTCTGCTGTCGGTGGAAAAGGAGATGGCCGGCTACCTTTCCGACAAGGTCGATCTCTCCAAGATAGGCGAGGGGTTGAAATTCGCGGAGTTCCGCCGCTGCTTCCGGACCATTCTCCGGTCAACCGGCATTGGATCGGTGCTGGGCGCCTGTCCCGGAGTCGGCCAGGTCGTGGCGGCGTTCGTGGGGTACGCCGCGGCCAAAAATGCCTCCAAGCATCCGGAAACTTTCGGCAAGGGCGAACTGGAAGGGATCGCCGCGGCCGAGGCGGCCAACAACGCCGTGAACGGACCGACCCTCGTTCCGCTGCTGACGCTGGGCATTCCCGGCGACAACATCACCGCCATCATGCTGGGCGCCTTCATCGCCCAGGGACTCCGGCCGGGTCCCCAGCTTTTTGCCGAGCACGGACCGCTCGTTTTCGGCATCATCATGGCGATGATCTGGGCGAACGTCCTGTTCCTCGTTCTCGGTTATCTGACCATTCCGCTTTTTTCACGCATCGTCACGATGCGCAAATCGATCCTGTTGCCGCTGATCGCGATTTTCGCCTTCGCCGGCTCCTATGTGTTCCGGTCCGATCCCTTCGATCTGCTCGTGCTGGTGGTCTTCGGCGGATTCGGCTACATCTGCAAGAAATTCCAATTTGACGTCTCCCCGATGGTGATGGCGTTTATTCTGGAGCCGATCCTGGAGTATTCATTCGGGCAGACCCTGAATATGGGCGGCGGGAACATGGCGCATTACCTCTTCATCGAGCGTCCTGCCGCCGGGATCCTGTTCCTGCTGATTCCGGTCGTATCCTTCTTTTTCTGGCGCAGGACGATGAAACAACGGCATAAAAGAGCGGTTTCCGCGCCATTGCCGAAAGGGGGTGAAGAGTCCAAATAAATTGTTCGGCGGAGCGAAGGTCTTGGGCGACCAACCGTTTCATGGATGAATTTTAATCTTTAAGGAGAAAGCCTGATGAAAACGAAGACTCTTTTGAGAATCCTCCTGGTTGCGCTGGCGCTGGTTTTTCTGAGCAGCGCCAGTGTGATGGCAGCGGCCTACCCCGAAAAACCGATTACGTTGATCATTCCGCTCGGGGCGGGCGGTTCCCACGATTTGAACGCCAGAATTTTTTCCAGCGTCATTCCCACGTACCTCGAACAGCCGATGGTGATCAAACTCATGCCCGGCGCGGGCGGGCAGACCGGAACGGCGGCGGCCATCAAGGCCCGCCCGGACGGCTACACGCTGATTTTTTCGCACAACTTCATCGATCAGCTCCAGCCGGTGGTGGAAAAGCTTCCCTACGACACCACCCAGGCGTTGACGACCGTCTGGCGGCTCAATTACGGACCTCCCTGCTTTTACGGTCCGTCGGACAGACCCTGGAAGACCCTTCAGGAGATGCTCGATTACGGCAAGAAGAATCCCGGCAAGCTGAAGTTTGCCACGACCGGGCAGTGGGGCGCCGGATTCACGCCGGGCGCCTTTGTGCTGACCCGGGCGGGGGTGGATGCCAACTATATCCCCTACCAGGGCGGTGGGCCGGCCCTGCAGGCCGTTTTGGCGGGCGACGCGGATTTTACGGTCGGTTTCCCCGCCCAGGGGCTTCCGCACATGAAGACCGGCAAGCTCCGCTTCTACACCATCGGGGCGGAAAAGCGTCTCAAAGAGGCGCCGGATATTCCGACCTTGCCGGAACTGGGCTACCCGGTCGACAGCCTGCTGATGAGCCGGATCGTCCTGACGCCGCGGGGAACGCCCCAGGACCGGATCGACATCCTGCGGGAGGCCTTCCGCAAGCTGTATAAGGACAAGACCTTCCTGAACCTGATGGACAGCATCGGTGAGAACGTCGAGTATATGGACGGACCCGACTATGAAAAGGTCCGCGCCCGGCAGAAAGAGGAGTACACCGCGCTGGTCAAGGCGATCACCGGGAAATGACCCTGGGCGAAAGAAACCGTTTCACGATCCGGACAGGGCGGCCGGCAGCCCGGGCGCGCCGGCCGTCGTTCTTGTCGGGCGGTTCGCCGTCCCCGACGTTCGCCGAAGAGAAAAGGCGGCATTGGACGGGGAGATCGATTCCGCCGGATCAGGATGATCGAACAGGAACGTTCCCATCCGGATCTTTATTTTACGATGCCCTGATCGATGTGGGGCCCCGCCATGGTGCCGTCGACCGCCTTGCCCATGATGCCGTGCGACATGTCTTTACAGGTAAAGAACACGACGTCCTCTCCCGGCAAGGCCTGGATATAATGAACGATGTTCGCGGGCAGGTAGATCAGGGTTCCGGCCCCCCCGATGGTTTCCGGCTGCCCGTCCACGCTCATGCGGGCCTTGCCCTGCAGCAGGTAGATCCACTGTTCGTTCGGATGGGTGTGCGGCCGCGCGCCGGTTCCGCTCTTCATCGAGATCAGGCCGACCTGGATGCGCTCACCCTCTACGACCGGTCCTTCGGCGCTTGAGTAGCCGACGCCGGCATCCATGCGCTGGAGCGTGGGGAGATTGAAAATGTATTTTCCGTTACCGCCTTTTACCGCGCCTTTGTTTTTCGGTTCCGCGCTGCTCATCTTAACGCCTCCTGGTCAATTCTTTCAACATGGCTCCCGTACTATCCGAAGCGGGCTTGACTGTCAAGTCCGACAGACCTTGAACCACTGCCTGCATCAACGGGTGAGGGGGTGAAAGGGCAGGGGCCGGCGTAATACCGGCCAATCGAACCGTTTTCACGGGCCACTCACGGCTTGACAAACGGGATGAAAATGTTAAGGACCCGGTCGGGAGGCGGAAACGCGATACCTTTCCCATCGCGAGGATTCCGCTGAAACAACCGGTGAAAGCGGTCTTCGACATGGCCCCGGCCGACATCCGGGACTCCCGTATGATCGATTTCTTCCATTGAGAGGCCTGCAACCGGGCCGCATTGAATTGCAGTCGGCACATCGAGGTTCTTCCAATCTTCCGCAAGGCGATGCCATGAGCGGATTCGGAAAGGGGCATGGGGAGATCATGAAAATCGGTTTTGTCGGTCTCGGACTGATGGGAAGCGGGATGGTCCGGAACCTGCTTCGGGCGGGATTCCCGGTAACCGGATACGATCTGGATGGAAGCAAGGCGGAGGCCCTGGCGGGACGGGGCTTCCGGAAGGCGGAAACCCCGGACGGCATCGCCCCGGAGGTGGACGTCATCATGCTTTCCCTGCCCAATTCCCATGTGGTCGATGCGGTGGTCGCCGATGCCTTGAAGCTGGCTGAAAAGGGACGCAGGGGGCTCATCCTGATCGATACCACCACGGCCGACCCGCTCCTGTCGAAAGAGCTGGCCGACCGCATGGGAGCACTGGGCATCGAGATGCTGGACGCCACGATCAGCGGAACGAGCAAGATGTGCGCCGGGCGTGATGTGACCTTCATGGTGGGCGGCAAAGAGGAGACCTTCAAAACCTGCGAAGCGGTCTTCTCCGCCCTGGGCAAGCGGACCTTTTACATGGGGGGCAACGGGACAGGGGCCTCGGCGAAACTGATCGTGAATCTCGTCCTGGGTCTGAACCGCATGGTCCTGGCCGAGGGACTCTCGCTGGCGGAAAAAACCGGGATGGATCCTCACCGGGCCCTGGAGGTTTTGAAGGGGTCGGCGGCCTATTCCAGCGCCATGGACCAGAAGGGGCTGCGGATGGTCGAGAGGGATTTCCTGGTTCCCGAAGGCAGACTCGGTTTTCATCTCAAGGATGTGCGGCTGATGATCGACCTGGGACACCGGGTGAACGCCCCCCTGGTTCTCACCGCTTTGCATGCGCAAGCCCTGGGGTCGGAGGTCGCCAAGGGGAGGGGGGATTGGGACAACGCCGATATCATCTCCTTCTACGAGGAGCTCGGGGGAAAAACGAAACCGTAAACACAAACACCAAAGAATGGAGAGGGAAAATGGCTGAGTACGTAAAATTGGAAGAACTGCCCAAGTTGCTGAACGTCCCCCCGCGAACGGGCCATTTCAGCGAAGTCGTTACCGATACCCTTTATGAAAAGGGGCTGGCCATAAACTTCGGCGTGAACGAGCAGGTCTGCGGAGCCAAAAGGATCTCGATGGGCAGAACCGTCATTCCGCCCCATACGGCCAACGAAAGACACGTCCACCTGAACGCGGAAGCGGCCATGTACATCGTCAAGGGGACAATGGTTCTGATGATCGGTCCGGAAGCGAAAATTACCCGGTGCCCGGAAGGCACCTTCGTCTTTGCGCCGGAGGGGGTGATCCACGGTGTGGCCAACGCGAGCAGGACGGAGGAGGTCATACTGGTGTTCGCCTACGGCGGCGTCCCCTCCAAGGAGGCGGCGCGCATCGTCTTCATCAACGACGACAGGAGCGTTTACCCCCCCAGGGGCTGGGACGAGGAGTAATCTGATCCGGACAGCGGATCATCGTGCTGCTCCTCTTGATCGCCGTCGTTCTGTTCTTTCAGTACGGATATCCAAAAATCAGGGGCTACCGGAAGAAAGATCGGACGGTCCTGTTGAAATGACCATCCCGACGAATGCAGGGAAACCCGGAGCCGGTGGACGGGCCAAAGGCGCCGCCGTTAAACGCCGGCTGTTCACAGAATAGGGAGTTTCCATGAAGATCATCAAAATGGACGCGCTCTGCGCGATCGAGAATCCGACGCCCGGGGAACCCTACCGGCCGGAAATCAGACTGGACGGGGAGCGGTTCCGGGCCCTGGGCGCGATGTTCGGCCTGCTGGTTCCGGGGAGCCGGGTGCCCTACCATTACCACCAGAATCGGGAATCCATTCTGATCCCGGTGAGCGGCGAGGCGGTGGAGATCATCGAGGGGGAAGAGACCGTCATCCGCCCGGGGGAGGTGCTCCTCATCCCCGCCGGGGAGAAACACACCACGGTCAACCGCTCCTACCGCGATTTCCGCTACGTCGAATTCTTTACCTCTCCGCCGCTGGCGGCCGATTTTATCGAGGCCGGGTGATTGCCGTCGGGTAAGGGGGCGCCGCCCGTACCCGCTATTACGATCCCTTCATACCGGGAAACCGCCTCCGCTCGTCATTTTTTTCCGCCGGCGCCGGTATTTTTCTGCGACGCCGGGGCCGTGATCGGAGGAGGCGCCGCCATGGAGGCCAATTGCCGCTCGATATCGGCGTGGTTGGGGTAATTTGGATTGATCTTCAGCAGCTCTTGCCAGGCCTTCCTTGCTTCCGCGACATTGTTCTTTCCTTGGAGGTACACGATCCCCAGGTTGTAGAGGGTCTGTTGATGACCCGGATCCACTTGGAGTGACTTCTTGAACTCCGCGATGGCCTCGTCGGGCTGGCTGATGTACCAGTAGCTTGTGCCCCGGTCCGTGCGGACGTTGGGATTCCTCGGATCGATCTCCAGCGCCTTGCCGTACCACTCCACCGCCTGCAGGTACTGCCCCTGATCGTAATAGAGATTGCCGAGTTCGATCAGCGCGTCGAGATTTTTCGGATTGGCCATCAGCAACGCCCGGAGGCTGGCCTCGTTTTGGGCTGCGACGGCGGGATTCTGTGCCGGCGGCTGACCCTGGGATTGGGGGGATGTTTGCGTCTGGAACGGCCGCGATGCGATGGGGGCGCCTCCCCCCGAGGATGGTTTGCCGACCAGATAGCCGATTCCGAATCCGATGCAGAGGCAGACGAAGCCTGTCAGGAATAGACGGGCCGCCGTTTCGTTCGTCGCGGCTCTCGGTTGCGGTTTCGTTTGCACCGGTTGTTTGCGTTGTGTCGCCATATCAGACCAAACCTCCTCCTCCGTCCATTTTGTCCGGAACCTTCGTCGGGCCGGCGGATGATTGAAATCCGTCCCTCCGGACGCTTAAGCAATGGCCCGGTTACGGGCATGTTGCGATGAAGTCCGCCAGGTGTTTTTCAGTGAGTCCCACCCTCGGGATGCCGTCCAGCCGTTTTGTAACCGCGCCGTTTTCGAAGAAAAGGACGGTTGGAAATATCTCCACCGCATAGCGATCCCCCATGCTTTCCCGATCATCGCGGACCAGCAAAAAATTTCGCCCCTCCCCTTTGGCGTGCTTCTCGAATATGGGCAGAAACTTTGTACAAAAAGGGCACCAGGAGGCATACCACAGGGTGATCACCCGCTCCTTGGCCGCCAGTATTTTCTCGAGATCCTGCTGTCGATCGACCTGATCGCATTTCTCCGACTTGTTCATCCGATCTCCTCTCCGGATCACCGCGGGCAGGCGGTGATCAAAAACTTCGCATTCCTGTTTTCCAATCAGGAATGGCATCTCTGATTCGCGGCGTCTTTCGTCCTCAGGATTTCCGGGACAGTTTCAACGCAATTCCGGCCACATGTCTTCCCTGAAAACGGGCCGCGGCCAGTTCATTCTCCGACGGCATGCGTTCGCCTCGCCCCCCCGCGATGGTGGATGCCCCGTAGGGCGATCCGCCGGTGATCTCGTCGATCCGCATCTGCCCCGCGAAGCTGTAGGGCAGGCCGACCAGGACCATTCCCTGGTGCAGTAGCGTGATATGAAAACTGAGGATGGTCGATTCCTGGCCGCCATGCTGGGTTGCGCTGCTGGTGAAGACGCTGCCTACCTTTCCGACCAGAGCCCCCTGGCTCCAGAGTTCTCCGGTCGCATCGAGAAACTGGCGCATTTGTCCGCACATGTTTCCGAAACGGGTGGGCGTGCCGAAGATGATGGCGTCCGCCTGGGGAAGGTCTTCCACCTTGCAGACCGGGACATGGGCCATCGCCTTCTGGGGCTCCAGGGCGCCCATATTTTTCAGGACCTCTTCCGGGAGGGTTTCGGGCACGCGGTACAGAAGAACATCGGCCCCGGCGATCTCTCCGGCGCCTTCCCGCACCGCGTCAGCCATCCGGTGGATATGGCCATACATCGAATAATAGACGATGAAAATTTTCATGACGTGCCTCCTTTTCCCGATATGGGAGCCCATCTTACACCCGATTTTGTAAAATTACAATTGCGCCGGCATCGTGCCGGTGCTTTGTTTCGGCAGGCGATTGACAAAGGCTTCCGATCTTTCTCCGGATCGGCTCAAATGCGGCAGTCCGGACGGACGGCGGGGTCGGCCGTCCATGGCAGACGCCGGATAAAGTGTAATGAAAGGTTCATCGCGCTGTCATATGGTTGTAACAATCAAGGTATAGATTCCCCCTGCATCCGAGGAACGGACATCAAAAGGATGGTCAAATTCAGCAGAAGGAGGAAATATGAAAAGGATTTTCAAAGTTGCAGCGGTGTTGGCATGTGTGTTATCCTTTACCAGCGCGGAGGCGGCGGAGAGACTGAACGGTGCGGGGGCAAGCTTCCCTTATCCCGTTTACTCGGCCTGGGCCTTTGATTACAACAAGGCGACCGGGGTACAGATCAACTACCAGTCCATCGGTTCAGGCGGCGGGATCCGGCAGATTACCGAGAGGACCGTGGATTTCGGGGCGTCCGATGCACCTTTGACGCCGGAGGCGCTTGCCAAGGCGAAGCTGCTGCAATTCCCCGCCGTCGTCGGCGGCGTGGTGCCGGTGGTCAACATCGCCGGCGTGAAGCCGGGCGACATGAGGCTTGACGCCGAAGCTACCGCAAAAATTTTTCTGGGAGAAATCAAATATTGGGATGACAACAAAATTAAGTCCTTGAATCCCAATCTCAAGTTATCTCATGATGAGATCACGGTGGTCCACCGGTCGGACGGGTCGGGGACTACGGCGGTGTTTACCGAATACCTCAACGGTGTTTCCCCCGACTGGAAGGCAAAGGTGGGGGCGGGCACTTCGGTAAAATGGCCTGTCGGCATCGGCGGCAAGGGAAACGAAGGGGTGGCAAACTATGTGCAAAGGACTGCAAACTCCGTCGGCTACGTCGAATTTGCCTATGCAGAGCAGAACAAGTTTACCTACACGCTCCTTAAAAATTCCGCCGGTACTTTTGTAAAACCGAGCTTCGATGCTTTTGAGGATGCCGCGGACACCGGCACGTTCGATCCGAAAAACCATTTTTATCTCTGGCTCGTGAATGCACCGGGGAAAAATTCATGGCCCATCGCGGGAGCCACCTTCATCCTTCTTGCCCAAGAGAAGGCGGATGTCAACAGGAAGGTGGTCAAATTTTACGACTGGGCTTTCAGGAACGGAGATCCCAAGGCCAAGGAACTGGTCTACGTGCCGTTGCCGAATTCCTTGAAGGACAAGATCAGGGCCTATTGGAAGGCAAATGGCGCGCAATAGGCCGTGCTAAGCAACCGGGGCGGGTAAAATACTTGCCCGCCCTTTTTCTTTCTTACGAGCGATGCAGAGGAACTCCGTGAATGGCCGTCACCGTTAAACGAAATCCGGGAGATATCATCTTTTTATCGATTACCGCCGTCGCTGCCTGTACGGTTATCATCTTTATTATCGGTATCTTATTCGTTCTCATCGAGGAATCATGGCTTGCGATAGAAAAGTTCGGCGTCATCCAATTTCTTACTTCCACCGACTGGAATCCGGTCAAGGAGTCCTTCGGCGCATTGACCAGCATCTATGGAACCGTCGTTACCACGGTCCTGTCGCTTGTCATGGCAATCCCCGTCGCCCTGGGTATTGCCATCTTCATCACAGAAGTATCGCCGAATTTCCTGAAAGGGCCCATCGGAATTGCCATAGAGCTCCTGGCGGCAATACCGAGCATCATTTACGGCATGTGGGGCCTTTTCACCCTTTCTCCCATCATGGGCAACACCGTTGAGCCCTTTCTTAAGCGGGCCACCGCCGACATTCCCCTGGTAAGTGTTCTTTTTCAAGGAACGCCCATGGGCATCGATATTTTAACGGCGACCGTTATCCTGAGCATCATGATCATTCCTTTTACGGCCAGCATCGCGCGGGATGCGTTCAATCTGACACCCGCCGTTGTCAAGGAATCCGCGTATGCCCTGGGAGCGACAAAGTGGGAGGTCGTGAAAAATATCGTTATTCCCTATTCAAAGATTGGTGTTTTCGGGGGAATCCTCTTTTCCCTGGGACGCGCCCTCGGCGAGACCATGGCCGTCGCCTTTGTTTTGGGGAACAACCACCGGATATTCACCTCGCTCTTCGACAGCGCCGCGACGATAACCGTGACACTCGCCAATGAATTTACCGAGGCGGATAATGATATTTACCTTTCATCGCTCTTTTACCTGGCCCTCGTTCTGTTTGTGATGAGTTTCGTATTCCTTGCCATAGCGAAGTTCTTGCTCCTGAGGGCGGAGCGGAGGTATGCACGATGACGAAAGAAAAGATACGAAAAACGGAGGGGGTTGTCGCCCTTTCGCTGAGCACTCTTTCTGCCTTTCTGGGGCTGTTCTGGCTGGTATTTATCCTCGGAGATGTGCTCGTGCACGGCATGCAGGCGCTCAATCTAACGCTGTTCATCAATGACCCCGCACCGGCAGGCGTCGAGGGCGGGGGCTTACGACATGCGTTCGTCGGCCAGTTGATGATAACGCTCTGCGCGTCTCTGATCGGCGTCCCGATCGGGGTTCTCGGGGGGACATTCCTGGCTGAGTATGCGCGAGGCAAAAAGATCGCCAGGATGATAAGCATCCTCTCCGATATCGTGGTAAGCGTTCCTTCCATCGTCATCGGAACCTTCGTCTACGCGATCCTCGTGAAACCCGTAGGGCATTTCAGCGGATGGGCCGGGGCGGTCGCCCTCGCCATCATCATGATTCCCGTCGTCCTCCGGACAACGGAAGATATGCTGTCCCTGGTGCCGTGGGAACTGCGGGAGGCCGCCTTCGCCCTGGGAGCCCCCTATTACAAGGTGATCATACAGGTGGTTTACCGGGGTGCGGCAACCGGCATCCTTACCGGCATCCTCCTCTCCATTGCACGGGTAGCCGGGGAGACGGCGCCGCTGTTGTTTACCTCGTTCAATAACTCGTTCTTCTCAATGGATATGAACCACCCCATGTCTTCCCTGACGGCGACGATCTTTCAGTATGCCATGGGCCCTTATAAGACCTGGCATGCCCAGGCATGGGCGGCGGCCTTTGTCATTACGGTTTTCATCCTTATCCTCACGATACTGGGAAGGCTCATCATCAGGTGGAGGTATAGATAGTGCCTGAGACAATCGAGATAACCGTCAAAGACCTGGATTTTTATTACTCCGGGACTGTCCACGTCCTCAAGAAAATAAACCTGCCGGTGTACAAAAACGCGGTGACCGCTTTGATCGGCCCCTCGGGATGCGGCAAGACAACCCTGCTGCGCTGTTTCAACAGGATGCACGACCTCTATCCCAACAACCGGTACGAAGGGGAGATCCTGCTCGGCCAGGAGAACATCCTCGATCATTCGATCGACCTGATCAACCTCAGAAGCCGCATAGGAATGGTCTTTCAAAAACCGACCCCATTCCCCATGAGCATATTTGACAATATCGCCTACGGGCTCAAACTGAAAGGAATTAAAAAAGGGGCCGATCAATCCGACCTGGTCGAAAAGGCGCTCCAGCATGCGAATCTATGGGCCGAGGTGAAGGACAAGCTCAAGACGAGCGCCTACGAGCTTTCCGGCGGACAACAGCAGAGACTCGTCATTGCCAGGGCTTTGGCCGTCAATCCGGAAATACTGCTCTTCGATGAGCCGACTTCCGCTCTCGATCCGTTATCGACCGCAAAGATAGAAGAGCTCATGGAAATCCTGAAAAAGGAGATCACCATTATCATCGTTACGCACAATATGCAGCAAGCGGCACGGATTTCAGACTGGACCGGTTTTTTGATGCTCGGGGAGCTGATCGAGTTCGACAGAACGGACAAGATATTCACCACGCCATCCCAAAAACTCACCGAAGACTACGTAACCGGAAGGTTTGGTTGACGAAGGGGGGAACTGCATGGAAGAAAAAAGGCATATCAACATCCAGTACGATAAGGAGTTGCGGGAGGTAAAGGAGAGCCTGATCTACGTGGGTGCACTGACGGAGAAGGCCATTGAAGAGGGAATCGTTGCCCTTCTAAACCGGGACACGGAGTTGGCGCGGAAGGTCATCGCCAATGACAACCTGATCGACAGGCTGGATACGGAGATAGAGGAAAAATGCATCCGCCTTCTGGCCCTGCGGCAGCCCGCGGCCAGGGACTTGAGGTTCATCACCACGGCGATCAAGATCAACGGACATCTGGAGCGGATCGGCGATATGGCCGCCAACATTGCAGAAAAGGCGATTATTTTGAACGAGGAACCTCTGTTGAAGCCCTATGTCGATCTGCCGCGGATGGCCGAGGTGGCGCAGGGGATGATCAAGGAAAGTCTGGACGCCTTCGTCAATGAGGATGTGGCGTTAGCCCACAAGGTCAGAAAGGACGATCAGATCATCGATAATCTCAATGAACAGATCTTCCGGGAATTGCTAACCTTCATGATGGAAAATCCGCATACGATTCACCGGGCTCTGATCATCTCCCAGATATCCAAACTTCTGGAGAGGGTGTCCGACCATGCGGAGGGTATCGCCGACATGGTGATTTACATGGTCACGGGAAAGAGCGTTCGGCACAAGCCGCCATCTGCGGAGAACGGATGAAGATTCGCCTCTTCCATAAATTTTTTTTCGCCTTTCTCGCCGTCGGTATTGCGGTCGTCGCGGTCGCCGGTTTCCTGATCGAACGGGAACTGACGACGGACCTCACCGCGCGAATCGATGACGAAGTAACGGCCGAGGCGCGGGTCATCGCGCTGATGCCGGCGCGAGAGATCGCGAGGCATGTCGCGGAACTGGCGGAGCGCACCCGTGCCCGTCTGACGTTGATCGACGCCGCGGGCCTGGTCACGGCGGATTCGGAGCGCGACGGCCGGGAGATGGACAATCACCTCGACCGCCCGGAGATCGAGCAAGCCCGTCTGAAGAGGGTCGGGAAGGCGGTACGCTACAGCCTCACGCTGAAGAAGGATATGATCTACGTCGCCGTCCCTCTTCGGGAGGAATCGCGGATAACCGGATACATCCGTCTCTCCCGTCCCCTCACCGAAATCGCGCTGGCCACCCGGGGGATGGGAAAAACCGTTTTCGGTATTATTCTTGCCATCGTCGTCGTCTCCCTGACGATCGCGCTCTTGTTTTCCCTGAAGATGCTCTCCCCCATCCGCAGACTGGCGGCATTCGCCGGTCAGGTCCGCACGGGATACATCGCGGGAGCCTTGCGGATCGACTCCCAGGATGAAATAGGGCAACTTGCTGCATGTATTAACGAAATGGTTGCAGTCCTCCAGAAAAAAATCCAGGCGGCCGACGCGGAAAAACGAAAACTTGAATCGGTATTCTTCAGCATGCAGGAAGGGGTCGTTGTGCTGGATGCCGAAAACCGGATCGAGTCGGTCAACCGGGGGATGGAGAGGATGACCGGCCGTTTGCACGGGGACGTGACGGGAAAGACACTCCTGGGAGCATTCAGGAACAGCGAACTCCACGACGCCCTGGAACGGTTCCGGCAGCGGGAAGAGACCATCAGCGAGGAGATCGGTTTGGGAGAGTACCCGCCCGTCATGATGGACGTCACCTTCTCCGCCTTTCATGGCGAGACTGGCGGGGAGCGGAAAACCATTCTGGTTTTCCACGACGTGACGCGTCTGAAGAAGCTCGAACGGACGCGGACCGATTTCGTGGCCAACGTCACCCACGAGATCCGGACGCCCCTGACGGCGATCATCGGGTTTGCGGAAACCCTGCAGCAGGGCGCATTCGAAGACCCGGAAACGGCCCGGAAGTTCCTGGGCACGATCCGGGAGAACGCCGAACGGCTGAACCGCCTCGTGGACGATCTGCTGACCTTGTCCGGTCTCGAACTGGGCGAGGCCAAGCTCCGCCTGGAGGGGATACGGATCGAAGAGGCGTTCGATCAGGTTCTGACCGTTGTCGAGGCGAGGGCCGGGGAAAAGGGGTTGATGATCCGGAAAGAGATTGCCGGGGAACTTCCGCTGATCCGCGCCGATCGGGACCGGCTGGCGCAGATTCTGATCAATATCCTCGATAATGCGATCAAATTTACCCCGGCCGGCGGGACGATTTCCATCATGGCTTCACCGGGCGATAAAGAGAACCTGACCGTCCGGATCAGCGATACGGGCGTCGGCATCCCGAAGGGCGAGATCCCGAGGCTGGGCGAGCGTTTCTACCGCGCAGACAAGACGCGCTCCCGGGAGATGGGCGGCACGGGGTTGGGGTTGTCCATCGTCAAACACCTGATGATGGCCCACCGTGGACGGGTGATCATCGACAGCGTCCTCGGCCACGGCACAACGGTTTCACTGACCTTTCCCATTTTTAGGGGATCAAAAAGTGATGGATCCCCGAGCGCGCCGGTCCCTTCCCCGAAAGATGACGGCCGATGGTCTCCCCGCGGAGGGGACGCAGGAGGGACCGGTACAGCAGGAGAGAGCGCATGAACCCAAAGAAAATTCTGGTAGCCGATGATGAAAAGGATATCGTCGAACTGATCGCCTACAACCTCGAACAGGAAGGATTTACCGTCATCAGGGCCTTCGACGGGCGGAGGGCCTGGGAGATGGTCCGGACGGAGAAGCCGGATCTGGTCATTCTCGACCTGATGATGCCGGCGATGCCGGGTATGGAGATCTGCCGGATGATCCGCCGCCAGGCCGAGACGGCCGCCATTCCCATCATCATGCTGACCGCCAAGTCCGACCCCGTGGACAAGGTCCTGGGGCTGGAGGTCGGGGCGGACGACTACCTCACCAAACCCTTCCATATCCGGGAGCTGATCGCCCGCGTCCGCGCGGTCCTGCGGCGGTCGGAACGGCGTCCGGACGATGACCTGCCGGAATCGTTCGACTTCAGAGGGCTCCATGTCGATTTTGGATCCTACCAGGTCTCGGTCAATGGCCAACCGGTCGAACTGAGTTCCCGTGAATTCAAACTGTTGCAATTTTTCATCGGCCATCCAGGCCGGGTCTACAGCCGGGAGCAACTGCTGGACCGCGTCTGGGGGGATGAGGCCTTCGTGGAGCCAAGGACCGTGGATGTCCATATCAGCCGTCTCCGGGGGGCGATTGAGCCGGACAAGGAGAGCCCCCGTTACATTTTGACCGTGCGCGGCATCGGGTACAAGTTTGCCGACGGGGATGCGTGACGGTTGCCTTTGTTTTTTATCAACATCCACCCGGATACCCCACTGTGATTTATGCGGCTCGACATCCGGGAAGTATTCACGGAATCGTCACAACGCCGTCATCATTTTGTAACGAAGATTCTCTTTATACCCCCCTGAAAAATCAGTGGGTCGACACAAGAGGGAAAAGATGAAAAAGCAAAAGGTTCTGTTTGTCTGCATCCACAACAGCGCCCGCAGCCAAATGGCCGAAGCCTGGTTGAATTTTCTCTACGGAGATCGGTTCGAGGCGCAAAGCGCCGGGCTGGAGCCCGGAGAGCTGAACCCCCTTGCCGTGAAAGCCATGGAGGAAGTGGGAATCGATATCTCCCAAAACCGGACGAAGAGCGTTTCTGATCTCTTCAAGGCGGATGAGCTTTTTGACTGGGTGATCACCGTCTGCGACGAAGCGAGCGCCGGGCGTTGCCCCGTCTTTCCCGGTGTGATCAATCGTCTCCACTGGTCTTTTCCCGACCCGGCGCTCCTGACCGGCACGCTGGAGGAGAAGATGGATGAAATTCGTAAGATCCGGGGCGATATCAAACAAATGGTCAAGGATTGGGGCGCCTCCCCCAGCCCGTAGCGGCCTCAGCCATTCGAACTTCCCCCGCATTTCCGGAGCAGGTCGCGGGCGCCACGGTCCGCCTCGAGGGGATCGAGGAGAATATTTGATCCCTGTTTCTCGAATTTCTCGGGAAACCTTACCCATATTTCATCGGCTGTGCTACACTCTCTTTCCGGACAGGCCGGGCCGATGGTTAGCCCGCTTCGTTGCGGGAAATTGTTTTGACGGACAGAGAAGGGAAGCACGGTCATGAAAACAGAGTTCAGGAAGAAAACGAAGATCGTCGCCACGATCTCCGACAGGCGTTGCGACGTGCCGTTTCTCACGGCGCTCCACAACGCGGGGATGGATGTGGTCCGGATCAACACCGCCCACCAGGAGATCGAAGGGTCTCTGGAGGTGATCCGGAACGTCCGGCAGGTCTCCGATCATCTTGCGCTGATGATCGACACCAAGGGGCCGGAGGTCCGGACCACCCGCGCTGCGGCGGCGATCATCCTGGCGAAGGGGGACCTTGTCGTCTTTCGGGGCGATCCGGAGAAGGAGTCGACCCGGGAAGGCGTCTACGTCAGTTTCCGGGGATTTGTCGACGAGGTGCCGGTGCACAGCCATCTGCTGATCGATGACGGGTATCTGGACCTCCGGGTCCTGGAGAAGAAAGGGGATGCGCTGATCTGCGAGGCGCAAAACGACGGCCGGATCGAAGGGCGCAAAAGCGTCAACGTCCCGAAGGTGAATTTCAATCTCCCCTCCCTGAGCGAGAAGGACCGGCGGTATGTCCGGTTCGCGATCGACCAGGGGGTCGATTTCATCGCCCATTCCTTCGTGCGCAACAAGGAGGACGTCCTCTCCATCCAGGCTTTGCTGGACGAGCGGAAAAGCCCGATCCGGATCATCGCCAAGATCGAAAACCAGGAGGGGGTCGACCACATCGAGGAGATCCTCGATCACGTCTACGGCGTGATGGTCGCCCGCGGGGACCTGGCCATCGAGATTCCCTACGAACGGATACCCGGCATCCAGAAGATGCTGATCAACAAATGCATCTGCCGCCGCAAACCGGTCATCATTGCGACCCAGATGCTCCATTCGATGATCCGCAATCCTCGTCCCACCAGGGCCGAGGTCAGCGACATCGCCAACGCCATCTACGGCAAGACCGACGCGATCATGCTGAGCGGCGAGACCGCCGCCGGCGAGTACCCGCTGGAGGCGGTGCAGACCATGGCCCGCATCGCTGTCGAGGTCGAGAAATCGCGGAGCGACATCCACGACGCGCCGACGGTCGTCCTCACCAACGAGCGGTCCGCCTTCCTGACCAAGACGGCGGTGGAGGCCGCCCTGAAGCTCAACGCCTGCGCGATCATCGCCGACACCTCGTCCGGGAACTCCATCCGCAACATGGCCGGCTTTCGAGGCCGCAAGCCGATCTTTGCCCATTGCTATGACCGGCAGGTGGTCAGACGGCTTTCGCTGTCGTTCGGCGTCTTTGCCGAATATATCGACAAGACGGAGGACAGCCGGGACTTTGTAAACCGGGCGCTGATGAGCCACCTGGGCAGCGGCGCCCTGCGGGAAGAGGATCTTGTCGTCGTGATCGCCGGGAACTTCGGCGAAAGTTTCGGGGCCTCGTTTATCGAGATCAGCCCCGTGAAGCTGTTGCTGACGGAGAAATGGCCGGGCTGAATTCCCTGGCTGCGTGGTTCGGTCTGCGCCATTTTTCCGGACCGTACCGTTGTGGCCGTTATGAGAGGCGCTTGCGCCGGAACAAGGCGGGGAGAGTCGACTTGAAACCTGAAGTAAAGAGACAAGACCAGGTTCAGGAGTTCGAAACCGAAGAGCGATGCTCTATCCTGGAAGTGGCCAATGATGCCGGAGACGAGCAGGTCTCGATCGCCCGGGCGACGGTGATGCCGGGAATCACGACGGCCTGGCATCAACTGACCGGAACCGCGGAGCGCTATATCATTGTTGCCGGCACGGGGCGGGTGCAGATCGGCGATTCCAAACCTCTTGAAGTCCGTGAAGGAGATGTTGTACGGATTCCGGCGGATACCGCGCAAAGGATCGAGAATACGGGAGAGGCGGGGCTCGTTTTTTATGCGGTCTGCTCTCCCCGTTTCCGGCCGGAATGCTACGTTGCACTGGAAGAACAGCCCAACCGGGAGTCTTGACGCCGGTCTGCGAGGAGGAGACGATGAAGATATTCATTACCGGAGGCACGGGATTCGTCGGCAGCAGCCTGACCCGCGCGTTTTCGGAAAGGGGACACCAGGTGACGGTGCTGGACCGCTCCATCAAGGGGAGAGAGGGCTTCCCGTCGACCGTATCGTTCATCGAGACGGACAGCGCCATTCCCGGTCCGTGGCAGGAACAGGCCGCCGACCATGAAGTTTTCATCAACCTTGCGGGTTTCTCGATCTTCAGCCGGTGGAACGATCAAAACAAACGGATGATTCGCGAAAGCCGCATCCTGACGACAAACAACCTTGTCGAAGCGGCCTCATGGAACAAGAAACAGCGGATCCGGCTCTTCAGCGCCTCCGCCGTCGGCTACTACGGCTTTCATGAGGATGAGGATTTGACCGAGGAGGCGCCGCCCGGAAGCGATTTTCTGGCCGGAGTCGCCGCGGATTGGGAGGCTTCCGCCAATCGGGCAAAGGCGTTCGGGGGAGAGGTCGTGATCTGCCGGTTCGGGATCATCCTGGGGCGCAGGGGAGGGGCGCTGCAGCAGATGCTCCCGATCTTCAGGCGTTATCTGGGGAGCCCGCTCGGCAGCGGCCGGCAGTGGTTTTCATGGATACATGAACAGGATCTCGTCGACATTTTCGTTTTTCTGTTTGACCGGCAGGATGTGGAGGGTCCGGTCAACTGCACGGCTCCGCAGGCGGTTCGCAACCGGGAGCTGACAAAAGCGATCGGCGAGGCGTTGGGCGTTCCCACATTCCTGCCGCCGGCGCCGGCGTTCATGATGAAACTCGCGCTCGGAGAGTTCAGCGAAATCTTGCTGAAAGGGCAGAAGGTTATTCCTAAGAAACTGATGGCGCTGGGCTATCGGTTCAAATTCCCGACCATCAAAGAGGCTTTGCAAGATCTTTTAAAAAAGGATATCAAATAGGAGGAGGAACAGCCATGGAACCGAAGATCGCCAAGAGGGGTCCCTATGTGATGGACATGCAGCCGGGCAAGTATTACTGGTGCAGTTGCGGCCATTCCGAGAAACAGCCGTTCTGCGACGGCGCTCATGAGAGGCTTGCTGAAGGCATGACGCCCGTCGAAACGGAGATCAAATATCCCAAAACGGTCGCCTGGTGCGGCTGCAGGCGCACGGCCAAGCCGCCGTTCTGCGACGGCACACACAACAAGCTGCCGCCGGGAGATTGAAGCGGCGGCGATGTGGAAGGTGGCGCCGCGGTTTGAAGGGAGGCGATGATAAGACTGATCGAGCGATTGCAACAGACAAACAACAGGGTCTGCCCCTGGTGGCTCTGCCACAGCTTGTGACAACCCGCTCCGCCCCTTTGCGCTGCTGAAAACCGGGGGCCGGCTCCTCCTCGTCGAACCGAAATTCCATGTGACGCAAGGAAGCTTCGAACGGACGGTCGCGGTTTGCCGGGAGGCGGGATTCCGCGCCCTGGAAGAACCTCCCATCGCGATCAGCCGTGCGGTCCTGATGGGAAAGGGGTAACAAAGGTCGCGAGGAAGGTTTTTGATCATGGATCCAACAATGACCACTGTTCTGGTTATCCTCATCGCAACTGTGGCCATGCTCGTTTTTGAGGTTGTCCGCATCGATGTTGTTGCCATTGTCTGCATGCTGGCGTTGGCATGGACCGGCGCGCTGACGCCGCAAGAAGCGTTCTCCGGTTTTTCGAGCAATGCCGTAATCGCCATGATGGCGGTCATGATTTTGGGACAGGGCATTGCGAAAACCGGCATTATGGATCGGTTTTCACAAGCCGTCTTGAAAAAAGCGGGAACCAGCAGGCCAAGAGTGATCGGGTTGATGTCCTTGTCGGTGGGGATGCTGTCAGGATTCATCCAGAACATCGGTGCGGCGGCGCTCTTTTTGCCGGGGATTCTCAATATCTCGCGCCGGGGAAAAATCCCGGCTTCCGCCTTGATCATGCCGATTGGATTTTCTGCCATTCTGGGTGGCACATTGAGCATGGTGGGCTCGGGCCCGCTCATCCTGATCAATGACCTGCTTCGCAATGCTGATTTAACGCCCTATGGATTGTTCAGCGTAACCCCGGTGGGTATCCTGTTGCTGCTTTCCGGAATCGGTTTCTTTTTCTTCGTTGGAAAATTTGTTCTGCCCCATTCGGAATCTACCGGCAACGTGGTTTCTGAACAGGATAGACTCATTGAAGCATTGCATCTGCCTCATCATATCTGGCATTATACCATTCCTCAAAACAGCGCATTAATAGGTAAAACGACAGAACAATCGGGTATTTGGGAAAAATTTCAATTAAATATCCTGGGCATCGCCAAGGGTAAGGATGTGGAATATGCCCCCTGGCGAGAAACAAAATTTGAGGCAGGCCAGGAAATGGTTCTTTTGGGGAGCGAACAAGCTGTCACAAAATTCGCCTCCGCCTACGGCCTGATCCATCAAGGACGGAACGATCGGCTGAGCGGTCTCAACGATCCGGATCGCGCCGGTTTTGCAGAAGTCATCATTCCGCCCCGTTCGGAAATGGTTGGTCAGACCATTCGCAAGTTTTCACTTCGGAAACGTTATGCCGTGGAGCCGGTCATGATGTTCAGCACGGGTAAAGAGATACGGGGCGATTTTTCAGACCACCGGATACTCCCCGGAGACACGATGGTTGTATATGGTCTGTGGGAGAAAATGAGCGATCTGAAGGCAAGCCCCGATTTTGTGGTGGCGACGCCGTTCGCGGTCGAAAAAAAAGACCAAAAGAAAGTTTGGGCGGCCTCGCTCTGTTTCCTTTGCGCCATAGGGCTGGCGATGGCAGGCGCCCCCATCTCGATGGCCTTTTTCACCGGCGCCACGGCAATGGTTCTGACCCGGGTACTCGCGATCCAGGAAGCCTATCAAGCCATCGAATGGAAGGTCGTTTTTCTTCTTGCCGGGCTCATCCCGCTGGGGGTTGCCATGCAGAAGACCGGGACCGCAGCATTTCTGGCGGAAAAAGTGATGATGCTGGTTCAGGGCGGCCATCCGATTCTGATCGTTTTAACGATTGCCGTTTTGTCCACACTTTTTTCGCTGTTCATGTCCAACGTGGGCGCTATTGTGGTGCTGGCGCCGCTGGTCATGAGCATGGCACAGATCGGCGGACTCGATCCCCGTCCTTTGGCATTGATGGCGACGGTATGTACGGCAAATTCCTTTATGTTGCCCACCCACCAGGTCAATGCGCTGCTGATGTCCGCCGGCGGGTATCGAAATGCAGACTATTTTAAAGCCGGCAGCGGAATGACCTTGATTTTTCTTGTCGTTGTCGTGACCATGTTTCATTTCCTGTATTTATAGAAAGGAGTTACATCATGCTGCTCAAACATTTTTTCATTGGTAAAATCGCCCACAGCTCTTACATTCTCGCCGGCAAGAATGATTGTGCGGTGATCGATCCGGAGCGGGATGTCGATCTCTACATCACCGAAGCCCGTGCGATGGGCGTGGATATCACCCACATCCTTCAAACCCATCTTCATGCCGACTTCATTTCCGGACATATGGATCTGGCAAAAAAAACCGGCGCAAAAATTTATGTGGCGAAATCGGCAAAATGCACCTTCGACCATGTCGCCCTGTCGGAGGGTGATGCCATCGAATTGGAGGACATGGTTCTCAAGGTACTGGAAACCCCCGGCCATACCCCGGAACATCTCAGTTATGTCGTAATCGACAAATCCCGATCCGAGAGCCCGGTCGGCGTGTTTGCGGGCGATACGCTTTTTGTCGGGGATGTGGGAAGACCGGACCTTTTTCCCGGCATGGCAGAGGAACTGGCGGGAAAACTCTACCACAGCCTGCATGACAAACTGTTGAAACTGCCCGATTATGCAGAAGTCTATCCGGCGCACGGGGCAGGTTCATTGTGCGGTCGCGCCATGGGCGCCAAGTGGCTTACCACCATCGGCTATGAACGGAACTTCAACGCGGCCCTTCAGATCAAAGACAAATCGGCGTTTATCCAATCGCTGACGCAGAACATGCCTCCCGCCCCGGATCATTTCAGCCGCTGCAGCGACATCAACCGCCAGGGAGCTGCCCGCATTGCCGATCTCCCCGATATGGAGGAATTGGGCCCGGGCCAGTTTAAAAAACGCATGGACGGCGTCAATCATGTGGTGCTGGATGCCCGCGGTTATCACGCCTTTGCCGGTCAGCACATCCCCGGCGCCTGGCATCTCGATCTCAGCGGCAACTTTCCGACGTATGCCGGCTGGGTATTGCCGACGGACAGGGATATTCTGCTGGTCGCGGATGATTACAGGAAAGCGCTCGAAGCCAATGCGTGGGCGCGCCGGGTCGGTGTGGATAGAATTGTCGGTTGTCTGGATGGCGGCATGGCCGCCTGGGCCGTGGCAGGATTGAAGACCAGCCGGATCACGCTCATTTCAGCCGAGGATTTGCACGACATGATCGCCGGCGCCGCCAGGTTTGTGCTGCTGGACGTGCGTGCGCCGCTCGAATATGAGGAAAACCACATCGAAGGCGCCATCAATATCCCGGTGTCCGAGCTTCGCATCCGCCACCATGAGCTGAACAGGGATCAATCAACCGTTCTCGTCTGCAGCTCGGGGAACCGTTCCAGCCTCGGCGCCAGCATCCTCGAACAGCATGGATTCAAAGAGGTGTACAATGTCGCCGGCGGGATGTCCGGCTACAGCGCTGCCGGGTATATCCGGGAGTGCCGGGCTTGCGTCAATCCGCACGGTTCACGATTTTTCACGACCTTTGGCGAAGTCAAAAAAAGCGGAGATGCCGTATAACCGATGGAGGGAATCTGATGGAATTCTTGACACAGGTGCGCTGGTCGCCTTATGCGGTCGGGGTCGGCATCGGCATCCTGAGCTGGTTGAGCTTTCTGATCTCCCGGCAGCCGATCGCCTGTTCGACGACCTTTGCCAGGATCAGCGGCATGATCGAAAGATGGTTTCGGGGGAAAAAGGTTGATGCAAAGCCATACTACCGGAAGATAACGCTCGTTGTGGACTGGCAATGGATGCTGGTTACAGGCGTTGTCATCGGTTCGCTGATTTCGGCGCTGCTGTCCGGTGATTTTCAATGGCAGTGGGTCCCTTCGCTCTGGGAAACCGCCTTTGGCGGCGATCCGGTGCTGCGCGTCGCCGTTGCGCTGATCGGCGGCATTTGCATCGGTTTTGGCGCACGCTGGGCAGACGGATGTACCAGCGGTCATGGCATCAGCGGCACCCTGCAGCTTGCGGTGTCAAGCTGGATTTCCGCCATCTGTTTTTTCATTGGCGGCATCCTGACGGCGCACATGATCTTCAACTGAATCAGTCGGCGGGGGGAGGGAACCATGCAGACAAAACAATCCATGGATGCACCGAAAAAAGGCAAATCTCCGCTGTTCTGGGGATTGGCGTTCGGCATTGTTTTCGGTTTTTTGCTCCAGAAAGGCGGAGCAACAAAATATGACGTGATCATCGGGCAACTGCTGCTCACCGATTTCACCGTCCTGAAAATCATGCTTTCCGCTGTTTTGACCGGAATGATCGGTATCTATTCGATGAAAGCACGGGGCTGGGTGCAGTTGAATATCAAATCGGGCTCTGCGGGCATGAACGTGATCGGCGGATTGATTTTCGGGGCAGGCTTTGCCCTGTTGGGCTATTGTCCCGGCACCATTGCGGGCGCTGTCGGCAATGGCTATCTGGATGCGCTTGTCGGAGGAGTGGCGGGCATTTTAATCGGCGCCGGTTTTTTTGCCGCACTTTATCCACGACTCAGCCGGGGCATTCTGAAGCGAGGCGATTTTGGCGACCTGACGTTGCCGCGCCTGTTCAAAGTCCATGACGGGGCTGTCGTCATCCCCGTCGCGCTGTCTATTTTTATTTTGCTCTACTGGCTGGAACGGGCCGGTTTGTAATATTCGCGGGTGAAGAAAAAGGAAACCCTTCTCCCCCTTCTCCCCCTTCTCAGACGCTGATGTTCGGCATTAAGGCTTGACGCTCCGGATGGATTCGAGATCCGGAATTAAATCAGCGAGGTCCAGTTCTCTGAGCGTATCCGGCGTCGGTTTCCCGGTGGCGGGGTCCCATCCCATGTTCCGATAGTAGATCTCCCGGATGACATCCCAGTTCTGCGACAGGCTGATTCCTTTTGCGGGCCCGTCGACCGGTGCGGAGCCGTATCGGGTGCTCGGCGCATCCATGTCGCGCGTCAGACCATTTTTAAAGTTAAAAACCCTTAAGATGTTGACAATTTGCTTTCCTTTTCGCACAAGATCGGCAATGGAGAGATCGCCATTCGTCACCGCATGGAGGGCATCGACAACGAGATGGGGATCCGTTATATTGAACCGGCAGGCCCCCAGGGAATCTTCAATGATATGCCATCCGTTGATCATCGCATTTACGGCGGGCACTTCCCACGGTGAATAGGGGCTGGATGCGGGCGGCAGACCCAGCGCACCGGGTCGCGCGGTGGCGAAAGTGGCTTCCAGAGAGCTGGTATTGCTGAAGCAGGTATCCAGATGTTCGCTCCATCGCGCCCGATGGTCATGGCCCCTGGGCGTGGTTCCCTTTTTGGTGCAGACCGTCATGTGAACGGCCTCTCCGCCGAGGGTTTCCGAGGCCCTCTTCACCCCTTCGGCGAGAAGATTGCCGATCCCCTCGCGTTTTGCAATCTTTTGGATCAGCCCCTTTGCCGCTTCCACATTTCCCCAGACCATCTCCAGCCCATCGGTATCCTTTTTCGTCAGGAGCCCCTTCTGATAGCACTCCATCACCCAGCCGACGGTCCAGCCCGTCTCATTGACGTCCATGCCCAGGCGATCCACAAGGTCGAACAGCACAAAAACCGCGCCTGCGTCCGAGATGCCGAGTTGCGATCCCAATCCGGTCATCGCCTCCAATTCCGGTTCTTCTCCCACAAATCCCGCATAGGGGCCCTCGGTGACTTTCATCAGGAGATTGTGCTGAATGGCGCATGCATGACAGGGAAGACGCTTGATCTTTTCAAAATGGGTCCGGACATACTGGCCGGTCATTTTTTCATGTTCCGGGAACAGATTCGTCGTGTAATTTCTGACCGGCATCGCCCCGACCTTGTGCAGGTTGCCCAGCGAGCCGGCCGTTCCCCATTTGTGTCTCGATCCGTCAAGATATTCAATGGCTTTCTGGTAAAGCCCTTTGGAAATTTTCTTCAGCAGCTCCTGATCGTAAATGGGTGTTTTGAAATCGCCCTTTGAAACGGCGATGGCTTTCAGATTCTTTGAGGCCAATACCGCGCCCAGACCATTCTTGGATACCGTATGGCTTCCGTCGCCGACAATCACGCTGAAACGGACCCCCTTTTCGGCGGCGGGTCCCACACAATAGACACTGACCCTTCCTTTGCCCAGTTCCGCCTGAATCCGTTCCTGGGTCTCCATCACATCTTTTCCAACGAGGTGCGATGCATCCTTCAGTTCGACGCCGTTTCGACTGATATGGAGATAGGACCAGCGGGACGCCTTGCCCTTGAAGATCAACCCGTCATATTCACAAGATTTTAAAAATGCGCCCATATAGCCGTTCCCCTGGCTCGATCCGGCCAGGTTGGTCATCGGGCCCTTTGCCGTGACGGAAATCGTGCCGGAACCGCCCAGCGCCGTATTGCTGAACGGCCCATTGGCGAAGATGATTTCGTTATTCGGATCGGACCACGGGAGGTTGGCCGGATGGTCCTGATAGAGGTATTTTGCGCCCAATCCCGCGCCGCCGATGAACCGGGTCAATACGCCCTGATCGAGAGGCTCAACGAAAAATTTCTCTTCCGTCAAGTTGACCCGCAGGATCTTCCCGGCATAGCCATAGAGTGACATATCCATAGACTCCTTCCCATGTTCAGGTTATACGAGAACGCCGGACAATAGCCCGGACGGGGACGCCTGTTTTGGTCGGTCTTGCATGAACCCGCCTCGCTGTTGCCTGAATGTCTCCGTAACTCCCCGGAGAAGAGAACCATCTGCCGGGAACCGGCGCGGCGATCTCCCCCCCCCCGATCCGCTCATACCCCTGTCGCGCGCGCCAGAGGAGGGGCGTAAATGACGAGAAGCCGCAGTGGCTCCTCCCCGCGCGGCGTCACGCGATGAACCGCCCCCTCGGGGATGTAGATAAAGTCATTCGGAACCACGACCGCCGATACCCCGTCGATCTCCACATCGGCCGATCCCCCCAGCACGAACAAGGCCTGCTCGCAATTCTCATGCGCATGCGGATCGGCCTGCCCCCCACATTCAATCCGGCCGTGAACCACCTCGAAGCGATCCGATCCCGAAGGCCCCGGTCCGAGCAGCCGGCGATTCACGGTTCGGGAGTGACCGGCGGGGACATAGGTGGGCATTTCATCCAGCGGTCTAATATATTTCATATCCTTTCACCTCGAGCCCGCCATCGGGTCCAATTTCCCAAAGTAGAGAGGCCCGCCGCCCCTATCGGCCCATCATCGTCGACGGCAGCCACAGAATGATCTGCGGAAAGATGCATACCAGGGCAAGCCCGACCATATCGAGCAACATGAAGGGCCATGCCCCGATCAGGATGTCCTTCAACGCCACATGCGGCGGTGAAATGCCCTTGATGATGAAGAGGTTCAACCCCAGCGGCGGGGTGATCTGGGCCAATTCCGTGTTGACGACAAACATCACGCCGAACCAGACGGGATCAAACCCCAGCGCCTTGATGATCGGCACGAAGATCGGGATGGTTACCAGCAGGATGCCCGCCGGGTCCATCAGGCAGCCCAGGAAAATCAGAATGAGATTGATCCCGAGGAGCACGACGTAGGGAGAGGCCGACTGGCTGATGATCCAGGCGGAGAGCTTCTGCGGAAGCTGCAGGTAGGAGAGAATGTAGCCGAAGACCGTTGCGGCGACCAGGATCCAGCCGATGAAGCAGGTGATGCGGCAGGTGCTCAGGAAAGCCCCCTGGATCGCCTTCCAGGTCAGCCTGCGGTATGCAAACCCGATCGCCATCGCGAAAAATGCACCGATGCCGGCAATTTCGGATGGCGTGGCGAGGCCGACGTAAATCGAAACAAACATCGACAGCGCCAGAAACAGGATCGCCCAAACCTTGTACAGGGAACGCCAGCGCTCCTCCCAGGTCACCTCGGTCAGCCGTGGGGCCAGCTCGGGCTGGAAAATGCAGCGGGCGATGATGTAGGCAATGAACATCCCGCTCAGCATCAGACCGGGGATCACGCCGCCCATAAACAACTGGCCGATGGACTCCTCGACCAGGGTGCCGTAGATGATCATGTAGATGCTGGGCGGGATGAGGGCGCCCAGTGCGCCGCCGGCGGCGATGGAACCGCAGGTGAGCCGCTTGTCGTAGCCCCGGTTGAGCATCTCCGGCACGGCGATGCTTCCGACCGCCGCCGCCGTGGCGGTGCTTGCGCCGGAGACGGCGGCGAACAATGTACAGGTGAGCTGCGCCGCCACGGCCAGGCTGCCCGGCAACTTCGATGTCCATTTGGCCAGCATATCAAAGGCATCCGTGCTTACGCCCGAATGGAGGATGATCTCGGCCATAAAGACGAACAGGGGGATCGCGACCAATGCGAAGTTGTTCAACTGTCCGAAGGCGGTGGTGGAAAAGAGCATGAGTTGATTGGGTCCGAGGAAAATCAACACCAAACCGAGGGATACGATTCCCAGGCTGAAGGCGATCGGCACGCCCACCATGATCAGGGTGATCAGCACCGCAAAGATCAATGTCAGCAGCAGCGACCATTCCATGTTTTAATGTCCTCCCCCGGCGAAGGTATATGCCTCGCCTTTTCCCGTGAGGAAACGGATGTTGTGGATGAAGCGGACAAAAAGCAGCAGAATGACCATCGCCGCGCCGATCGGCACCAGAACCTGGAAAGGAAACAGGGGCCATCTCACGCCGCCGGTGGAAACCTCGCCGGAGATGAAGGAGTCCCTGGCCATCAGCCAGCCTTCCCAAAGGAGTATCGACACATAAAAGATGGAGGCGAAGTCGATGAAAATATCGAGGTAGGCCTTGGGTCTGCCTTTAAATCGTGTGTAAATGAAATCGGCGCGAACGTGTCCGTCGATCGAAGTGGTGTACGCCGTTCCGAGATAGACGATCGCAACCTCCAGAAAGGAGTTCAGATCCACCGCCCAATCCGTGGGACTGTTGAAGAAGTACCGCCCGACAACCTCGCGCATCAGCGAAAGCATCATGACGATCACAAGGCTTCCCGCGAGCAGACCCGAACGCTCGCAAAGCCAATCGCTGACCCTTCTGGGCCGGCTTCGCTCCCGCTGTTGGATATCCGTGTTCATAAGTTCTCTTTCCTTCCCGGCCCTTCTTTAGAACCTCCTTGCCGCTATGAAAAATGAACGGTTCGACAATGACCTACGGATGAACGCGCATAAAGTCGAAATGGACCCCGGGGAGGGGTGAAAAGGATACACCCTCCCCGGGGTCCGGAATCCTATTTCTTGTTGGCATAGAAACGATCCAGAATCAGCTTTCGGACTTCCCGCGCCTCCGCGCCGGTGCCCTGACGCTCGCATTCGGTGATATACCAATCCCAAACGGGCATGGTCGCCTTGTACATCTTCTCGGCCTCCGCCTCGGGCAGCACGTAAAATTCCACACCGCGTGATTTGGCTTCGGCGATAATGGCGCCGTCCTGCTCCTGTTCATGGACTTTGACCCATTTATCCCACAATTCCCTGGATCGGGCGACCTTGAGGAACATCTCCTGCTGATCCTTGGAGAGCTTGTCCCATGCCTTCAGACTCATCCACATGAACGTGGTCGCATAACCCACCAGCGGCGGGTCCACGACCTGGTCGGCCACTTCCCACAGGCGGTACTGTTTGAGAGAGTATGTGGTCATGAGGCCTGCATCGACGACCCCTTTTTGCATGGCCTGGTAATACTCTCCCCCGATGGTCATGACCGGTGAAGCCCCCATCATTTTGAGGGCAATGGAGGCAGATCCCCCGGCGCTTCGGATCTTCATGCCTTTGAAATCTTCAAATGTCTTTATCTTCTTTGATTTTTTCGCCACCTGGAAATTGTATGGCGCGACCGGTGTGCAGGTGATGTATTTCACCTGCGCATATTTCATGTAGACCTTGTCCATAATGTCGGCCACCGGACCGGCCACGGTCAATTCGTAGGCATCCGTGGCATTCCTGAAGTTTGCGGGCAACTGCTGCCAATCGCCGATCGCGATCTTGCCGTCGTAGTATGTGGGATAGGCCACGAGGATGTCAATCGTACCGCGTGTCAGCGCGTTCAGCGCCTCTTTCTGGCTCACCGGTTCCGTATAATGGCGATCGAACTTGATGCGGCCCTTCGACTGGGCTTCGATCGTGTCCAGCATCTCTTCGTTGATCCCGTAGCGGAGGTGTCCTTTCGGATAGACCGACTGATAGATCAGCGTAAGCGGTTTCTCCTCCGCTGCAAAAGCCATGTCGCCCATTGCGAAACCGGCCAGGGCCACTGCCGCAAGAAAAACAAGAACTTTCTTCATGATTCTGCCTCCTTTGTTTATGATTTACCTCTTTCCGAAGATCGCGGCGAACGGGTTGTTGAACGGGACCTTCTCGTCGCGCGGTTTTCTCTGGTCCGGCCGACCGTGGCTTGGGCCCGGCTTCTGCCGTTGCTGCCGCCCCTGTTCCTGCCGTTCCTGCGGCGGTTGCCCCGGGGTGATTTTCGGCCTTGGTCCCTCCGCCGCAGCGGGCTCGTTCTTACGGACCGCTTTATTCTCCGGCGGTTTTACGGGTTTTTGGCCCGGCTCGGGCTGCTTTTTCAGCGTCAGTGAAATCCGCTTCCGCTCCAGGTCCACGGCGAGGACGGTGACTTCTACAATCTGGCGCACCTTCAGCACCTCGCCGGGATCCTTCACGAACCGGTCGGAGACCTGGCTCAGGTGGACGAGGCCGTCCTGATGGACGCCGATGTCCACGAACGCCCCGAAGGCGGTCAGGTTCGTTACGATCCCGGGGAGCTTCATCCCGGGCGTCAGGTCCTCCATCTTTTCGATCCCCTCGGCGAACCGGAAGGCCTCGAACCGTTCGCGCGGGTCGCGGCCGGGCCTCGCCAGTTCGGCGAGGATGTCGTTGAGCGTCGGAAGGCCGACCTCGTCCGTGACATAGCGCGTCGGATCGATCCGCTTCCGGAGCGCCTCGTCGCGTATCAGGTCGGCGATCGAGCAGTTCAGGTCATCCGCCATGCGGTCGACGATGGCGTAGCTTTCAGGGTGGACGGCGGAGGCGTCGAGGAGGTTCTCCCCATTGCGGATCCGGAGGAAGCCGGCGGCCTGTACGAAGGCCTTCGCGCCGAGCCGGGGCACGTCCCGGAGGGCGAGACGCGACGGAAAGGGGCCATGCTCGTCCCGCCAGGCGACGATTTTGGCTGCCAGCGCCGGGCCGAGTCCGGAGACGTAGGTGAGGAGCGCCGCGCTTGCGGTGTTCAACTCGACGCCGACCGCGTTCACGCAGCTCATGACCGTGTCATCGAGGCTCTGCTTGAGTTCCGTCTGATCGACGTCGTGCTGGTACTGCCCCACGCCGATCGCCTTCGGGTCGATCTTGACCAGTTCGGCCAGCGGGTCCGTGAGCCGCCTGCCGATGGAGACCGCCCCGCGGACCGTAACGTCCTCGTTCGGAAATTCCTCCCGGGCAATCTTGGAGGCGGAATAGACCGAGGCGCCGCTCTCGTTGACCATCACGATCTGAATCGTTTCGGGGAGATCCAGCGACCGGAGGAAGGTCTCCGTTTCACGTCCCGCCGTGCCGTTTCCGATGGCGATTGCCTCGATCCGGAATCGCGCGCAGAGCAGCCGGACCGTCTCGACCGCCTGGCCCCGCATCTTTTCCGAGAGGTGGGGGAAGATCGCGTCATGGTGGAGGAGCTTTCCCTGGGCGTCGAGGCAGACGAGCTTGCACCCCGTCCGGAAGCCCGGATCGAGGGCGAGGAGCCGCTTCTGGCCGAGCGGCGGGGCCAGGAGGAGCTGGCGGAGGTTGTCGGCGAAGACGCGGATCGCCTCCGCGTCGGCCCGCTTCTTTGCGGCCATGCGGATCTCCGTTTCCATGGAGTTGGCGAGGAGCCGCCGGTAGCCGTCCTCGACGGCCATCCGGGCCTGTTCGGCGACCGGACCGCTTCCGTGGACGAACATCGCGTCGAGCAGCGCAATCGCCTCCGCTTCCGGCGGAACGACACGGAGGGTCAGGAACCCTTCCTTCTCACCGCGCCGCATCGCGAGGATGCGGTGCGAAGGGGACTTGGCTGCCGGTTCATCCCAGTCGAAGTAGTCCCGGTACCGGCTTCCCTCCGTCTCCTTCCCGGGGATGACCCGGGACTGGAAGAGGGCCTTTGCCGTGAAGAACTCCCGCATTCGGGCGCGAGCCTGTTCGTTTTCGTTCACCCACTCGGCGATGATATCCCGCGCCCCGGCGAGCGCCTCCTCTGCGGTGGCCGCGCCCTTTTCCGGGTCGACGAAGGCGGCCGCCGCAGCGAGCGGGTCGAACGCCTCGGCCTGGGCGAAAATCCGCTGCGCGAGCGGTTCCAGCCCCTTCTCCCGGGCGACGGTCGCCCGCGTCCGCCGTTTGGGGCGGAAGGGGAGGTAGATGTCCTCGAGAACGGCGAGTGTTCCGGCGGCGGCGATCTTTCCGGCAAGCTCGTCGGTGAGGAGTTGCCTCTCCGTCAGCGATTTGAGGATCGCCTCGCGGCGCTTGTCCAGTTCTTCGAGCTGGGCAAGGCGATCGCGGATGTCGGTGATCTGCACTTCGTCGAGGGTTCCGGTCGCCTCCTTTCGGTAGCGGGCGATAAAGGGGACCGTCGCTCCTTCGCCGAGGAGCTGCGCGGTGGCCGCGACCTGCGCCTCCCCGATCTTGAGTTCGGAAGCGATTTGCCGATGATAGCGTTGCACCGGTTTTTCCAGTGGTGCTTCGTTCTTTGGGGGTTCCGTCATGGGTTGCCGCCTTTCAGGGTAGTGCAATGCGATGCACTCTCATACCACAGGAAAGGAGGCTTTATAAAATGAAATATAGCGGGCGGTGCATGCTTTTTTTGTTCTTATCGTCCCTTTTTTCGGAACCTTCCGAGATCGATCCCGTATTTGCGGACGCGGTACGAGAGGATCCGCTTGGTGGTTCCCAGCCTCAGGGCCGCTTTGTTCTGGTTTCCACCGGTCTGCGCCAGGGCGGAAACGATCATCTGTTTCTCGAAGTCGGCGAGCGTGATCTTCAGAAGATCTACGTCGGCTCCCAATTCCGTCGTCTTCATGGCCTTGTCCTCACACTGCCGCAGAGAAGTCAGGATGAATCATATGAATTCCTTCCGCCTTTCCCCCGTCGGACAAAAGGATGGTGAGG
>Ga0351876_1015_pt2 | contig 51712 bp, 46 predicted proteins | sample BONcelFGM3001C15_FD_206774 | JGI IMG/M metagenome (GOLD analysis project Ga0351876, IMG submission 206774) | Enriched cells from coal bed in the Powder River Basin, Montana, United States - BONCAT cells FGM rep3 HSBNCT.FGM.300.1.C15 ...
AGACAGCGCATTGCCGGCCCGCCCTGTTTACAAATCCAGCCAGTCGGGCATGCCGCATGGGCGGCCGCTCTGTTTGAGAGGCTGGGGCAGGCCCGCGGCCATGAGGAACACATCCGAGCACGCGGCTGCGATGAGGCGGTTGGCCATGCCCGCAAGGTCCCGGAACTCGCGGGCCAGCGCATTGTCCGGCACGATGCCGCACCCCACTTCATTGGACACGATCACCATGTTGCAGGGCGCCTCCGCCACAGCGCCGCACAGGTCGTGGACACCGGACCCCACGGCTGCGGCGCCGTGGCGCAGCAGCAGGTTGGACACCCACAGGGTCACGCAGTCAATGAGCATCACATCGGCCTGCCCCGCGTGTTCGCGCACCGCGTCCGGCAGGGAAAAAGGCGCTTCGCACGTGCGCCAGTCCGGGCCGCGCTCGGCCTTGTGGCGCGCGATGCGATCCGCCATCTCCTGATCCAGGGCCTGGGCCGTGGCCAAAAACACACGGCGCACGCCCAGGGCCTCGGCCGCGGCCTGCGCGAACCGGCTCTTGCCGCTCCGCGCGCCGCCTGTTACAAATACTGTTTTCCGTTGAACCATAATTAGCCTGTTCCCGTGCGCTGCGCTCTTGCCCGGCGCGCGCCAAACCCATTGTAGCGCAAACGCATTGTGCGGGAAAAGCGGTTTCGCACATTCGTGCGCGTTCCATAGTCTAACCCCCTGCCTGTTCCCGCCACGGCAAAATTTCCACTATCGCGCAGGCCATGACCGTCCGGCAGGCCATGGCTTGCTGTAAAACCTTGCTTATTCATGGGTGTACCATGTAAAAATAGATGAGGGAATAAAGGTTCCGGCGGATCGGATAATAAACCATGTACGCGGATCACACGATACTGAACGACGGGGTGCGGCTGGCGCGGTTTCGCGAGGCCCTGCGCGCGCGGGTGCGGCCCGGAGACGTGGTGCTGGACGCGGGCACGGGCACGGGCATACTTGCGGTCATGGCCGCGCAGGCCGGGGCCGGGCATGTGTACGCGGTTGAAAGCCGCGGCATCATCGAACTGGCGCGTGATGTGGTGCAAGCCAACGGGTGCGCGGATCGCATCACCCTGATCCGCGGCGATGTGCAGACGGTGAGCCTGCCGGAAAAAGCCGACGGCGTGGTGTGCGAACTGCTGGGATATGCGGGCCTGGCCGAAGGTATCGCCCGGCTGCTGCCGCGCGTGATTGAAAGCCACCTGAAACCCGGGGCCTGGCGCATTCCCGGAGACCTGCGCGTTTACGCAGCCCCTGTGCAGCACGCGGCCCTGCATGAATACATCATGCTCGCGCACGCGGACGCCGGCGTGGACCTGGGCCCGGTGCTGCGTGAAATTGTGCAGAATTACTGGGTGGAGAATCTGGCGGGCGCGGACCTGCTGGCCCCGCCCTGCGTGGTGTTCGCCGCGGACTGGTCCGGCGAACCGGGCCGGTCTTCACTGCGCCAGGACGCGCCCATGACAGCGCGCCGCCACGGGGTTGTGCACGGATTCGGCGCCTGGTTCACCGCGGAACTCGCGCCCGGCGTGACCCTGGACACGGGCCCGCACGCGCCCCTCACAAGCTGGCGCCAGGTGTTTTTCCCCCTGCCCCAGCCCGTGCCCGTGCGCGAGGGAGACACACTCGGCTTCGACCTCACCTCCATGCCCATGACCCACGGGGAGATGTTCCACTGGAAATGCGCCGTGGCGCGCGGCAGGCAAACCCTGTTTGAAGCCGCGTATTCCAATGCCCTGTCCTGCCACAGCATGAAGGCGTTCGAACAGGGCGCGGACGGCAATTCGTAAAACAACTCCGGAAACCCTTTATACAAAAAGATCGTTGATGAAGTCCTTGAGCAGGGCTTCGGACATGTGCTTGGGCAGGGCGTCGAGAATGGTGCTGATGAGCGCCATTTCCCTGGGCATGTCCGCGCCGCCCACCCCGGCCATGGCGCTGAGTTGCGCAATGGCATCGTCGCCAAAGCTTTCGAGCATGGATTTGACCTGGGCGCGAACCATGTTGAAATCGATTTTGTTGGGGTTGTCTTTCACGGCTTGAATGGCTGCGGGCAGCTCGTCCACGAATGCCTGGGCCATGGGCACATTGGGCCAGGTCACGGTAATGTGCAGGTTGTGCGGGGACGAGGGCGTGGAGAACTGGGGCTGCACGTACCAGCCGCGGCGGCCCAGTTCGTCCTGGAGCTGGAACACATTGATGGTATCGGACGCGAACGAGAAGATGCACATATCGGGCCTGCCCAGCACGTAGAGATCGCCGGTGGCGTTGATGCCGTCAATGATGGTTTGCGTGGCGTCCATGAGGCCGCGGAACATATTCTCGTAGCCCTCGCGCCCCAGAAACCGGGAAATGGCCCAGGCCCCGGCCATGGGCCCGCCGGGCTTGCTGCTCAGCAGGGTGGCGTTGACCAGCGCGTAGGTGGTGGACTGCGTGTTGGCGAAAATCTGGTGGCGGCGCAGGGCCTTGTCGCGGTACACCACGGTGCTGGCGCCCTTGGCCGCGTATCCGAACTTGTGCATGTCCGCGGAAATCGAGGTCACGCCCGGCGCCGAGAAATCAAAGTCCGGCACATCGTAGCCCTGCATCTGGCGCATGAACGAGAGCATGATGCCGCCCATGCACGCATCCACATGAAAGAGCAGATCCTTTTCCAGGGCGAGCTGGCCGATTTCCGCGATGGGGTCCACCACGCCCTGGGCGTAGCTGGGGGCCGAGGCCATGAGCAGGACCGTGTTGTCCGTAATCGCGGCGCGCATGGAGTCCACGTCCGCGCGGAAAGTTTTGGGATCAAAATCCGCGACCACGGGCTTGAGGCCCAGATATTCGCAGGCCTTGTAAAAAGCGCAGTGGGCCGTGCGCGGGAACACCACCTCGGGCTGCGTGATGTGGGGCTTTGCGGCGCGAGCGAAATCGCGCGCGGTTTTCACGCCCAGCATAATGCTCTCGGTGCCGCCGCTGGTGAAATTGCCAACAGACTCCGGGCCCCCGCGCAGCAGGTCCGCGATAAAGCGCACCACCTCGCGTTCGAGCCGCACCAGGCTGGGAAACGATGTGGGGTCCAGCCCGTTCTCGCCCAGGAACAGCATGTAGGCTTTTTTGACGATATCGTCGGCCTCTTCGCCCGCGTGAAAGGTGTAGGCGAAAATCTTCCCGCCCTTGTAATCCACGTCTTCACTCTTGAACTTTTGGAGCGTCTGCATGATCTGATCCGGGGTCATGCCTGTGTCGGGAATGGTCATGGGATGGGCCTCCGATTGGGGTGATGTGCGGCGTTATTGGCCGGCGTCCAGGCCTGTCATGCGGAACACATAGTCGCGCAGATAGGATTTGAACGCATCGAGATTGCGTTTTTTGTGCGGGTCGCCGCACCAGGATTTGAGGTCTGGGGCGCCGGACACGAAGTAGCCGTACAGCAGCCAGTCGAAACTGCGCAGCAGGGTCACGGTATCGAAATCCGCGCGCATGGCGCCGCTTGCGCGCGCGCGGTCCACGAGTTCTTCCAGGGCTTTGTACAGGGCCAGGTAGGCGCGCAGTTCATCGCGGCCCGGGCGGTCGTCCGGGTCGAGCCAGCGGCGCAGGTACAGGCGCGCGCGCTGGGGGCTGGCGTGGCACAGGCCGGCCATGGCGTCGGTGAGCGAGCCGATGAGTTCCTGGTACTCCCGGGGTGTGGATACACCCTGGCGGAACCGGTCCAGGGCCGCGTGGACCAGGGCGTGCTCCTCACGGTTGAGCCGGGCGATGACTTTGCGGTACAGCTCGGGCTTGGTGCCCACATGGTAGTGGACCGTGGCGATGCTGAGCCCGCAGGCCGCGGCGATCTGCCGCGTGGACACGCCGTCGTACCCGTGCTCTGCGAACAGGCCCGTGGCCGCATCCACAATGCGCTCCGCGGATTGGGTCAACGGCTCCTGGTCCGATGATTTTTGAGCGGCGTTCTTCAAAGGGAATCCCCCGCGATTTTTCAGCAATGGCCCTATTCTATCAATCGATTGATAGAGTGTCAAGGCAAAAAACAGCGCGCCCGGGGCGCGCTGCGGTGTGCGGGAAAAGGGCTCAGCCGTGGATGAGCTTCTTGAGATCGTCGGGATTAAAGGACCGGTTGATGGCGTCGTTATAGGTGATGAGGCCCGCGGAGTACAGCTCCTTGAGGGCCTGGTCCATGGTCTGCATGCCTTCCTTGATGCCGGTCTGGATGGCCGCGGGGATCTGGTGGGCCTTGTTCTCGCGGATGAGGTTGCGCACCGCGGGCGTGACCACCAGGATTTCCACGGCGGGCACGCGGCCCACGCCCCCGGTGCGCGGCAGCAACTGCTGCGACAGCACGGCTTCGAGGTTCATGGACAACTGGGTGCGGATTTGCGTCTGCTGGTGCGGGGGGAACACGTCCACGATGCGGTCAATGGATCCGGCGGCGGTGTTGGTGTGCAGGGTGGCGAATACAAGGTGCCCGGTTTCGGCGATGGTGATGGCCGCTTCCATGGTCTCCAGGTCGCGCATTTCACCGATGAGAATAACGTCGGGGTCCTCGCGCAGGGCCGAGCGCAGGGCGCGCGTGAAACTCTTGGTGTCCAGATCCAGCTCGCGCTGGTTGATCATGCTTTTTTTGTGCCGGTGCAGATATTCGATAGGATCCTCGATGGTGATGATATGCGTGTCGCGGGTGCTGTTGATGAGGTCGATGCACGCGGCCAGTGTGGTGGATTTTCCGCTGCCCGTGGGCCCTGTGACAAGGATGAGGCCGCGGGGTTTTTGGGTAAGCCTTTTGACCACCTGGGGCACGCGCAAATCATCCAGGGTGGGGATTTTTGAAGGGATGGAGCGCATGACCGCGCCGATGGAGCCGCGCTGCAGGAAGATGTTCACGCGGAACCGGCCCAGCCCTGCCACGCCGTACGAGAAGTCCAGCTCGAAATTGTTTTCAAACGACTGCTTCTGTTGGTCCGTGAGCATGCTGTAGATAATTTTCTGGGCCAGAGACGGGGTTACGCGTTCCTCGTCGGAAGGGATCAGGCGCCCGTCGATGCGGAACACCGGGGGCAAGCCCGCGGTGATGTGAACGTCGGACGCTTTGCGGACAACCGCCTTTTGCAACAGTTCATCAATATCGATCATGGCCCTTGATATCCTCTTTACAATTGATGGCCGGGAGTCCGGCGCCGGTCATTCCGGTTGAAACGCTGATCTGAAATATACCAAAAACAGGGCCGGACAACAACCGGGAACAGATCCCGGGGCGCGCGGGGCCCGGCCACGCACGCGATCACAGCGGAACACATACTCAAACAAATCCGCCAGACCCAAGTGTATAAACAAGGCCAGGGAAGCCGCGCAAAATAGCGCGGGAAAAATCCGGTTACAATGAAATACGCATGGCGCCTTAACGGCTCAGTCCCACTCGGCGCACATACCGAAGAACAGGGGGCCGCCCACCTTGATGGTTTTGTGCAGGCGCTGGATGTAATCATAGGCCGCGTCCGGTATGCCCAGGTTGACCTGGGCCGGGTGCTTGGCGATTTTCCAGCGTTCCTCCAGGGGGCCTTTCTTGCCGGCTTTGGCGTGGGCTTCGGCGCGGGCCGCGAATCCCGCCACAATGAGATCGATGAACCGCAGTCCGCTGTTCACGCCTTGGTCGTAGATGGGCTGGAACTTGTCGCCCAGGGCCGAGCGGTCCAGGGGCAGGCCGTAGACATTGCCTTCGTGCACGAAAACCTGGTTGAGGGCCGCGTGGCTGAGCATGGGCTTGCCTTCATCCCAGTTGAAAATGGCGATGGCGCCGGGGCGGCCGCCGATATCGCCGCGGAACAGCTCCACCCTGGCCGGTCCGGTGGTGTCGCTGTTGCCCGCGGCGAGTTCGCCCATATTGGACGTGGCTGCGCGCAGGGTTTCGTCCTGGGGCGCCAGCTTGGGCCCGAGCAGTTTGGCCAGTTCCTGGTCATCGAAGCTCACGGACTCGTACAGCAGCGGGTACACGAGCGCGCGGATGTCGTCGCCCCCGCTCAGCATCATGGCCAGGCGCTCCACGCCAAAGCCGATGTTGAACACGGGCAGATCAATGCCATAGCGCGCGCATGAGGCCGGCGCATAGAATCCCAGGTTGCCGACCTCGATATCCTGCCCCTTGTACTTGATGAAGACTTCGGTATCGGTCTCCGGGTCGTAGTAGCGGCTGGCCACTTTTTTCTTCACGAATTTTGTTTTTTCAAAGCCGAGCTTTTTAAGGATCTGGCGTGTGAGTTTTTTGCCGTCGTCCATGATAAGGCCCTTGTCCATGACCACCACGGACGCGGACGTGCTCTCGAACAAGTGCGTGGGGTCCTGGCGCTGCTCGCGGCGGAAGCGCGAGCCCACAGAAAACAGGCGCACGGGAAGAGGCAGACGGCTGCCCACGTTGCCCAACACCGGGAACCAGTTGCTGGTCATGTGCGAGCGGAGTGTCTTATTCGTGGGCATGGGCTTCAAGTCCTTGAATTCCGGGAACACTTTGTCAAAAATTTCCGCGGCCTGCTCGCCCGTAATCATGAGCTGCACCGCGAACTCCTCGAAGAAATCATCGGCCTCGATGATGGCTTCCTTGTAGTCGCGCATCAGACTCTTGAGGCGCTCCCAGCGGTTGAAGTCGGGCACGATTTCCAGCAGCTTCTGTTCCTTGCTTTTGCTGAGTCCGATATCGGCGCGGTCCAGGCCGGCCAGATAGAACACGCGGTCCAGGATGAGCGGGGCCTCGGGGCCGTACTGCTTGTATACGTGCGTGTCTTCCACGATAGCGGGGTTGATAACTTCGTCCAGGCCCAGGTCCAGGAAGATTTCCCGGAAGCGCTGGTTGAGGGCGGCCAGGGGGTGCTCTTTGCCGCGGGTTGCGGCCCTGGTGATGTCGCTGGGCTCGATTTCAATCACGCGGCTCAGTTCGCTTACCGGATGCCCTACCCCGTGCAAATCGAACGCCTTGTACCAGCCGAACGGCACGTTCATCACATCGAACCGCTCCAGGGCCGTGCGCAGCTTTTTCATGATGGCGATGGCCATGTGCGGGCTGCATAGGTTGTTGCTGAGGTGCGAGTAGGGATAGAGCACAATGGACTTTGCGCCCACGTTCTGGAACGCCTTCTCGATCTCGAACGCCGCGGTGGCCACCACGCGGCCCGGGGCTTCCTCGTCCGGGGACTCAGCCGCGCAGAACACCACCAGCGCATTGTCCGCGCTGCCCTGGCCCTGCACGTCGCCGCCGTCCACCAGCGGTTCCGCATATTTGGTATCTTCGGTCACATGGAACGAAAACGGTTTCGAATGAATGAACAAAAGCCTCATGGTTTCAATGCCTCCGGCGCCGGGGTGCATCCCCGGCAGAATAGTGGTTAAAGTGTAATCGGATCACCTTGAATATTAAAGGCGCGCCCCGCAGATTAATCCCGGCGCAGAGCCGTGCGGGCATTTGCTTTTATTCCTGCTTCAATTGGATATCCATGCGCTCGCCGGTATCCTGCACCATAATCGTGGCCAGGCCGGAGTCGTCGTCGCAGCACCAGACCGGGGGCTGGCACGAAGGCATAACGGGATTCCCGGATTGAAGAACCTGTCCGTTGATGGTGATTTGCGCGGGGCAGTTTTCGGGCATGTGGAAGCGCAGTTCGATCAGGCGCGGCGCGGGCGCATACGCGCCCTGGCGCGCGCCGACGGTGAAGGCGACGTCGCCGTTTTCTGACAGAGTGCATTCATAGCGCGTGATGCAGGATGCACCGTTTTCATAGTCCAGGGTTTCGCCGTCGTCTTCGTAGTATTCATAGCTTATAGTTTCCCCGGGCGCGCCGGGGTAGATTTCGAGGATGAGCGGGTTAATGGGTTTTTCACCGGTGTGCTGCATGGGCGGCATGCCGGGAATGATGCTGCCCGCGCGGATGAACAGGGGCATGGTGTCCAGCGGGGCTTCGAGCGTGAGGGTGCACGGGCCCGGATATTCGCACCCGGTCCAGTAGTCGATCCATACGCCATCCGGCAGGTACACGTCGCGGTGGCGCGCGCCTTTTTCCAGAATTGGGGCCACGAGCAGGCTGGGGCCGAACATAAATTGATCGTCGATGAGGGCGCAGGCCTCGTCGTCCGGGAACTCGAGGATCATGGGCCGCATGGGCGGCAGGCCCGTGAGCGTGTGCTCGCGGAACAGGTTGTAGAGATAGGGGATAAGCGTGTAGCGCAGGTTGATGTAGCGGCGCGCGATATCCGTGATGCGGCGGCCAAAGGACCAGGGTTCCTGGGCGCGGGTCATGAGCATGGAATGGGTGCGGCAGAAGGGGTAGAACGCGCCGAGTTGGATCCAGCGCGCGTAGAGCTCGGCATTGCCGTTGAGTGCGAAGCCGCCGATGTCGCACCCGGTGAAGGGCACGCCGCTGAGGCCCAGGCCCAGCATCTGCGGGATGCTGTAGCGCAGGTGGCTCCATGCGGATGTGTTGTCCCCGCACCAGATGGCGGCGTAGCGCTGGATGCCGGCGTAGCCCGAGCGGGTGAGCAGGAACGGGCGCTTGCCCGGGCGGTGGCGCAGCAGGGCCGCGTGTGTGGCCATGGCTTCGGTGAGGCCGTAGGCGTTGCGGTGCTGCATGTGCGGCCCGGTTTCGCCCGTGGCCGGGTCGTGGTGCACGACCCCGTCCGTGTTCACGCGCCGCGTGGGCCGGATATTGATGCTGGGCTCGTTCATGTCGTTCCAGATGCCCGCGACCCCGTCTTCGGCCAGGTAGCCTTTGTGCAGGTCCGCCCACCATGCGCGCACTTCTTCCCGGTTGAAATCCGGGAACACGGTTGTGCCGGGCCACACAATGCCCGTGAACACGGTGCCGTTGGTGCGGCGCAGGAAGAAGTCCTTTTCAAGCCCGTCATCGTATACCGAATACCCGGGTTCTTTTTTCACGCCCGGATCCACGATGATGACCGTGCGGAATCCATCTTTAGCCAGGTCGGCGATGAGTGCTTTGGGGTCCGGGAACCGTTTGGGGTTCCATGTGAACACACGGTACCCGTTCATGTAGTGGATATCGAGCCACATGGCGTCGCAGGGGATATCGCGCTTGCGGAAACCCGAGGCGATGCGGCGCACACGCTGGTCGGTCTTGTAGCTCCAGCGGCACTGGTGGTGGCCCAGGGACCACAGGGGCGGAAGCTGGCTGCGGCCGGTGAGACGCGTGAATCGCTCCACCACGGTTTTCATGTCCGGGCCCGCGATGAAGTAATAATTGGCCTCCCCGCCTTCGGCCTGGAAATACGCGTGGCGCAGCGCGGCCCCGCCCATGTTGAAGAGCGACTTCCACGTGTTGTCAAAGAAAATGCCGTAGGATCGGCCGTTGCGGTGCCCGATGTAGAACGGGATATCCACATACAGCGGATCCGAATTGGGATGGTGCAGGCCCGCGTCCGTGTTCCACATGATCATGCGGTGGCGGCGGCGGTCCAGGCGCATGAGCTTTTCGCCGAATCCGTAATAGTGTTCCAGGGGCGGCAGGACCTTGGAGCAGCGCACGCGGTCCCCGCGCCAGCCCACAGCGCGCCCGGGTTCGTCTTCATTGATCAAGCCCTCCTCGTCCTCGAAAACCACGCGGAAGGGGTTGCGCTCAATGGTCACGCTGACCCGGCCGGACGTGAGGCTCAAAGCCTCTTCGTCTTCCTCGATTTCAAAATCCACTTTTTCGGGTTCGGCAACAACGGCCCAGGAAAAATCCGGAGCGAACGCCGCGCCGCGCACCGCGCGCACACGCACCACGCCGGGCGCGAAAAAGCTGATGTCCACAATGGCCTCATCGCTTTTCAGCAACACCCCGCGATCCGTTTTATCCACGGACGTGATGGTTCCGATGTATTCAAAGCTGTCGCGTTTCGCAGTCATGGTAAAATCCCTCAATCATGGTTTTGACAGCGGTCGGCGCACGGAATGCCACCATGCTGCGAACAGCGCGCAGCAGGCCGCCAGCGTGTCACAGGTCAAATATAACACATCTGCTCCGCGATGCGGATCAGGGTTTGAGAATCAGGGTTTGCGCGGTGTTGCTGTCCACATCTTGTTTTGTGAACCAGATGGGATGGGTTTCACCCGCGAGCCACATGCGGAACTGGTCGTCGTAATGGGGGCTGTTCTTGCCGCCGGTCTGCCCGCCCACGATCACGTTGCGCGCGCGGAGCCCGTCCGGAGACAGGTCCACGCTGAAGCGCATGTTGGGGCCGCCGCCGTAGTTGAAATCCCCGGTGAGGCCGAAGCCCCCCACGTTGATGCTGTCCGTGCCCCCGTCTCCGGGCTCGGGGCCGATTTTCCAGTCCCCGCCAAGCTGGTGGTGCATGGAGACCTTGTGGATGCTGCCCCATGTCCAGGCCGCGGGGTCGGGGCCGAGCTGCTCGGTGAGGGCGGCCACGGCGTCGCTGAGGCTTTTGGCCAGCATCATGTCCTTGGTTTCGCGCACGTCCGAAGTGGCGGTGTCGTCAAAGAAATCCATGGGCCATTTCTTGTCCTGGATCAGCACCGGGTACACAACCTCGGAGCGGCCGATGTGTCCGAAAACCTCGCCGGGCAGGTTGTCCTTGAAAATGTTGATGGTACAAAGCTTAATCCAGGTATAGAAGATGGACGGCTCCACGGCGTCGCGCAGGTCGCGGCGGTCCCATTTCTTCAGGAGTGCGAGGGCGTCCGCGGCCTGTGGCGTGATGAGTTCGGGGTGTGCTTCGGCGGCTGCGTACAACAGGGGCAGCATGTTTTCCGCTGGCAGGGAATAAACGTCAAGCTGCATGTCCCGCATAGTGTCCATGGTCATGGGCTGCGCGGCCAGGATCATGTCCGTGATGCGGCGCGCGCGGTATCCCTTGTCGTAAATAGCGCCGATGTAGTAGGGATAATCTGCGCCGGCCTGTCGGTTGTTGGCCGTGGCGATGAAGCCCTGGTCCGGGTTCGTGGCCTGGGGCAGTTCGTTGTAGGGGATATAGCCCTGCCACTCGTAGTCCCCGTTCCAGCCTTCCAGGGGCAGGAAGGGCTTGCCCTTGCGGATTGGCACCTTGCCCTGGCTGCGGTAGTAGATGTTGCCGTCGATATCCGCGTACACCACGTTGATGGCGCCCACCTCGAACCAGTCCAGGGCGGCCTTGAAGTCTTCCACGTCCCGCGCCTTCATGGCCCCGAAAAAGAACATGGGCTCGTGCGTGGGCACATGGCCGGTCCAGCGGAAGGACAGCACCGTGCGCGGGCGATCCTCCTCGTAAATCACGGGGCCGTGCACGGTGCGGAGCACGGTGCGCTCCTCGGTGGCCAGGGTCCCGTCTTCGGCCTTGTATTGGATGGAAACGGCCTGCTTTTCAAAGGGAACGCTTTCGCCCTTGTACATGTAGTGCGTGTCCGGGCGTTCGGGGTCGAGTTTTTCCACGTACGCGTCGGCCACGTCGTAGCGCGCCTGTGTGATGCCCCAGGCCACGCGCTCGTTGTGTCCGATGAGAATGCCGGGCGCGCCGGGCACGGACAGGCCGGCCACGTGCAGATCCGGGGCCATGAGGTTGATTTCATACCAGATGCACGGGTTGTCGAAACCCATGTGCGTGTCATTGGCCAGCATGGGCGCGCCCGTGTCCGTGCGCTTGCCCGACACCACCCAGTTGTTGCTGCCGAACACGCGGTCCATGTAAATGCGGCCGGTGGTGTAAAAAGGCTGATCCATGTGCGCGGCAATCCCGGCGTGGAAATCCTGTTCCGGGAAACTTGAGATCTCCATATCGCCCTGGATGGTGATGGGGTCCAGGCCGTAAATGGGCAGCAGCTTGAGGAGCGCGGACACGCCCATGGTTTTAGCGAGCACGCCGAACATGACTTCCATGCCGATGTCGCTGGACATGCCCCAGGACATGCCGCGTCCGATGGCCATGGAATCCAGGGGGGTCCACGGTGCGGGCGTGGCGCCGATAGCCTCGTATTCCGCGGGCAGTTGCTTGATGGTTTCGATATACGCATTCACCCCGCCGGAATACGCCTCATACAATTCGCTTTCCTCGGGCGTGCGTTCGTCCCACACCTGTTGGGCCACCTCGGGGATCATGGCCAGGTGCTTCTGGTAATCGCCGTTCACATGGCCTTTGCCGAACAGCTCGGCCATGCGCCCCGAAGCCTGGCGGCGGTTCACATCCATCTGCCACAAGCGGTCACGCGCGTGCAGATACCCTTGTGCGAAAGCCAGGTCATGCAGAGACTGCGCGGTGATGCTGGGAATGCCCAGGTTGTCAAACTGCACCGTGACCCCGGCCTCGAGTCCGGGCAGGGACAGGGTTTCATCCGCCATGGTTGCGGAACAGAAAAAGAAAAGGCATGCGCAGGATAGAAACGCCAGTATCCGTAATTTCATCAATCAAACTCCTTGTGGGTTGCATTGAGTGTGGTGTGGGGCGCGGACGAACCCGCGCTCATGGCGGCGGTGTCTGTCGCGTGATTCAGCACGAACGGCAGGGGCGGGCCCCAGCGCCAGTACGCCAGGCATGCGATGATAACCAGGATAAACGCCAGGTTGGTCATGGCCAGGAAACGGAATGCGCGCGCCGGGCGCGAATCCCCTACCCCGCCCTGTTTTTCCGGGGCCGAGCCCAGGCGCTTGATGCGGTCCAGCACCTCTTCGCCGTGGGGCGCATCGGCCAGGGCCGCGGTCAAATCCTGCCCGGCCTGATGGCGCTTCATGTGCGTGCCGCCGGTCCAGCGCTTGCTGCCCGTGGCGTCGTAGACATGCCCCTTGTATATAAAAGTGGTTTTCCCGCTCTCGTCATTTTCGCGCGTGAGCAGGCCACGATCCATGACCGCCGCGCCCTTTTTCAGCCTGCGGTTGAGCCGTGTTGTGACAAAAGCCGCGATACTCACCATGGCCAGGAACACGCCAACTTTCACGCAGTAGACAACGCCAAACGTGGTGGTCCACAATTCATCCACGGACTGAATGCGTAAAAGGGACAGAACAATCCCGGTGCCCGCAATGGAAATAATGCCGATCCACCCGGCGCGCATTTCGGTCAGGGGCAGGCCGCCGCTGAGGTTGCGCGGGCCGATGAACACATGCACATAAAAAATGATGCCGAACCAGAAGATGCCCGCGCACATGTGCAGGAAGCCCACGGCCAGGCGCAGCGCGGGCAGCCAGCCGGGGGGCGCCTTGTCAGGGGACACGATGCGGCGCCCGGCGTCGCGGAACCGCACGCCCGATGGCCGCAGCTCGCCGCCGCCCTGCGTGCTCATGTGACAGTACCCGCACGCGCGGCGCGTCTGCACCGTGTACTCGGCGCGCGCATGGGCCGGGCCGCCCGTGAGCAGCATAAAAACCAGCAGGAAAAAACCGGCGGCAATACACGCACACAATGGTTTCACGGTTCGCATCATGGGGATCATTGTAACAGATGCGGGCGGCAAATAAAAATTGCAGGCCCGCATATCTGAAAATCATCATGCAGCGCGACACGGCATGCGAAAAAGCAAACAATCAGCGCCGGGCGCGCCGGTCCGGCAAAAACAGCCCGGATTCACGCGACCGGCAGGAATTTTTCCTTTTTGGCCTGGCACACAGGGCACGCGTCCGGGGCCTCGCCGTCGGCCACATACCCGCACACCGAGCATACAAAATAATCGGTGTCGCGCTCTTCCATCAAATCCTGGAGGGCGTTTTTGTACAGGCGGGCGTGGTACTCCTCGGCGTCGCGCGACTGCATGAACGCAATCTCCGCGGCCTTGTTGCCGTCTTCCACGGCCTGCTTGATGAAGTCCGGGTAAAACACCTCGTGCACCGATGTTTCAGACTCGAACGCCGCCTGTAAATTTTCCTCGGTGCTCTTGATCGCGCCCATGTTGCGGAGGTGCTTTTTGGCATGTACCATTTCGGCCAGGGACACGGCCCGGAACAGTTTGGCAATCTGCGGCATTTCTTCTTTTTCCGCTTTTTCGGCAAACGCCTGCAGCCGCGCCACGGCCTTGGCCTCGCCCACGAACGCCGTCTTGATATTCTCATCTGTTTTGCTCATTGCCATCCTCCTGAAGCGGTTTTCGCCCGCGCGCCATCCGGGGGGCGCACACCTTCATATTATATGAACTTAAGCTGAAGAATATGTGGTTACTGTATTTCCACGACTTCCAGGAAGTCGCCGTTTGTCGCCTGGCTGAAGATGCAGTTCTTGATGCGTTTGTCCACGCGGTAGCGCTGGGTTCCGATGCGCACGGCCACGCCGGGATATGCGGCGCCGCGCACTTGGGCCGTGGTCCCGCGCGACGTGTGCGCCATGGCGTCTTTGAGCTTGGCCACCGTGGCCTTGCCCACGCGGATGCGCTCGGCCAGCGCGTCCCGCGCCACGCGCAGCTTGCGGTACATCGCCACCTGGTCCCGCGGCAGCTTTTTGGCGATAAGCAGCTTGTGCAGGGGCAGGAGCTTGCCGTTCACGGCGCCGAACTTGTTGATGAGGTCGATGATTTCGCGGGCCGCGTGGTCGTAGCGCGTGCGCAGGGGCATGGGCGCGCCCAGCAGCAGGGTCGTCACCAGGGTCTGGGCCGCACCCAGGTCCATGAATTCGGCCCCGCCCACGGCCAGCACGCGCCCGCCGGCCACGCTCAGCGCAACCCCGTTGGCACAGAACAGCCCGCCGCCCGCAATGAAGTCCGATTCCCGCGCCGCGCCGCCCAGGTAGATGTGCCCGCCTGCGCGCACGCGCGATTTTTCCACGCCGCCCAGGTGCATGTGCCCGCCGCTCTGAACCTTGTTGCGTACGCAGTTGACGACCTGCCCGTGCACATGCAGAATGCCCCCCGCCACCACGTCCGAGGCCACCAGGTCGCCTAAGATTTCCACGTGGTGCGCGGCCACGATCACGTGCCCGGGCGGCACGTTGCCTGTGATGCGCACAGCGCCGGCGCTGTTCAGCTTTCCGGGCAGAGAACCCGGCGCGTGATACTCGGACACGGGCGCCACCAGCCACGCCTCGCCGTTGCGCGCCACCATGCCGCTGGCGTCCGCGAGCAGTGTGAGCCCATCATCGGACAGGCGCGTTCCGGGCCCGGCCACCAGTGTGAGGTCCACACCCGCGGACGGCTCCACGGGCTTGTCCAGCACGTCGCGGCCGCGCGCGCCTTTTCTCGGGGGAATCTTTTCGGCAAGAAGCTGATCCACCGCCACTTTGAATACGGCCTGCCCCGGTTCCGCGGTTTCACGGTAATGCTCTTTAATGTACGCGTCTTCGCCGGGCAGCGGCGGTTCGCCCCGCGCGATCACCCGCACGTAGGTGCTGCGCAGGCGGTCCGGGATCATGCGCCACGAATCCCGCTCCACGCCGAACCCCAGGCCGTGCTCTTCCACCAGGGCCTGGAACCATTCCGCGTCGTGCGCAGGCTGCGCCGTGAGGCCGGGCACGATGGTGAGCACAGCCTCCATGTTGCCCTTGCGCAACTTCACGTCGTATTTCCACGCCTCGTACTCCGCGTCCTTGACCGCGATTTTGCCGTCGCTCAGGCCCGCCATGCCGGGCATGGCCGCCACGAGCTGCAGCCCGTCGGCGCTCAGCCGCGCCCCGTCGCCGAATACAAACGCCGCATCCGCGCCCGGCGCGGGCTCGAGCTTGCGGCCCCGCACGGTGTAGCCCGCGCGCCCGGCGTCCGCAGGAATCTTCTCGGCCATGACTTCATCCAGGTCCACGGGCACGCCGCGCCGGATCACCTGTCCCGGGAACTGCTTCAACAGCTCGGCCGTGGTGAATTCCTCGAGGTGCACGCGCGGCTCGATGCGCGCGTCTTGGCCCCGGGCCGGCTGCACCCCGTACGCGATGGGAATTTCCTCGTGATAGCGCTTGCTGGAGATGATGTTTTCTATGAGGTCGTAGTCGATGCCCACGCGCACGCCCGCGCTGTACAGGCGGCTGAGGATGTCGAATTCCGTGACCGGACAATTGTCTCCGTTCAGCGCAATGATTTTCACTGCGGCGATCATGTCACCATTTGTCACCAGAACCTCCACGCGGAAATCGCGCGCGCGGCGCGCGGGCGTGTCCGTCTCGATCTGGAACACGGTGTCCTGCTGCTTTTTCAGGAACTCGGCCTTCATTGCGTCCTCAATAAGAAACGGCGCTACAGGTCGCTGCGCACGCCTGTAATGCGCCGGTCGCTTTCCTCGAGTAGGTTGACGATGATTTCTTTTTTGTACTCCGCGCCCGAGGGGTCCAGCACCAGCTTGATCTCGGGCAGAAACAGGTTGTCCGGGTTGTTGCGCGTGACCACGCCGGTTTCCCCGGTGTCGAGTTCCACGAACGTGGTGATGGGGAAAAAGCCCACCACGCGCACGAACTGCTCCAGGGCCGCGGGCTGGTACCGGTGCCGGTTGCGCAGCAGAATGGCCATGGCGTCGTGCAGGTTGGCCGCGCGTTTGAACGACTGGTACTCTGCGGTCAGTGTCTCGAAATCATTGATGATCACGGCCAGGTGCACCAGGGGCGGCAGGTCGTTGAACTCCACACCCTCGGGATACCCGGACCCGTCCGCATACATGTGGTGGCCCATGCACACCATGAGCGCCAGGGGGTCGATGCCCAGCACCTTCTTGAGCACCTCGAACCCGCGCTCGCAATGCCCCCGGATCATGGCCCATTCCTCGTCCGTGAGCCCGCTCTTCTTGGTCAGCACCTGCTCCGGCACCGTGAGAATTCCAATGTCGTGCACCATGAGCGCCATGGCGAATCCCATGACGTCCTTGTACGGGTATTTCAGGTTCGTGGCCACGAACGATCCCATGACCCCGCATTGCATGCAGTGCTGGTACATGTACGATGAGTGCTGCTTCATCTCGAACAGCTTGAGGGGCACGTCCGGGTCGTCCGGGGTTTCCTCGACCATGGCCGCCACCGCATCCTCGATGGCGTCCAGGGACAAGGCTTCCCGCCCGCCCTGCACCTTGTCGAAAAATTCGCCCTGCGTCTTTTCCGCGTGCTCGCGGGTCTTCTGCGACACGATTTCCTCGAACTCCAGGCGCCGCAGAATCTCGTCCCGGTTCACCCGGTGCGCGGGCGCGGCGTCTTCTTCTTCGGCTTTCTTTTTTCCGGGTTCAATTTTGACCACCCAGTTGCTGAGGCGGCGGATGAGGTCCGGGGTCATGATGGTGCCGGCCTTGCACAGAACCGTGGCGCCGTCGTCGGACAGCAGCGCGCTCTCCAGCACCTGGCCTTCGAATACTTCGATTTTGTCACGTTCCCTGGGCATAGGAGGAAAACCTTACTCTACTCTGTGAATCGTTTGGCCTTATAGAAATTGGGGTCGGCCTTGACCCTGCTGCCGGTGTCGCGCCTGGCCTGCCAGGCGTCCTTCATTGTCAACACGGAATCAATGGCGCGGGCCAGGCGGGCGCGCGAGAAATTGAATGGGATTACGGCCAGGGGCCCGAAGTCCGCCATCTTGGAAAAATCCCCGTCCGGGGCCTTGTCCGCAACAGCCACCACGCGGATCATGTGGCGCAGGGCCAGGGCCGACACGTCCCGGAACACGCCGTCCGGCGCAGCCGTGGCCGCGCGGGCCGCGTCCAGCACATACACCCCGTGCGTGTTTGCTTTAACCGCCTCCAGCACCGCGTTTCCATCAGCCGCAAACTCCAGGTCAAAGCGTGCGGGATCCAGCGCGATGTTCAAAAGAAACCGCGTGGAGAAATTCGGGCTCCAGGACAGTATACGAATTTTTTCCCTGCTGTCTTGATCCGCCATGACGCGCCTCGTTTGGCAATCCGCAACAAAAGTTAATACGGAAGGGTGCAGAAATCGTGGTTTTCTATAGATCAGATTAACATATGAAATTGGCAATATGCGGCGACAGAAAAAATATATTTATTCCGCAGCCACGCGGTTCACGAGGCGGCCGATGCCCTCGACTTCGATCACGATTTCATCGCCGGGCTGCATGGGGCCAACCCCGGACGGCGTGCCCGTGGCGATGATGTCGCCCGGCAACAGGGTCATAATGGATGTCACAAACTCAATGATCTGCGCAATGTTGAAAATGAGGTTGCTGGTGCGGGACTGCTGTTTGCGCTCCCCGTTGAGGTAGCTGGACACGGCCACATCGTCGGGGTTGATGCCGGTGACCACTTCAGGGCCGATGGGGCAAAATGTGTCAAAGCTCTTGGCGCGGGTCCACTGCCCGTCGCGGCCCTGCATGTGGCGCTCGGTCACGTCGTTGATGCAGGTATAGCCCAGGATCACATCCGCGGCGCGCTCCGCGGGCACGCGTCTGGCGCGCTCGCCGATTACAATGCCCAGCTCGGCCTCGTAGTCCACGCGCGTGGCGTGGCGCGGGTACACAATGTCATCCCCGGGATAAATCACCGCGCTCGCCGGCTTCATGAACAGAATAGGCTCCGCGGGAATCTCCATGTTAAACTCCTCGGCGTGGTCCCGGTAATTAAGCCCCAGGGCAATCACCTTGGATGGGTGCAGGTCGCGAATATCGGTCATGGCGCAAAATCCTTTCAAGCAATGTCAATATAAGTATAAACTCCAACACCCGGTGTGCGCAAAACATGGCGAACTCGAAGCCGCCAAAAATCAGCCCCGGCATTGAGCCGTTGAAATATGTCTCATTATTGAAATCAAAAACATGAAATAATACAAGCAATTTGCACACGCGATAAAAAAATTCCGCATCAATTCTTCACATGGACAGTGCATTTTTGATATTTCCGCAAAAACAGCATGTCCGCTTTTGGATGTCTCATTTTTTTATACCCCATACAAGCCGGAACCCGCGCGCGGCGCACAGGCGCTGCTTTTGAGGTTCAGATGCAAGGTTATTCCGGCACAGGCGGGCATTTCCGGCTCACGGATTGGCTGTGTATCAGACCAGTCGGCAACGCATGAAAAACGCCATTGCCTGCTGACGGAATTTTTCATGGGCCTTGTGGCGCGCGGGCGCGAATCCGTGCTAAAATCAAAAGGAGGACTATACACATGTCCAGACAAAATTGGATCAAACAATTTCTGCACCAGGAGGACCGGCGCCAGCGCGTGAGCCTTGGGATGGGCCGGAACAAACAGGCCCAGGCGGCCACACCCAAAAACAGCGGCAGCCCAGCGGACGCACAGCTGAAACAAGCGCCGGCGCCCGCATTGCAGCGCGACTCGGCCCTGCTGCCGCAATGGCCCGGGTTCCGCGCCCTGCGCAACGCCTGCGTCAACGGCTGGCGTCCCGGCGATCCCCCGCCCCCGGGGGTGTCGATCAATAGGAATATACAGTCCGACTCTCAAAAATCAAGCACAGAAAACGCCGGGCCAAGGCAATTGCCTGGTGAGCAATACGCTTCCAATCCCGGCAAAGCCGGGGGGCAAGATGTCCCACAAAAGACTCCGGCCAAGTATCAGTTTGAACCTTTGGATTTGGAAACGAACACATTGAAAATTCACGAGCCCGAGACAGTCGATCCATATAGCGAAAGCTATAACTCCAAAATCAATCAACCATTGGCCAGGGTCTGTGAAATCGGAAATACAGCGTTGGCCTTGGGTATTGACTCAAAAAAATGGAAGACAGTTATTGATGCGTCCACATATGCCTATAGCCTGGCCGAAAATGTAGCCCGACAGCGCGGATTCACAGAAGGCCAGAAAAATGCGTTCCGCCACGCGGTGTGGAGTTGCACTCTGGCCAAGGAACTGGGGAATCCCGACGAAGCTATGGAAATCATGCTTATTCACGAAGATTGTGATCGCACACCCCAAGGGAAAAGACACACTGACGACAGCGATACAGATATTGACAATAACCGATACGGTGTTTCTTATGCTCTTAAACACCCGGATGAAAACTGTAAAGCATTCGCCATGGAAGAGATCGAAATGTTCAGGCGTAAACAGAGAAGAGAAAAGGTGAAGCCATGAGCTTATTATCCTGGGCTCTGTTATGGACGCTGGCCGCGCCCCTGGCTGCGGGCTCTGTGTCGGGATTGTGCAATGCGGCCGCCATGCTGCAAGAGAGTGCGCCTGTGGCATCGCCGTCCCGGGATCTCCCGGAAATCATTTCCATTGGGCCGCGCAAACCCGGTGACTCCGGCATATACTGCCCCACGGACATGGAATACATTCCGCCGGGAACATTCCTCATGGGCTGCTATCCCGGAGAAACGGGCTGCTTCATGAGCCTGGCGCACCCGGTCACGCTCACACGCGGATTCTGCATGGACAGAACCGAAGTGACCCAGAGGCAGTACAAAAAGAGCGCCGGGTTCAATGCCGCGTTTTTTCGCCGCTGCGGCCCGGAATGCCCGGTGGAAAACGTGTCGTGGGAGCAGGCGTACCGGTACTGCGCCCGGGTCGGCAAAAGACTGCCCACCGAAGCGGAATGGGAGTATGCGGCCCGCGCCGGCATGTGGGATGTCTTCTGGTGGGGCCACGAGCCTGACGGCGCATATCTGTGGTACCGGGACAATTCTTTTGTGAAGTATAAAACCGGTTGTAGCTGGTGCGGGGGGCGCGGCACACATCCCGTGGCAACCAAACGCTCAAATCCCTGGGGGCTGCATGATATGTGCGGCAATGTCAGCGAGTGGGTCGTGGATATGTATGATCGCCACTGGTATCAACGGTCGCCCGACAAAGACCCTGTGAACACAGAACCTTACATTGTCGCAAGTTTCAGTTACCGCGTGTCACGGGGCGGCAACTGGTCGATTGATGACCATTTTGTCTTTATTTCGTATCGTTCTTATGCGGCTCAAGATGACTCAAGCCCGGCCATCGGGTTCCGCTGCGCCAGGGATAAGCTGGCTCCATAGGGAATATGAAACCAATCGGAACCGAATAAATATCACTTGATCTCGATGCGCTCGAAATCGCGCAGCACGAATGCTTCGGGGAAAATGTCTTTGGCGAAGCGCTCCATGCGGCGGATGCGGCCTTCGCGGTAGTTGGGGTTGATGTGCGCGAGGCCGAGCTTTTCCACGCCCGCGGCTTTGCCGATTTCCGCGACCCCGGCCACGTGGCTGTGCTCGCGCAGCACGCGCGGGTTGTCCTGGCCCAGGGCGTCCTGGTAATCTTCGTGATCCAGCCAGCACTCGTGCACGAGCAGGGGCGCGCCGCGCGCCAGGTTCACGGTGCTTTCCTGGCACAAGGTGTCGGTGGCGTAAGCCACGTCATTGTCCAGGCGCATGCCCAGGGACGGGGCTGTGTGCTCCTGGGCCGTGCAGCGCAAATTGAAATTGTCGAACGCGTTATCGCCCGGCTTCAAATCCACGAGCGTGAGGTCCATGGGAAAATCCGCGATGGGGTGCGAGAACAGGGGGAAGGTGGTGAGCTGTGTGAGTGCGTGCTGCACGGATACGCCGCACACGTCCGCGCCCGGGCCCGCGATGGTGACTTTTTTGCCGGCCAGCAGCTTGGGCAGATAGATGATGCCCATGGTGTGGTCCAGGTGGTAGTGGGACAGGAATATGAAGCACTCGCCAGCGTGGGACAACAGGGGGGCCAGTTCGGGATGCCCCAGGCGGCGCGCGCCCGTGCCGCAGTCGAACACGAACAGGCGCCCGCCGCGCACATACGCAAAGCACATGGTCTCGCGCCGTTCCGACGGAATCCAGCCCATGGTGCCCAGGGCTATGAATGTGCCTGCCATTGCCGCTTCCCCCTCTGCCGCAGTCTGTGGGATTCTAACACATGGCGCATGCATTATGCACGGATCTTCGCGTCAAAAGCCACAGCCGGGCCAGGCCGCATTTTGTGCGGCAATTGCGCGCGAGGAAACTTTTCCGCGCATTCTGGTATAATATCTCAGGAACGGTTGTTCCGGAAAAAATCATGCGTTGAGAGGCTGTGCCCATGGCGCACAAGTTATATGAGTGCAATTCATGCGGGTATGTAATTTTTGTTGCCGGTGAGCAGCGCGAGCCGGACTGGTGCCCTGCGTGCCGCAGCCGCATGTCCCACGCCGGGGATGAACACGACCCGCCCGGACAGGATTACGTGTGCGACGAGTGCGCGTACGCGTTCCGCACGCCCCAGGGCGCAAACCCGCCTTACAAGTGCGCTTCGTGCAACCGCACAATTCCGAACGAACCCAACAAACGCGTGAATCACAGGCTGTAAACCCGCGGCAACGCGGGCCAAATCGGGGAGGCTGCGGCGCACGCTCCTCCAAAGTGCCAACCGGGTAACCATTGAAAACACGTTTCCTGCACATGCTGCTGTTCGCGACCCTGGCCCTGCTTGCGGCCCCGGCGTGCGCGGCCGACGGCGCCGTGGACGTGGATATCGTGTTTCCGGACCGCACCGCGGTGCTGTACTGGCGCAACCCGCAGACCTATGCCGGACAGATGCTGGACGTGTACCGCAACGGCGAGCGCGTGGGCCGCATCATGGTCACCGAAGTCACGGCCTATTATGTGAAAGGCAAAATCGTGGAAGGCACGGCCCTTGTCGGCGATGTGACGTCCGCGCCCCAGGGCGGCGTGGCCCCGCCCGTTGGCGGCGCACGCGTGCAGCACGGCAACCCGCCCCCGGACGGCGTGGCGCGCGGCGCTCCCATCACTTCACCCGATGACGAAGAACGCCTGGTCAAAAAACGCCCCGAAGATGAGGAAGTGGTTCTGCGCCCGCAGAAGAAACCCGCCGGCCCCAAAAACGACACAACCCCCATCGTGGATTTGAACCGGGACGCGGCCGTGGATCACGAACCCGAATCCGTGGCCCCGGCCAAAAAGGGCGCTAAACCGGGTTTCCTGCCGGAAATCAGCCCCAGAGTGGTCTACGGCATCGGCGGCGGCATGTACAACCCGTCCGGCGATTACCTCAACGGCGAAGCCGCCACACTCAGCATCGGCAGCTTTTACAAAATCGCAAACAAATATGAGGGCAGCCTCAGCTACAGTGTGATCACGCCCCCGTATGAAAAGAGCGGAACCTACAACAACGTGGCCCTGACCCAGGAAGTGCGCATGACGCGCCTGCACCTGTCCCTGGCCCGGCTTCCCAGGGGCGGGCCCCTGCCCTCCCTGGCGTTTGGCGCGGGCTACACCTTTACGTTTTTCGACTACGAAATCTGCGGCGCATCCTGCGCGCGCGCCACGGGCACAGCCCACGGCCCCCACATCCTGGCCCGCACGCACCTGCGCGCGCCCTTTAATCTCATCGCTGAAGCCCGCTACCAGTGGGACCTGGCCACGGACCTGGACGGCCTGGACACCGACGGCTTCGAGGTGAGCTTCCTGTTCCCGTTTGAGTTATAATTTGCACGTGGAACCCGGCGCCCGCGCCGCGCGTTGCTCCCGGTGGAAATCCCGGCGCTGCTGCGCGCCGACCATCACAACCGGAAGGAATCAATTGCCATGTCCGAAGAAACCTGTGAATTTCCCGCATTTGAAATGCCGGGCGAACTGGTGCAGAAAATTTTGAAGCAATACAAAACCATTGCCGTGGTGGGCCTCAGCACAGACCCGGAAAAAGCCGCGCACCGCGTACCCGCGTACATGAAGGCGCAGGGCTACACCATCATCCCCGTGCACCCCAAGGCCGCGGAAATCCTGGGCGAAAAAGCCTACCCCACCCTGGACGCCGTGCCCGCGCCCATTGATGTGGTGAACGTGTTCCGCCCGCCAAGTGAATTGCCCGTCATCGTGGATGCTGCCATCCGCGTCAAAGCCAAAGCCGTGTGGGCTCAGGAAGGCATCGTAAACAACGACGCCGCGGAAAAAGCAAAAGCCGCGGGCCTGGATGTCATTATGGGCAAGTGCATGCTCAAAGAGCATAAAGCCATGGTTGCCAATGGGTGAGAGAATAAAAAGATTAACGCAGAGGGCGCAAAGCACCGCGGAGGGGCGCAGAGAAAAACATTTTGCCTCGCGCCTGCGCCCTGCGGCACATGCGCGAATCTCTGTCCCCCGAGCCACCCCAATCCCGTCATCCCGGGCCGAGACCCGGGATCCAGAGGACAGGAAGTCAGGGGTGCGCTTTTGGGCGGGGAGGTCCCTGGCGCAAAACCTGCGCACAAGGTGTTTGAAACCCCGCGCGGAAGGCGCGTCCCGTTAGTGCAATTCGCGTAATTTGCGGTTAACACTTTTTTGCCTTTGCCTTCTTTGGCGACCTTCGCGATTGGATCTTATTCGAAAGGACTTTTTGACAATGAGCTACGCCGGCATCATCGGCACCGGCAGTTATTTGCCGGAACGCATCGTGGAAAATGCTGAACTCGAAGAACACCTGGGCCTGGAGCCGGGCTGGATTGAAGACAAGACAGGCGTACGCCAGCGCCGCCGCGCTGCCGACGATCAGGCCCCGAGCCACCTGGCCGCAGCCGCCGCGCAGGCCGCGCTCGATAACGCGGGAATCGACGCATCCGCATTGGACGGCATCATCACCGCCACCACCGTGCCCGACACGTTCTGCCCGTCCACCGCGTGCCGCGTGCAGGCTGCGCTGGGCGCCACAAACGCCTGGGCTTTTGACGTGAACGCCGCGTCCGGCGGGTTCCTCGCAGCCCTGGCCGCGGGCAACGCCATGGTCTCGTGCGGGGATGCGGACACGGTGTGCGTGATCGGCGCGGAAACCACGAGCCGGTTCATGAACTGGGACGATTACAAGACCTGCATCCTGTTCGGGGACGGTGCCGGGGCCGTGGTGCTGCGCCGCGACGCGGGGCATAAAATACTTGCCACGCACCTGGGCGCGGACGGAAGCGGCGCGGACGCGCTCGTGGTGCCGGGCGGCGGCGCGGCCATGCCCCCCTCGCACGAGGTTGTGGATCAGCATCTCGCCACCCTGCACATGAAGGGCGGGGATGTGTTCCGCTTCGCCATGCGCATCATCGGTGAAGCCGCGGAAACCGTGCTCACAAAATGCAACCTGTGTTTCGCGGACGTAAGCCTCATTGTGCCGCATCAGAGCAACCGCCGCATCATCCAGGAAGCCAGCAAAATCACAGGCGTGCCCTTTGAAAATTTCTACCTCAACCTGGACCGCGTAGGCAACACGTCCGTAGCCTCCGTGCCCGTGGCATTGGCCGAGGCATGCGCCAACGGCAGATTGAATGAAGCCGATTTATTGGTAATGGTTTCATACGGCGCAGGATTATCCTGGGGCGCTACGGCTGTGCGGTGGTGATTGTGACAGGAAAAGATTCGGGTTTTTTCCGGCTGCGCCGGGCCTCCGGCGGCTTAAGGGAACCCTTTAAAAAGGGTTGCCCTTAAGAATCTCTCCCAGATTTTTTGCGCATTTGAACCGATTCTCAGCATTAAATTTTTCGCCTTGCGCGCCGCCTCGGCTGCCTTGAACTCTTTGAGTGTGGATTCGATCACAAATTTGCGATTGAACCACATGGTGAGGTCTGGACACAGGCGGAAGTGCCGCCAGACCATGGGACGCAGGCGCGCCCAGGCTTTGTCGCAGGTTTCGCGGGGCAGAATGAGCACTGTTTGGTTATGGCCCCATGCGCTCGCAACCGCCGTATTCATAGCAACGCTAAATGCTTACGAAAATATTGAGAACGGTCATGGTAGCTTATCGAAGCCGGCCGGGTTTTGCAGCAATGCTGCAGTGTGTGTGATTATGCGATTGTCAGGCTTTGGGCAGGCTGTTGATGTACTGAGCCATGATGCGGTTTTCCAGACGCCAGGAGCACAGGCTCATGAGGCGGCGCAGGCGCGCTCGGCGGCGGGCTTTGTTCTGGTAAAACGCGCGCATCATGGCGGCCTGCATGCGGGCCAGATCCGCGGGTGCGAAATGTTCGGTGCGCCAGGGCGGGTCTGCGCCCCAGGGCACAAACCGCACCCACTGGTTTTCCAGGATGAGCGAACGCTTTGCCATGGCCAGATACAGGGGCGAGCCGGGCAGGGGCACGGCCAGGCGCGCGTCCAGGACATCGATGGCCAGCGCCTGCGCCAGGTTCCATGTGGCGCGCACCTGGGCGCGGGTTTCGGACGGGTGCGCGCCCACGAACATGCGCGCCTCTACTGTGGGAATGCCCGCGGTGCGCGCCGCGGCCATGGCCGTGCGCGCCTGGTCCACGGTGAACGGCGCGTTCACGCGCACCAGCACATCGTCGTCCCCGGACGGGATGGTGAACAGAATGTGGCGGCACCCGGCCCCGGCCATGCGCGCGAGCATGGCTTCGTCCACCAGGTGCGGGGCCGCGCGGCATGTCCAGCGCACGCCCATGCGGCGCAACTGCTCGCACAGAGCCTCCACCCGGGGCCGGTGCAGCACAAAAACCGGGTCCGTGAACACAATGGTGTCTGCGCCAAACGTTTCCACAAGGTCTTCTATTTCCGCAGTCACAGAACTCACGCTGCGAAACCGGGTGTTGGAACCGGCGCATGAATTGGCCGCGCAGAACGAGCAGTTATACGGGCAGCCGCGCATGGTTTCCACTTCCACGGCGCACAGGCGCGGCCCGCGCTGCAGAAAGTGGACCGGGAACGTGCCGCTGTATGCCTGGGGCGGGCGCAGAACGCGCGCGGGCCGGGGCAGCGCATCCAGGTCGTCGGGCGCGGGCCGAGGAGCCTCCACCACCACTTGCCCGCCCGCACGGTACGCAAGCCCCGCAATGCCCGAGGGCGCCAGGCCCTGGTCCACAGCCCGGCAAAGCTCCGCGAAGGTTTCATCGGGCTCGCCCGTGAGCGCGGCGTCGAACGATGGGAACTGGCGCAGCGTGGATTCGGGCAGGGCCGTGGCGTGCGGCCCGCACGCCACGGTGAGCGCGCCCGGGCAATGCGCTTTCACGGCCTGGGCCACGGCGTGCGCCGCAGGCGCGGCCGGGGTCTCGAACAGCACCACGGCCATGGCCGGCGCAGCCTCGGCCACATGCGCGCCAAACGCCTGGGCGTCGTACCCGTGCGCGGCAAAGTCCAGCAGTTCGCAGTGGTATCCCGCGGCTGCGGCCTGCGCGCCCAGCATGCCCAGCACAAGCGGAAAACGCACACATGTGAACGCCTGCCCGTGCAGGGGCCCGTGAGCGTTAATGAGCAGGATCGGATTCATGTTCCTTGCGCCGGTTTCTCCATTCCCATAATGCGCATATTATGCGGGCAAGAGCGCGGGAATATCAACCATGCGCAGCAGCCCGGCATTTTGCTATAATTTAAAACATCGTGCGCGGCGCGCCGTTTTGTTTGTAAGCGCGGAAAATTGAATGCCCGGCGCCGGGAAAGTGCAACGGCCATGAATCAGGACATATTGAACGAACAGCTTGATCGCGTAACCCTGGTGGCGTGCGACCTGGAGACCACAGGGCTGAGCGTGCGCCTGGGTGACGAGATCGTGGAAATCGGCGCTGTGAAATTTTGCGGGGACCGCGTGGTGGATGAATTCCAGACACTGGTGAACCCCATGCGGGCCATACACCCGGCCGCGTCCGCGGTGAACGGTATCCATGACGCCATGTTGCGGGACAAGCCCCTGATCAGGGATGCCCTGCCGCAACTGTTCGCGTTCGCCGGGTCCGCGCCCCTGGTGTTCCACAATGCGGGGTTCGACATGCCGTTCATCACGCACAAGGCCGCGGTGCTGGGCCTGCCCCAGCCGGGCAATGTGATATTCGACACCCTGGCCCTGTCGCGCGCCCTGCACGCGGGGCGCGGCAAACACAACCTGGCCGCGGTGGTGGAACGGCTGGGGGTAAACGTGTCGCCCGCACACCGGGCCCTGTCCGATGCGCGCGCCACAGCCGCCGTATTCCACGGCTTCATGCTCCCCTACATGCGCAACGGCGGTTTCACTGTGAAACAGGCGCTGGACCTGCAAAGCGGCCCGGCGCAGCAGAGCGCACCCGAAACCCCGGAACCGGCCCGGCCCGCTTCACCCATGGAACAGGCCCTGTTGCACGCAGCGGCGCACGGCGGGTCCGTTGACATCGAGTACCTCACGGCCTCGGGCTCAGCATCCCGCCGCAGCATCCGCCCTCTGCAACTCTCGCGACGCGGCGGCACAACCTATGTGATCGCCGATTGCCTGCTGCGCGGCGAACAGCGCACGTTCCGCGTGGACCGCATCAGCAACTGCACGGCCGGGGACGCAGACCCGGCGGAAAAAGATTAACGCGCCAAAGCACAGCATCGCGCGCCTCCGCCTTGCCGGGGAGTCTCTCCTCGCATTTCATATTCAATTGTGTTTGGGATCATTCCGCCCGCCCGGAAACGGCAAACTGCTTTTGGGCCAGTTTGAACAGCCCCGCGGCAAACAGGAACACAAACCCAATTATCACGCCGCTCTTCAGATATCCGAAAAACACCACAAGCCACTGGAACAGGTACATGCCGGCCAGAGAGCCAAGCAGCATGAGCCCGAGCGCGCGCGCGCGGGATTCGGCCCCCACGCTGCTGAGTCCCGCATACCAGAAGCCCGCGGAACAGAGGCTTATCAGATATACGAGCACGGAACCAATTGCCGGGTCCGGGTTCAACGGTACGATTTCAATGTACAAAATGAAAAGCAATGCTGCGATTGCGGCAACTGACAGAATGGCAGGCGATGCGGATTTTGATTCGGATTTTCTGGAAGTAAAAAATCTGGAGCCCGCGGCCAGTGCGAATCCAAGCGCCCAGGCCGCGCCGATCCACACGATTCCATAACCCGGCCCGCCCGGGAAATTCCTGGCGTGGCGCGAATACACAAATGTTTCAGCCAGCCCGGACCCCAGGCCCGCGAACCAGCAGTATGTTGCGATGCGCCCCCTTCCGGCGAAAAATGACCCGCCCCATTTCCCGAGTGAACGCACTAGGTATTGCACCAGGAACGCGGCAATGAGCAGGAACAGGAACACGGCGAACACGCGCGTGCGGTGCGTCATGGGAACCTTGTACCTGAACATGGCGGCCATGTTGCCGTTGAAGAACATGAGATAGAGCAGGAGCAGCACACCCGCGTACCAGGCCGCGTATGCGCGCCGCACGGGCATGCGCCAGGGTTCGCGGAACCCGGCGTGCGCGGTGGCGGCCACAAGCAGGATGAAGAACGGCATCATGAGCGTGAGAAGGCCCGGGGCCAGGGGCTTGTGGTGGATGGGCCGGTTCTGGTTAAATTTCGCGGCCGCGATCATGTCCGGCTTGAGGTCCACTTCGCGCACCGTTGGCATGAGCAGAATGCGCGCGGCAATGCGGTCGAGCTGCGCTTTGTCACGCGCGGCGATCACATAAAACAGGGGCAGGCCGCTGAGCGGGAATTCTCCGATCCAGATATGGAACGCGCGCACATGCACATCGTCCGGGATATTGGCCAGCATGGGGTAGACCTCATCCTCCATGCTGCTGCCCCAGTCAATCACATACACGCCATTGGGGGAAAGAAGCTTGTTGAATATGTCGTCGTAGTTTTCGCGGGCCGTTAAATAATCCTCTTGCAGGAACACGCTGTGGGGCATGTTGAACAGGCGGATGCCGATGCCGTTATGAAAGATGAGATCATATTTTTTGCCGGCATTGGCGCGTTCGCGCACAGCCTGGCGGATGTCCGCGGCCTCGACGCTCATGCCGCGCCGCTTAAACACGCGGCCATTGTATTGCGCGTACTCGCCCGCCATGAGGTCTGCGGCCGCGGGGTCAAACGCCACGGACTCGAATTCTTTAATATCCGGGTTGGCGTCCAGGAGCATGCCCGCGTACAGGCCGTCCGTGCGCCCGGCCAGCAGCACGCGCTCCTTGCCGCGCGACAGCTCGGCCATGAGGCGCCGCATCTCCGTGGGGTAATGCTCCACGCTGTCGCACGCGTACCAGATCATGATGGTGTTATAAACCCCGCCAATGCACTGGCCCTGCTTGAAGGTGATGAAATCGAGCCGGTAATACGGGGTCCAATGCGTGCTGAGGTGGTTGTACTCGTCGATGCGCCACACATAAAAAGATTCGTTTTTATTGTGCGAGGTGGACCATGCCGCGGCCGCGCACAGGAGCAGGCCGAGCACGGCCCAGCGCCGGTCCGGCAGAAACGCCACCGCCAGCGCGCACGCCGCCACCATGGGCGCATACAACCCGAGCCACAGGAGCGAAAAATGCGCGGCCGGGGCCGCAGCGGCCATGCCCAAGGCGAACCACCCGAATGCCGCCGAACCTCTGCGCGCGCTGCGCAGCGCGTCCCCGAACAAATGGCCCGCAATATACAGGGGAACCGGGCTGAGGAAGATGGCCAGCACCAGCCCGCCCACGCGCAGGTACGCGCGCGGAGGCAGCGGATACGGATAATACACGGACCCGAGCAGGTAGTGCGTGGTCACGTTCTGGTTGGCCAGCAGGCCGAACAGCCACGCGCCCGCGAGCACGGCCAGCACCAGGCTGCGCCGCTTGAGCGCATCAGTCCCCCGCCCCCCGGCCAGCACGCCCGCGGCCAGGCCCAGGCCCGCATACACGAGCAGGCCCACAAGCAGCAGGTTGAGCGGAAACTTCACCAGAACCCAGCGGTTGAACAGGCACAGCAGGGCATTGGCCCCGAACCCGAACACGAACACGCGCGCGGCCATGGCGTTGCGCTCTTGTGTCCCGGCCTGGCCTGCTCTGGTGTTCCGGCTCACTATCGTCTCTTTTCAGCTATATCTTCTTATAGGCGTCCCGGCGATGCTTAATTCCATACAAATACAACTTATGGAATAAGCCTGATTAAACCACAAAAACCCTTTTAATAAAACCGTTTTCTCTTTGGAGTGCGACATTTTAATGTCGCTTTGCGTGCCGGGAATTAATTCCCGGCACATGTTGGCGCATCCCGGATGATCTCGACCTGCGAAAGCGGCGATAAATCGCCGCACTCCAAAACAAACCCCTCTTGCCTATTAAGTTCAAGTTACACAGTAATCACTTGCTGTTCATGATTTATCCACAAAAATACGCGCCATGGACCAATCCGGTATTTATGGAGATCTTTCAAATCGCCGGGCATGTGCTTGAGGGGAAATCGGACTGCGTGTGGATTGTCGGCCAGCCATTCAATTTTTTCGATGACCCGCAACGCGTCAGGCTTGTCCAGGCGGCGGATGTCCCTTTCGAAACCCGGCGTGAATTCTACTCGATACATAGTCTCTTTTTCAGCATATCGAGGGGTTGGACATCACCCTTGTTTTGGCTATCGCGCTCCGCGCGCATCTGCTCGAGAAACACGGGATCCTGGGCCAGAAAACAATCCTCGACCTCGTCCTGAAGATCTTCCACGGCTCGGGAAATATCCCATATTTTTTCCAGCAGTTCCGCCGGTATTTTTACGGTTTTGGCCATGATATTCTCCTGACTGCAATGTACCATGAAAGGCGATGAGCGTCAACCGGGCAACGGGTGCGGTTTGCGTCTTGTTTGGCGCCCGCCATGCATATTCGCGCGGTTCATAATACAATAGTAAGCATGACACACGGCGACTCCAACCGGCGCGTGATGCACGTGGTCAGTTCGGCGGAGCTGGCCGGCACCGAGCGCGCCCTGCTCATGCTGCTGCAAAGCGCGGACCGCGCCGCGTTCGATCATTGCGTTGCCCTGCCCCGGCACGGCCCCCTGAGCCGCGCACTGGACGCGCTCAATGCGCCCTGCCACATTATCGCGCACCCGCGCTGCGGCCCGGCCTATTACCTGGCCTTCGCGCAACTCCTGCGCCGCGTGCGCCCGGCCCTGCTGCACCTGCACGCCGAACGCCTGCACGCCGCGCCCGCGCGCCTGCTCGGCATCCCCGTGGTCGAGCGCAAAAATTTAACCCGCGAACCCGACCACAAAACCCCGAGCCGCAGCCCGGTTTTTGATAAATTCGCAAACCGCGTGGTGGACATGACCATCGTGCCCTCCGAATTCCTGCGCCGTTACTACCTGGATCGCGGCCTCACCACCCGGGACCGCATTTTCACCATATACAACGGCATCGACACCGCGCCGTTTGATGCGCCTTGGGACATGGACGCGGCGCGCGCGGCCCTGGGCCTGGCGGATTCCGACATCCCCGTGTGCGCGGTGGGCCGCCTGGTGCCGCTCAAAGGCGTGGAGGACATCATCAACGCGCTGCCGCGTGTTCTGGAACACGAGCCGGCCGTGAAGCTGGTGCTGATTGGCGATGGGCCGGAACGCGCGGCCCTGGAGCGCCTGGCCGCGGAAAAAGGCGTTGCCGAACGCGTGGCATTCGCCGGGCGCCGCGGCGATGTGCCGCGCCTGGTGCGCGCGTGCCGGGTGCTTGTGCACGCCTCGCACACCGAGGCCCTGAGCAATGCCGTGCTCGAAGCCATGGCCGCGCGCACGCCCGTGGCCGCAAGCAACATCCCGGGCAACGCCGAGGTGGTGGAACACGAACACACGGGCCTGCTGTTCACGCCGCGCGACCCCGCGGCCCTGGCTGATGCCGTCCTACGCCTCATCCGCGATGCGGACCTGGCCGCGCGCTGCGCGCAAAACGCTCGCGCACTTATCGAACAGCAGTTCTCGCCGCAAACCATGGTGCAGAAAACTCAGGCGGTTTATGAAAAACTGCTTGCGCATTCCACACGCGGCAAATGAAATCAAGTTTGATCTGCAGCACAGATTTATGAGGAGAAATTGCTGTAAAATAAACCATGCTGCTTCGGATACGTGATAGGACAGGTTGAAGAGCGACGGGAGATCCGCAATTTGCGCGCCATAAAAATCAGGACCATCAACAGTTTCCATTTCGCAGCGCTTTTGTATCTTGTGCTGGCCGCGGGGTTCGGCTTATACATTTCCGGGCACGCGTCCCCTGATCTGCAGGTAAGCGGCTGGTTCATGCTGCACGCGCATCTGGCGTTCATGGGATTCGGCACCCTCACCGTGCTGGGCGCGCAGAAAGTGCTGGCCACGCACGTGCGCCGCGGGTGGGACGCGTATGAGCCCGGCCCCATGCCGGGCATGGGTTTTCTCTTGATAATCATATTCTGCCTGCTGGCGACCTGGGGCATGTACCTGGCCCAGGGGCTCACAGGCAACGATTTGTATTATCTCGGCGGCATGGCCGGGGCCGCGGGCATGCTGCTGTGCCTCACGGTTTTCACAGTGCGCGTGTATCGGGGCATCAGCCTGCGCACCCTGCGGAGCAACATGCCCGCGCGCTTTTTCCTCACATCCATCCTCATCTGCTTCCTGGCCTACGGGCAGCTCATCTACATCACCGCGTTCACGTTCCTGCCCTGGCTGCCGTTTTCCAGCACCATGCCCCTGCGCGTGAATTACCTGGCTTTTTCCTTTCCCCTGTCCCTCACGGTTATGGCCTGCATCCGCATGCCGTTTCATCTGCATGACGAGCGCGAAAAAAAGAAGCGATTCAAGCCCCTGTGGGAAGCACAGTACGCCATCCTGGTGGCCGGGGTTTTCGCACTGTTCTTTTCCCTGGTGTTCGATACCCCGCACTTTCACGATGTGTCCACCGTGCTCCAGGCCGCGTTTTCGGGCATCCTGTTCCTGAGCATCCTGTTGCTCATCGGCGCCATGATCACGGACCGCCGCAAAGACCGCTCCCTGCCCTGGCATATCTGGCGCTACTACGTGTCCGCAGTGACTTACCTGGCCCTGGCCGGCGTGGCCGGATTCCTGCTGGGCTACGGGTGGAACCGCCACTATTTCCTTATCCAGAGCCACATCCATCTGGCCCTGCTGGGCTGGATAGGATTCGGCCTCATGGGCGTATACAATTACCTGCTTCACATGGCCGGGCGCAGCCCGTGCCGCTATGGAAACGCGAACTTCTATCTCATGCACGCGGCCGTTATCCTAATCCACGCGGGCATCCTGGCTAAAAGCTGGATGCTGCGCGGCGCGGCCGGCGCATGCGTGGCCGCCGCAGCCCTGCTCCTGCTGCAATGCGCGGCCCGGGAATTCCACTCAACGCGCGAATAACCGACCCCCGCCACACGCAAAAAAAGCGCGCCTGTACTCAAGGTGCGCCTGGTTTTGCCCAATGCGTGTAAGAATCGGCTGGAATGAACAACCCCGGATTGAAGTTCGAGGAATTCCTTTCGATTACAGCAGCGCCTGCAGCCTGTCCCGGTGGCCTTGCTCTTCGGCAATCATTTTTCCGATCGCTTCCCGGCCCTGTTCGTTTTCGGTTTCGGCGAGAATGGATTCATAAAAAGCGATGGCTCGCTTTTCCAGGCTGATGCCGAGCTTGACCGCTTCGGTGCGGTTGCACAGCACCGCGGCCATGTCCACGCCGGCGAGCGGGGACACCACGCCCGAGTCCACAATCTCCACGATATGTTCGGCATCCGGGTCTGTGGCGCCCAGGTCGGCCAGGGCATTGTCGCAGAACGCCATGTGGCAACGCTCTTCGCCAAGCAACTGATCAATGACTTTCAATATGGCCTCATCATCGATTTTTTTCTTGATTTGCTCGTACAGCCCGATGCTTTCGCTTTCCATTTTGCGCGCAATGCGGTAGCATTCTTCGGCGTTGAAATCATAAATCTTAATCGTGTCTCCCTGCGTGTCTATTTTCATAAGCGCACCTCTTTTTCTTTTATAAAGCGCTTTCAGGCACACGAGGTTCCCGAACCTGGGGATCTGATCCCGAAAGCGCAACGCGGGCATTTCGCCCCTGCGCATGCCGGCTCCGGCGTGGTTTCTTTTGAAAGGGTTAACGGATCCCGGGGTCAGATCTTGTTCGAGAGAATATTTTTGCCCTCGTCGTCCAGGCGAAATTCCGTTTTCGCGGTGCGGACATCGATTTTGTGGGGGCGCGTGCCGATGGCGATGACCGCGCCGGCATAGGCGGCGTCGGACACGCGCACGCGGGAATTGCGGCTGGTGGTGCGCACAGCGGCGTGAAGCTTGTCGAGCAGGGTTTTGCGCAGGCGCAGGCGCTCGCTGAGGGTTTCGCGGGCCAGCTTGAGTTTGCGGTACATGAGGATTTCGTTCCTGGTGATTTGTTTGGCCACCAGCTTTTTGTGCAGGGTGACGAATGGAAGATTGAGGATGTCGAATTTCTGCTTAAGGGTGATGATTTCGCGCGTGGTCTGCTCGTAGCGCACGCGCAGCACGTAGGGCACTCCTGTGTAGAGGATGGTGGAGATTTTGGGCACGGCGCCGATGGCCGCGATGTCTGCTCCGTTGCCGATCACTGAGCGGCCGCCCGCGATGGAGGATTTTGGGCTTTCGCCGAACAGGCCGCCGCCCGCGATGATATTGCATTCCCGCACGGATTCCATAACATACACGGCGCCGTCCGCGCGCAGGCGCGAGCGCCTGGCCGAAGAAAGGTACATGTCAGCGCCGCTCTGCACTTTGGTGCGCACGCATTCCTGAACCATGCCGTGCACGTGCAGGATGCCGCCGGCCACGATCTCGGCTTCGCTCACATCGCCTAAAATCTCCACATGGTGCGCGGCCACGATCATGCAACCGCGGGGCACGCTGCCCAGCACGCGCACCACGCCGTCGTGGTTGATGCGCCGGGGCATGGTCCCTGACTGGGGATCCACCTGCATGGCGGGCGCCACGGTCCACGCGTCCTTGATGCGGCTGATGTACCCGTCCACTTCCGCGGTGATGCGCAGGCCGTCATCGCTGAGCTTTGTGTTGGGACCGGCCACAAGTTCGATGTCTTTCCCGGGCAGGGGCTCCACGCGCTCGTCCAGCACATTGCGGCCGCGCGCGCCTTTTGTGGGCGGCGTCTTTTCCACGATGACCTGCCCGGCCTGCACCGGAAAAATGTGCTGGCCAAAATCCGCTCCGTCGCGGAACCGCTCCACAATCTGCGCGTCTTCACCGGGCATGGACGGCTCGCCCTCGGCCACGGTGCGCACGTAGGTGCTGCGCACTTTGCCGGGAATGAACCGGTATCCGTCGCGGTCCGCGCCGAATGAAATATTGAAATCGTCGAGAAATGATTTGTACCAGGACTCATCGAAGTCAGGCTGTTTGGTGAGGCCGGGGATGATGGTGAGCACGGCTTCCATGTTTTCGCGGCGCAGCCTGATGTCGGTTTTCCACTGTTCGTATTCCTGGTCCTTGACGCCGATCACGCCGTTGGACAGGCCCACCATGCCGGGCATGGCGGCCACGAGCGCGGTGCCGTCCTCGTTGACACACGCGCCCTCGCCGAACTGAAATTCGATATCGCCGCCGGGTACGGGGTCGATGCGCCGGCCGCGCACGGTGTAGCCGGGCACGCCCAGGGTGGCCGGGTTCTTTTCCACGATAACCTCGTCCAGGTCCACGGGCACGCCGCGCCGGATTTCCTGGCCCGGGAATTGCTTGAGCAGTTCGGCGGTGGTGAATTCTTCGAGGTGGACTTTGGGTTCCAGGGTGGCGGATTCGCCCTTAATGGATTCTTCGCCCGCGGCCACGAGGATGTCCTTGTTGTACTGCATGCGCGCCACCATCACGCCGATGCGCTCGTAGGCGATGCCAAGGCGCACGCCGTTGGAGTAGAGCTTGAGTAGAATATCCATTTCCGTGACACGCAGGTGTTCGTCGGGTTTGCCCACGGGGATGATTTTCACGTAAGCGGACATGTCGTGATCCGTGATCGTGACCTGAACGCGGAAGTTGCGCTGTTTGGGCGCCACGGGCGCGGCGTCGATCTGGAAGATCGCGTCCTGTTTCTTTTTGAGCATGTCCAGGTTCATAGTGCGTCCTGTGCGGTCTCTCTGATGTATTTGCCGCGCGTTATACGGAATCGCGCACGCCGGTGATGAGGCGTTCCTGTTCTTCGAGCAGGTTAACGACGATTTCTTTGTGGTAGGGTTTGGCGGACTGGTCGAGCACGAGTTTGACTTCGGGCAGGAACAGGCCGTCCTGGTTGTTGCGCACCACCACGCCCACCTCGCCGGTGTTGAGCTGCACGAACGTGGAGATGGGGTATATGCCGATGACGCGCACAAAATTTTCGATGGCCGCGGGGTGATATTTCTGGCGCTGGGACAGGATAATCTGCACGGCGTCGAACAGGCTGAAAGCGGGCCGGTAGGGGCGCGCCGAGGTGAGGGCTTCAAAATGGTTGATGACCGCGCTGAGATGCACGAGCGGGGGCAGTTCGTTGAAGTCCACCTCGGCGGGATAGCCCGAGCCGTCGGCGTAGGTGTGGTGGCCCATGGCCATGATCAGGGCCAGGGGGTCGATGCCTGGCACGCGCTTGAGCACTTCGAACCCGCGGCGGGTGTGGCCCTGGATGCGTGTCCATTCTTCATCGCCGAGAGGACCGGCCCTGTCCAGCACTTCCATGGGCACTTCCAGGATGCCGGTGTCGTGCAGCATCATGGCCATGGAAAAATTATTCACTTCCATGGGGTGGTAGTTGAGCGTGGTGGCCACGTACGACGCGATGACCCCGCATTCTATGGAGTGCTGGTACATGTATGAGGAATGCTTTTTGAGTTCAAAAAGTTTGATGGGCACGTCGGGGTTGTCGGGCGTGCCCTGCACGAGTTCCTGGATGGCGTCCTCGAGTTCGGCCAGATCCATGTGCCCGCCCTGCTTGTCCCTGGTCACGCCGCCGAAGAAGCCTTCGGCGCCGTTTTCCAGGCTCTGCCGTGTTTTTTTAGAAACGATCTCCTCGAATTCCAGGCGGCGGAGCACTTCGTCGCGCATGCGGCTGGGCGCGGCCTTGCGGCGGGGGCGCTCCTCGCCCGCGGTGAGGCGGGGCTCTTCTTCCACGATCCAGTTGGACAGTCGCTCGATGAGTTCCTGGGTCACGATGGTGCCCTTGCGGCACAGGACCATGGCGCCGTCCATGGACGTGATGTCCCGGGCCAGCTCTTCGCCTACCACAACTCTGACGCGTTTATCTTTTTTATCCTCGGGCATGAGTCCTGTTATCCGGCGCGGATTCTATGGGTTTGGTTTTTCCGGTTCTTTGTCCGCACCGCGTTTATTGAAAATCGTGACGTCGAAGAACTTGTCGTCCGCGCGCACGCGGCTTCCCGTGTCCTTGATAGTGAGGGCCTCGTTCAGTGTGGCGTTCAGGCGCTGGCGCGTGAAAAAGACCTCGAGCATGCAAAAGGGGCCAAAGGGCTGCATGTGGTTGCTGCCCGGCTTGGGCGGCTTGTCCATGAGCAGCACGATGCGCACCAGGTGTTTCCACTTGGCCTCGGCGATGTTGCGCACCAGGTCGGCGCCGCGCTGCCCGTCCGAGCTGTCCATCACGAAAATGTCCGCGGCCCGGTTCTGGGCCGCGCTGAGTACATCCTCGGTGGTGTTGGCGTAGTCCAGTGCATATTTATTTTTATCAATGGAAATATCCATCATATACCGCGTAGTGGTGTCTGTGGTATATACCAGCACCCTTTGCTTGAGGCCGGATTCGATTTTATTTTCCGCGGCTCCGGGCATGGAACCCTCCGCATGCTCAATCAAACACAGTTAACAACAATAATAATTGTATAGATGTTCCACTATGCATGATGTCGACATGGAAAATATATTTAAAGGGCGGGCTTGCGATTTCACCGTTCTGTGAGATGCGCACTGTACGCAGGAGAGCCCGGTGGCGCGGCCATAGCGAGGCGGGCGGTTGCGGAACCGGGATCGCCCGGCATGATTTTATGCGCGGCCCGGATTCTGCGCCCGGGACGTTGGCTGGAAAGCCGCATAAAGCCGGGCCCGCCGCAGCACCGGGAAATAATATTCGCAGCCGCGTAGATTCATTCTAAAATATAGGATGCTGCGGGACCTTCCGGTTCTTGCGCGGGTCCGCGGATGCTGATACAATCATTGGCGGCGCGCCGTGGCTTTGGCTGCCGTGGCCGCATGCTTTCCATGCGATTGCGAAAAGGAGATTTCCGACGTGAAACGCGCAGTGAGATGGGGACTGTTTACCGTGCTGGCCGTGGTGTTTTTGCTCGCGGCCGCAGTGCTTGAATTCATGAGCCAGGGCAAGCCGCAGGTTGACGGCCAGGCCCTGCTGCCGGGCCTCGAGGCCGAGGTCACGGTGTACCGCGATGAAGACGGCGCGCCGCACATCTTCGCGGACAATGAGCTGGACGCGTACCGCGCCCTGGGCTACCTGCACGCGCAGGAGCGCCTGTTCCAGATGACGCTCACGCGCCTCATGGTGCAGGGCCGCCTGTCCGAGGTTCTGGGCGACAAACCCTTCCACCAGGGCGGCATGCCCGGCGCCACCACCGTGGACCTGGACCGCTTTATCCGCACCGTGGGCTTTCACCGCATGTCCCGCAACCTCATCCCGCACATGCAGCCCGACCAGCTCCGCCACATCGCCGCATACACCGAGGGCATCAACGCTTATATCAGAAATGCGCACGAGCTGCCCCCGGACATAACCCTGCTGCAGAAAACATCCGGCTACAAACTCGAGCCATGGTCCGCGGCCGACGTGCTGGCCATGGGCCGCTTCATCGGCTGGTTCCTGAGCGCCAACTGGGACGCCGAACTCATGCGCCTGGACGCGATCAAAACCCTGGGCGTGGAGCGCGGCTGGGAGTTGCTGCCCCGCCACAAACACGACGGCCCCTACATCGTGCCCGACGAGGAAAACCCCTTCGCCGGCATGACCGAAGCGCACAAGCCCATCCAGGACAATTATCTGCCCCCGGAAATGGACCTGAACGCCATCCCCGACGATTTGTTCGGCGCGCTCCTGGACCTGCACCAGGCGGCCGTGGCCTCCACCCTGCCCTTTACCTGGCCCTTTGCCAGCAACAACTGGGCCGTGGCCCCGCAGCGCAGCGAAAGCGGCGCCGCCATCCTGGCCAACGACCCCCACCTGTCCCACATGCTCCCCTCCATCTTCTTCCAGGCGCACATCAAAACAAAATCCGGCCTGGCCGGACAGGGCGAGGGCATCGACGCCATCGGCGCCACGTTCCCGGGCATGCCCTTCATCGTGCTCGGCCACAACCGCCACGTGGCCTGGGCCGCCACCACCACGCGCGCCGACACTCAGGACCTGTTCATCGAGCGCCAGAACCCGGATAACCCCGCGCAGTACTGGGACCCCACCACCAATGCCTGGCGCGACTACGGCAAGCACACCGAAACCCTGCGCGTGGGCGGCGGGAAACACCCCAAAATCGTGGAATTCACCGTGCGCACCACGCGCCACGGACCCGTGATCAGCGACGCCCTCCCCGAACTGGCCCACACCGCGCCCCCCATCGCCCTGTCCTGGGCCGGCATGCTGCCCGGCCTGCACATCGACATGCAGGGCCGCATGCAGTTCGTGGGCGGCCACATCGCGTTCCTGGGCCTGGCGCACGCCAACAGCGTGGACCAGATGTTCGGCATCCTCGAATACATGGACACCCCCGTGCAAAACTGGGTGTTCGCCGACGACCAGGGCCACATCGGCTTCTTCGCCAGCGGCATCTACCCCATGCGCAACACAGCCTGCGACGGCACCCTGCCCGCGCGCGGCGACATCACCACATGCGACTGGATGAGCGTGTCCGACCCCTATGACTTCATCGGCACCTACAACCCCGCGCAGGACCGCCTCAGCCTCCTGCCACAGCGCGTGCTCCCCCAGGCCAAGGACCCCAAACAGGGCTACCTTATTTCCGCCAACAACCAGGTCATGAACGAAGCCAAAATCCCGTTCGTGGTCTCCTTCGACTACATGAGCTGGCGCGCCGGCCGCATTGAAAAATTGCTGGCCAGCAAGCCGCTGCTCACCGCGGATGACAACCGCAGTTTCCAGATGGACGTGTACATGCTCCAGGCCGAGCAGCAGGTCCCGCTCTTCCTGGCCGCATGGGAAAAATACGGCGACAAAAACGACGCGGCGACAGCCCGCGCCGCGAAAATCCTCAAGCAGTGGGACCTGCGCGCCGACACGGACAGCGTGGCCGCCACCATCTTTCACACCGCCTACCGCGAAACCATGGCGCTCACGTACCGCGACGACCTGCCCGCGCGCCTGTACCGGCAGGTGCTCAACAGCAACCTGCTGCACAATGCGCTCAACAACGCCATGGTCTCGGGCCAGTCTTCTTTCTTTGACAACACAGCCACGCCCGGTGCGGTGGAAAACCGCGACCAGATCCTGGCCGCGGCCCTGGCCGCCGCCGTGCGCAGCCTCGAAAAACAACTCGGCCCCAACGTGAACAAATGGACCTGGGGCCGCGTGCACAAAGTCTCCTTCACCCACCCCATCGGCGCGGCCGGATTCCCCCTCAACCTGCTGTTTAAAGACTACAGCCTGCCCGCGCCCGGCTCCATCGGCACCGTGTTCTGCGAATACTCCGCGTTCGCGGACGACGGCACATTCCCGGTGCGCTCGGGCCCGGCCTTCCGCCACGTCGTGGACATGGCCGACGTGCAGGGCGCGCGCATGATCATCGACACCGGCCAGAGCGGGCACCCGCGATCCCCCCACTTCTTTGACCAGAACGCCAAGTGGCTCAGCGGCCAAACCAACCCCATGGCCATGGACCTGGACGCGATCAAGAAATCCGCGCGGCACACGCTCGTATTCAAACCCGCACCCCTGCCCGCACCCGCGGCGCAGCCCGTGCAGGATCCGTACTGACCCGCGGCCGCGCCAGTTGATCTCCTATTATGATGGTGATACAATGTATATACAATGTATCATCCAACAGGAGTGATTGACGATGATTAAAAAACTCACGGCCCACGGCAACAGCGCCGCGCTCATCATCGACAAGGCCATCCTTGAGCTGCTTAACATTGACCTGGACACCCCCCTTGAGATTTCCACGGACGGCACAAACCTCATCGTGTCCCCGGTCTCAGACAGCAACCGCGAAAAGCGGCTCGGCAAGGCGCTTGAGAAAATAAACAACAGGCATGGCCGTGTTCTCAAAAGGCTCGCCGAGTAACCATGCCTTCCATTGCCTTTCTCACACTGGCCGATGTTGTCGAAATTCACAACGACCAGATTTCTCGCTACGGAGGCCATTCCGGAGTACGGGACATAGGCCTGCTCGAATCGGCGCTGGCCATGCCCGTGGCGTCGTTCCAGAACGAGTGGTTCCACAAAGACATTTATGAAATGGCTGCAGCCTATGCCTGGCACCTCTGCAGCAACCACCCGTTTTACGACGGAAACAAACGCACAGCCCTGGCAGCCGCACTTGTATTTCTTTTGTTCAACGGAATTGATTGCGAGGACCCCGGAGACACGCTGTATGATCTTATGATAGCTGTGGCATCGGGGAAACTTACCAAACAGGAGCTCGCACACGCCCTGCGGCGTTTAAGCAAGTCAACCTGAAAATCGCGCCATGCGCGCACGCACCCGGGAGGATTCCCCACATGAAAGGCGTGATACTGGCCGCGGGCAAGGGCACGCGCCTGCGCCCCCTCACCCTGGAAACGCCCAAGCCCATGCTGTTGCTTGACGGCAAACCCATGCTCGACTACGTGCTCGCCGGGTTCCTCTCGGCCGGGGTCACGGATGTCATTCTTGTCACCGGATACCTGGCTGAAAAAATCGAAAGCCACTACCGCGGCGGAGAACCCATGGGCATGAACATCACCTACCGCCGCCAGACAGAGCAGCTCGGCACAGGCCACGCCGTGAACCTGGTTCAGGACTTCACCGGCAACGAACCGTTCATGCTGTGCTGGTCCGACATCATGTGCGACACCGGCGAATACGCGGCCCTGCGCGCGTTCCACGACGCCCATGATTTTCAAGCCAGCATCACCCTCAACCACGTGGACGACCCCTGGGAGGGCGCGGCCGTGTACATGGACGGCAGCACGGTTACGGACATCATCGAAAAGCCGCCGCGCGGCGCGTCTTCAACCAGCTTCAACAACCGCGGCATCTTCGTGCTCGAACCGGTTATCTACGAGGAGTTGGCAAAACTCAAAGCCGACACGCGCGGAGAATACAATGTGCCCGACGCCATCCGCAACATGATCCGCCGCGGCCTGCGCGTGGGCGGCATGCCCCTGGCAGGCCCCAGCTCGGACGTGGGCACGCTGGACGCCCTCAAAGAGTGGGAAGCTTATCTGCAAGGCAAAAACGCGTAAGCCGCCGCCCCTGGCGCCGTTATCTAATTAAAAATCGAATGGGTTTCCATTGTCCTGAGCAAGCTTTGCCGCCTTGATCAGAGCGAAATCACGGCCAGCGCCGTAGCCGGTGGCGTGATACATGTCGGCCAGTTCCAGCCACGCCGCCACATTGGCGGGCTCGGCGCGCAGCAGGATTCCGAGTTCGCGCACCGCGTCGGCATACAGTTCATAATCCCTGTAAAACGAGGCCAGCACCATGTGCCGCGCAAAAGCATCATCCCTGCCCTTGAATTGATCCGCGAGCTTATCCGCCTCGGCGCGAATGGCCTGGGCCTGCTTTTCCGGGTATATGTAGAATTCGGTTTCGTCGGTGTATGTGTGCCCGTTGATGACTGCGGTCAGAGACACGGAATACGCGGCGCCAGCCTGCAGGGCCGGGCCTTTTTCGGGATAAGCGGCTTGCAGCGCGCTCGTTGCCGTTGCCCAGGCTTCATCCCCGCGTTCATCGTTAAGCACCAGCAGGGCCACGGCGCCCGGCTCGGACACGCTCCAGGCGAACACAGGGCGCGTATCCAGAATTTTGGTGCGGCGCGGCGCGGTGATCGTGGCGGAATCCAGGATTCCGGCCAGGTCGCCGCCATAGTTGCGGGTTCCGGCGCCCGCGCCCCCGTACAAGTCCAAATCATCCAGGCCCCCGCCTATCGCCGACGGTATCTGCATGGGCGCATCCGTGGCGTCATCCATATCAGCAGCCGCGCGGGTGATGCCCGTATCCTTTTCAATCAGCAGTTGCTTTCCGTTGCGAAACAGCACCAGCACGCTCGCGCCCGGGGATACGCTTACGCGGTCCCCCCATTGCAGGCCCATGCGCGGTTCCGCGGCTTTACGCCGGTTTGCGCGCTGCACTGTGGCTTTTCCGGTTACCTTGAGAACCAGGGCCGCGGGCTTTTGCGGCCCGGCCCAGGCCCCCGCGCAAGCGGCCGCCAGCATGACCGCCGCCAGAACAACGGTATTCGCAATTCTCATAATGTTCTTCATGGCCGCCGCCCCCGCAGGGATAATCCACCTGTTTTCAAATGAATCTCTTTTACCGGCAATTCTGTTCCTGTACATTTCCTGATTTCATCTTACAGCATTTGCGGGACAATGAAAAACAAACGCAATCCAGGGCCAACGCGGCTCACGTATCCCGTTCGGCAAGTTTGACTTTAAACGATTTGGCTGCGCCGTCGCGCATGGCCGTGATGGTAACCGTGTCGCCCGGCTCGTGCAGGCCGATCACGCGCTGCAGGTCTCCGGGGGCTGCGACTTTTTCCCCGTCCACGGCCGTGATCACATCGCCGCGCCGGATGCCCGCGGCCTGCGCGGGCCCGCCGCGCACCACGCCGCTCACCAGGATGCCCTCGGCGCTGTCCAGGCCCAGGCTGCGCGCCAGTTTTTCATTCATGTCCTGGATGGTCACGCCCAGATAGCCCCGGCGCGAGTGACCGGTGCGTATGATGTCATCCATCACATCCTTGGCCAGGTTCATGGGAATGGCGAACCCGATGCCCATGTACCCGCCGCTGCGGCTGATGATAGCCGTGTTCACGCCGATGACCTGCCCGTGCAGGTTGATGAGCGGGCCGCCGCTGTTGCCCGGGTTGATGGCCGCGTCGGTTTGCAGGTAGTCGTAGTAGGGGCTGTGCCCTGCCAGGGAGCGCGCCCTGGCGCTGATGATGCCCGTGGTCACGCTGTTGGCCAGGCCGAAGGGGCTGCCCACGGCCATGGCGAAGTCGCCCACGCGCACGGACTCGCTGTCTCCGAGCGGGGCCGCGGGCAGAGGCTTTTTGGCATCCACCTTGATGATGGCCAGGTCCGTATCCGGGTCCGTGCCAACCACAGAAGCCTCGTATTCCTTGTCCTGGCCGTCATCCGGGTCCGTGATGCGCACGGTGATCTGGTCGGCCTGGGCCACCACATGGTTGTTGGTCATGATATACCCGTCCGAGCGCACCACAAAGCCCGAGCCCAGGCTGCTCTGCTCGTACTGGCCCCCGCCCTGCCCCGGGCCGTAGAAGAATTCATAATACGGGTCCCGGTAGCGCACGGTGCGGGACGTGCTGATGTTCACCACCGTGGGCTCGATGGTTTGCGCGATTTTCGCGAACGTATCCTCGAGTTGCTGCACCGTGGGGTTGGGCTGCACCGTGGGCACGGTCAGGGATTTGTCCGGAGTCTGCGCTTTGCCCCGGTCCGACACAAGCTCCAGCTTCCAGGGCACAAGCAATCCAATGCCAAGGCCGATAAGCAGAATTACGACCACAGAGATCACAATCCGGGATTTTTTCACGTTCCATACCTCCGCCAAGTGCAGTTTTTGCTCATTACATTAAACAACGTCCCATATAAATAATTACAGAATCAATGGAAAAATATTCAACAGGCAAATGAAAAACCATGTTTGGCCAGGGTTGGGAGATTCTGTGCGGCGCCACGCCGGAATCACTCATCGGGCGCGAGCATGATGATGCCGTCCTGATTGTTCGTGAGCATGCGCAGGGCACCGTCCGGCAGGCGGTACAGGGCCACGTCGCTCATGTGTTCGTTCATGGCGCGGCCCTGCGCATCCACCACGTTCAGGGCCACAGGCTCGGACCATTCCAGGCCGTCCGCGGAAAACCCGGCGAAGAGCCCTTCTTTCAAGTACATGTACACAATGGCCATGCGGCCGTCCGGCATGCGGATCACCGCGGGGTCGTGCCCGTCCTCGTAGACCATGGCGTCCCCGATATCCCATTGCAGGCCGTCGCGGGACAGGGCCAGAATGATGTCGCTGGGCCCGCGGTCCTGGAACGTGTTGCCGGAGAACACCATGGCCCAGGTGTCCGGGGCTTGCAGCCAGGCGCGGCCGTGGCCCGCGAACCGGATGCCGGTGTCCGCGCCCAGGGGCATGCGCTCTCCGGATTCAAACTCAAAGGAATAGGCATCATCGCTCACCGCGCTCACAATGTGCAGGGGCGTGTCCAGCCCAGTGTTGGCCTGCATGTACATGCGCCATCGCCCGTCATCAAGCCGCACCAGCCACGGGTGGCCCAGGTCGAATCCGAGTTGCCCGTCCCGGTAATCCGCCTCGTGGCGCCTGCTCGTGACGCGCAACCCGGGCTCTACAGTCCAATGCTCGCCGTCGCGGCTCACCGCGCTGCCCACACCGCGCCCGGTGACTGTGAAATACATGCGGTACGCGCCGTCATCCAGGCGCTGCACGTCCGGGGCCAGGCACCGGGTACGCGGCATGGACGCGACCGGGGCCGGCGACACCACATGCCAGGCCGTGGGAAAACCCTGGGCCGCCGCTGTTGTCAGCAAAAAGACTGAAGAAAAAAGAACTGTCAGCAGAGTGGTTTTTGTCTGTCTCATGCCTGTTGGACGCGCGCGCCGCGCCAGGGTTAAACACGGTGAAAAAAACAGACAGCCTTGTTTTTTGAAACATATAACCCGCGATTCCGTGTTTAATAACTGATGAACCCCAAACAGGGGTTTGGAGGTCGGTTAATATGAAATTCACAACCTTTTTAACAAGCCTTGCACTGGCAACGATCATTATGCTGTCCGGCTGTTACAACACGGGCCGGGCCGAGAAAAGAGAGGGCGCAGCCATGAAGTCGGGAAACTATGAAAAAGCCACATTCGCGGGAGGATGCTTCTGGTGCATGGAGCCGCCGTTTGAAAAGCTCGACGGAGTGGCCGCAGTGATTTCGGGATACGCCGGGGGGCCGGAAAAGGACCCCACATATCAGGAAGTTGCATCGGGCAAAACCGGGCACCGGGAATCCATTCAGGTTCTGTATGATCCCAACAAAATCACGTACGAAAAACTCCTGGAAGTCTACTGGAAACAGATCGACCCCACGGATTCGGGCGGGCAGTTCGTGGACCGCGGCGCCCAGTACTCGTCCGCGATCTTCTACCACAACGACGAGCAGAAGCGCCTGGCTGAAATATCCAAAAAGCAACTCGGCGATTCCGGGATTTTCAGCAAGCCCGTCGTCACCAGAATCCTGCCCCTCAACGCATTCTACGAAGCCGAGGACTACCACCAGGATTTTTACAAGAAGGACCCGCACCGTTACAAATCCTACCGCAGCGGCTCGGGCCGCGACCAGTTCATCAAGAGCGCGTGGGGCGGGGTGAAAAAGTCCCCGTTCGCGGAAAAGGGAGACAATTTCAAAAAGCCGTCGGACACGGACCTGCGCAAGAGCCTCACAGACCTGCAATATAAAGTGACCCGCAAGAACGGCACGGAACCCGCATTTAAAAACACATACTGGGACAACAAGAAACCCGGCATCTACGTGGACATCGTGAGCGGCGAGCCCCTGTTCGCGAGCACGGATAAATTCGACAGCGGCACGGGCTGGCCCAGTTTCACCCGGCCCCTGGACCCGGACAATGTGGTGACCAGAACCGACACGAGCCTGGGAGCGGCCCGCACCGAAGTGCGCAGCCGCCACGCGGACTCGCACCTGGGCCACGTGTTCAACGACGGACCCGCGCCCACGGGCCTGCGCTACTGCATGAACTCGGCGGCCATGCGCTTTATTCCCAAGGAAGATTTGGAAAAAGAAGGTTACGGGGAATTCAAGGCTCTGTTCAAATAAATGGGCGCCGACACTGCCGGTGGTATTTATACGGGTGCGGATTTCGCCCTAAAACTGAATCGCGTGCAAACCGTCGGCACATTGCCAATTAGCTGCAATTGAACTGTAAGGCGGGGTCACCGCACCCCCGCCGGAAGCATGTTGCTTCCGGCGCTTTGCGCCCTCTTATAAAGATTTCCGTTCCTCTCTATTCAAGATATCTGTTACCTGGCTCTTTTGTAAACATTCAGAGTTGTGAGAAATACGGCGTTTGCGAGCGGATGGGAACAGAACCCAATGCCACTCACTTACGCCGTCACTCCGTGCCGAGACCAGGAATCCAGAGAACGGCTGGGTCAATCATCATCCTGCCAGGGTTTATCATACATGGCGTGAAAGCAGTCGTAACACAGGGTTTGCGTGGGAATTTCGCAGCCCTGCATATCGAAGTAGTAATGCACCTTGAGGCAGTCGCGGCATACGAACCGGGCGCATTTCCGGCACCGGTGATCCCGGGTAGGCGTAAACTCCCTGCCGCAGATGGCGCACGGCATTTCAGTGTAGCCCTGGTCGAAAAAGGGGTCCATGAGTTCAGTATATGAGGATCAGTGCCCGGCCTCGACCCAGTCTTTGAGGGTCTGCACGGTGCGGCTGTCGTAGATGCCGATGGGAAGCAGTTTGTCGGGTTCTTCCACACGCAGGTACAGGTAGTTGGGGCTGTAGATGTCCATGGCCTGCTGGATGGTGGGCGCGCCGGTGCGGATGATGCGCTCGTAGTCGATGAGGTTCCACGCGCCGGTTTCGGGGTCGCGGTACGCGGTGACCGCGTGGTTGATGGAGAAGCGGCGGTCGGTTTCCGCGCCCATCACGGACTGGCTGCTCTGGAACGCGACCACATAGGCGTCGTATCCATTGCGGGTGAGGATGTCGGCCTGGAGCCATGAGGCGGACTGGCATGTGGCCTCGGCGCCGGCAAAGACTTCTTCGGGCGAATTCAGGGGGCCGTTGTTGTCGTAGTCCCCATAGTCCAAGCACTTGCTGTACTGGGACACAAGTTCAGGGGTTACAAGCGTGGAGGCCAGATCGGCATACGAGGCGAAGTCGCCGCAGGTGATGCTGCCGGTGTTGAAGTCCCAGCGCGCGTCCGGGTTGGTGAAAGGTTCGCGATACCGGCTTTCGGGCAGGAAGGGAAGCGGGTCGCCGGGCGCCGCGCCGCGCATGAGGGCCAGGCCCGCGATGGTTTCGCCGGGCCGGAACTCGGTGAACGCGCCCCAGGACAGTCCGTTCGCGCGCCGGCGCATGAGCTGCACGCGGGTGCAGTGCTCCTGCCACGGCTCGGTGAATATGGATACGCCCCGGTCATGTGTCCACGCCGCGGACAGTTCCAGGTCATGACCCAGGTTGCGGCTGAAAGAAATGCTTTCGCGCACGATGTCGAAATGCCGGTCCGTGTCCAGGCCGTAGCGCAGGGCCGCGCCCCCGGGCAGGGACACGGTGAACCCGGCGCCGGCGCTGCGGTCCATGCTCAGCATCTCCCACCAGTCGCCTGTATCCAGATACTCGGCGTCGGGCAGCATGCCGCCCAGGTGCGCCACATCGATATTGTGCGTGTAGGAAACGTAGGGTCTGGTATTGCCAAGCGGCAATTCCACGCGCACATCATAGGCCTGGGCCAGGCCGCTGAGCCCGTCCACCACGGGCGATTCGCCCAAAAACGCCAGGGACATTTTGCGCCGCCAACCCCAGCGGCCCTGAAATACATTTTCTTTGAGAAACCGGTGTTCCCGGCCCTGCGTTTCGCGGGTCCACATGAGCAGGTGCTTGCTCGCCTCTTCAATGGGCGCGCCCGCGCCGATGTGCGGCAGGTGCACCAGGGCTGCGGCCGTGTGCTTGCGCGGGGTGCGCACGCTGTGCTTGACGCCAAACGATCCCTCAAGCAGGGGCGTGGTTTCCAGGGTGGCCGCTTCCCACAGCACGGACCGCCCCCCGCCCATGTTGCGGGTCAGAGACGCCCCCTGGTACATGGTCTTGCGCAGGGCGTGCTGGCGGTACAGGCGCAGGGATGTGTCCGCGCCCAGGTCGAAACGCAAATCAAAGGCATTGGCGTAATCGCCGCCGCCGCTTTTCTCAAGTGACAGAAGCGCGGCCGACGCCATGCCCGCCACAGGCGCCAGATTCCGCACTGCGCGCAGGCGCGCGCTGCGGTCTGCATCCGGGGCATCATCCCCGGCACACGCGGCGCTGCTCAGCATGAACGCACACACGACCCCCAGCAATGCATAAAGCCGCACTCGATTAACGTTGCAAAACATAAAATTATTTTAACCATTAAGTGAAATTTTGAAACGTCTTATTCCAGAACCCGGGAATACTTCTCCGCGTGGTCGGTGATGGCCACGCGCCCGTCCATGTCCACGGTGATAACTTTTTCACGGGTGAGAAGCGGGGCCAGCAGGAACAGGACAATAACGAACAAGATAATAGCCACGCATGCGGCCAGCAGGCCCTGGGCCGCGCGGCGCCGCTCCTGCTTCAAATCTCTGACAACGGCCACGGCAATCTTCTTCTTTTTGACATGCCCCGAACCAGGCCGCCTGTGCTTTGTGAGCGTTTTCATAATCCCTCAACCCTCAAAACAAACACTCCGCATTGTTATTATCCTGTTCTAATCCGGTTTATTGTACCGTGTTTGCAGGTTCCAAGATCATGCGCTTCAAAAAAAACTTGCCCGAACAGCCCCGGTTCCACGGTTTTGCATGCTGCGCTCTTTTGCGTAAGAATTATGGGTTATGGGCCATTATCATATGGCGGCGGCAAAAGCGTGAAAGGACAGCTTGCCATGAAAAAGATTGCGATTGCGCGGCTTACCGTGGTGGGCCTTGTGCTGCTTGCGGCTGCTTCCGCGGCGCGCGCCCAGCCCGCCGCGCCCCACACTTATAACATCGATGCGTTCCTGGAAATGGTTCCCGAGTGGATCGCCCAGTTCAGCACCGGGCCCGGGCCCGGGGATTTCGCGTACCTGCCCCGCATGGCCCGCACCGACTTATACGGGTCCGCAGATGTGTTTTTCCTGCTCTACACCCTGGACATGCTCGACCTCACGGACCCGGAACGCGCGGAGTGGGCCACAACCCTAGCCAAATTCCAGGATAAAAAAACCGGCTGGTTCATCGAGCGCTCCACCCTGCACCCCAAAGAACACGCCACAGCCTATGCCGTGGGCGCAATCAAGCTGCTCGTGAACCGCGCGCCGCGCTACCCCCTGGCGTTCAGGGACCGCCTGGACACACGGCAGGCGCTTTACGGCATGCTGGAAAACGATGTGCCCTGGGAGGGTATCTGGTCCGGGTCACACATCCCCACAGGCATGGCCTCGGCGCTTATCAACACGGGCCAGGCTTCCGGCGAATGGCTGGATTGGCTCTTCACCTGGCTGGACCGCGAGGCCGACCCGGACACGGGTTACTGGATTCGCGGCGCCGCCGCGCAAAAGGGCGCGTTCACCAAAGAGGAAATGGGCGGCGCGTTCCACTTCTATTTCCTCTACACGTTCACGGGCCGGCCCCTGCCCTATCCTGAAAAAATCATCGACGCCACGCTGTCTATCCAGAACCCCAACGGCTTGTGGGACGCGGACCTGCCTTACTGCATCGACCTGGACGGCGTGTTCGCGCTCATTGAGGCGCACAAGCAGATCCCGGGGGGATACCGCAATGCGGATGTGCAGGCGGCCCTGGCAAAGACCACGGAGGCCATCACCGGGCGCCTCAATGACCGCGCCTTTGTTTTTAAAAACTATAAGGAGAGCCACAAGCTCGTGGGCGCTGTGGCGGCCCTGGCCGAAATCCAGGCCTTCAGCCCGGGGCTGCTCCAGACCCCGCGCCCGCTCAAGAGTGTGCTTGCGGCAAGCCCTTTTATTTAACAGGAAGTGCAAAAACATGCCGCAGGTTATAAAATACTGTGATCTTTAAGACTTTATCAAAAGGAGTGATTCCAGTCTTGTCTACTAAACACAACCCCCTGCTTACACTGCTTGCCGCGGCCCTGGTGTGCGCGGCCCTGTGCGCCCCGTGCGCAGCCGCGGACGGCGACACGGTCTACACCGTGGGCAAAACCGCCGCTTATACTGTGGACCAGCTCAGCACGGCCTGGCGCACCGAGATCCCCGAACAGACCAAATTCCAATACCTGACCCAGCAGGACTGGCAAAGCCGGTTCGTGGATAACTGGATCCAGGTCTCGATC
>Ga0351876_1016_pt1 | contig 51356 bp, 41 predicted proteins | sample BONcelFGM3001C15_FD_206774 | JGI IMG/M metagenome (GOLD analysis project Ga0351876, IMG submission 206774) | Enriched cells from coal bed in the Powder River Basin, Montana, United States - BONCAT cells FGM rep3 HSBNCT.FGM.300.1.C15 ...
ATCTGGGATTCACCGCATTTAACACGAAAAAAATCACCGGCAAGGATACCATCGATTTTATCGAGTACCGCCGCCTTCAGGCAAATGGAGCGGCATTTGATACGGATTTTATGGCCGCCGTACTGCCCGGTCCCAAGAAGTAGCAAAAGGGGTCAAGTCTTGGATTTGAATTCAAGTCCCAAGACCTGACCCCAAACGAAGGGGGAGAAACATGTCGTTCCAGCACATCAAAACGGATCAGGAAAAAGGGGTCGCGCGGATTACGCTGGCCCGTCCCAAACACAACGTGCTCAACATCGAAATGATGAAGGAGCTCAACGCGGCCCTTTCATCCCTCGCGGCGGATGCAGATCTGAAGTGCGTGGTCCTATCCGGCGAGGGACCAAGCTGGTGCGCCGGCGTCGATGTGGGGGAACATCGTCCCGAAATGGTTGCGGAGATGATGGGCGCCTTCAACGGCATCTTTGAAATCATGGAAAAAATGGATATGCCGTTGATTGCCGCGGTGCATGGCCCCTGCCTGGGAGGCGGTATGGAGCTGGCCATTGCCTGCGATATCATCGTTGCCTCATCCAAGGCCACTTTCGGCCAGCCGGAAATCCGCCTTGGTTTTTTCCCTCCTTACGCGGCCATACGCCTTCCGCAGCTTGTAGGGCCCGCCAAAGCCATCGAGATTTGCGCGACCGGCAGGATCTATTCCGCCGACGAGGCCAGCGCCATGGGGCTGATCAGCCAGGTGGCCGGAGAGGAAGCGTTCGGCGCGGCTGTGGAGGGCGTCGCGGGCAGTCTGCTTCTGAGCAGCCCGCTCATCCTCCGGCTCAACAAACGCGCCGTAACCAGGCATATCGGGATGGCCTTTCCGCAGGCCCTGGCGGGGGTAACGGACCTGTTCCTGAACAGACTCATGAAAACGGAAGACACACTGGAGGGGATCAACAGCTTCTGCGAAAAACGCAAACCGGACTGGAAAAACAGGTAGGTCCGGATCGAAGGAGGCCAGATGAGCAAAATCAGTAAGATTGGCGTTGTGGGCGCCGGCAATATGGGCAGCGGCATTGCTCAGAAGATCGCCCAGGAAGGCCTCGATGTCGTCATGGTGGATACCGGGGAAGAATGGGTCCAGCGGGGCATGGACAATATCGAGCGGCTGCTCCGGGAGGGTGCGGAGAGGAAGATCTTCCATCCGGACGACATAGGCCGCATCATGTCCCGAATCACCGGAACCACGGACCTTCAGGCGCTGGCGGATGCCGATCTGGTGATCGAAGCGGTCTTTGAGGACAAGGGGGTCAAGGCCGAACTCTTTAAAAAGCTGGACGCCATCTGCATGGAGAAGACCATCCTTGCCACCAACACATCGAGTTTCTATGTCCGTGAATTTGCCGAGGCCACATCGAGGCCGGACCGGGTCATCGGGCTCCATTATTTTTATCACCCCGCCAAGAACCGCCTGCTGGAGGTCATCCCCCACGGAACAACATCATCGCAAACGATCGACCGCGCGCTGCTGGCGGCCAAGCTGCATGGAAAGACCGCCATCCTGGTGAAGGACGCACCCGGTTTCGCGGTCAACCGTTTCTTTGTCCCTTTCCTGAACGAAGCCGCCCGGATGCTGGAGGAAGGGGTGGCCGGCATTCCCACCATCGAGGAGGCGGCGAAGCGGGCTTTCCGGATCGGCATGGGGCCTTTTGAACTGATGAATGTGACCGGCATCCCGATCGCGGTCCATGCCTCGGCCACGCTGGGCAATGAACTGGGCCCCTTTTACATGACCGCCGGGATCATGAAGTCGCAAATGGAGAAAAAGGCCGACTGGGATCTTACCGGCGATGTGCAGGAAGAGAAGATCGGCGCCGTGATGGATCGCCTTTACGGCGTCTGTCTCGGCGTGGCCGCCGCGCTGGTCGATGAAGGGGTGGCCACGATGGAGGATACCGACCGGGGAGCGAAGGTCGGCCTGCGGTGGACGCTCGGGCCATTCGAGATCATGAACCGGTTGGGCATCGAAAAGACCTTCGCCCTGGTCGAGAAAGTGGTTTATAGATATCCCGACTTCCGGATGCCGGGGCTCCTGACAGCCCAACGTCGGTCGGGCCGCCCCTTTGCCTTTGCGCTGGTCAATCTGGCCATCGATCAGGAGATTGCCACGATTACCATCAACCGCCCGGAGGCGATGAACGCGTTGAACGAAACCGTCGTGGAGCAGTTGACCGAACGGTTTTCCGAAGCGGAGCGGAATCCCGGCGTTTCGGCCATTGTTTTTCAAGGCGCCGGAAAAGCCTTCGTGGCCGGGGCGGATATCCGCTACTTTGTTGAAAAGATCAAGGCCGGGAAAATTGCGGATATCGTGGACTTTACCCGAAAGGGCCATCGTTTGTTCCGGCGGATTGAAGATTCAAAGAAGCGGACCATCGCCCTTCTGGACGGCCTTTCGATGGGCGGCGGAAGTGAACTCGCCCTCGCCTGCCAGGCCATTGTGGCCACGCCGGCAGGCTCTCTCTCCTTCCCGGAAACGGGGATCGGAATCTACCCGGGCTTGGGCGGCATGTTGCGGCTTGGACGACACCTGGGGCCGGAACTTGCCAAGTATTACGTCTTAACCGGCGCCGCAATCACCGCCGCGGATGCCCAAGCGCTCGGCATCGTGACCCGTCTGGTCGACCCCTCCGCCGTGGATGAGGCGATCCGGGACCTGATTACGGAAGACAGAACGGACAAGTATCGCCCGCGGCCGATTCCCGACCGGTTTACCCTCTGGCGGACCCTGTTCGGCGCAGAAAACACGGCAATCCTCCTGGAGGGGAAAATCCCGCCGGGCACGGATGAGGCGGTTGTGTCGCGAATTTTGAAAACCCTGGGCAACAAGGCGCCGCTGGCTCTGAAACTGGTCAACCAGATCATCGACCGGCAGGCGAAAGTCTTCCCGGACGAGGGGATCGAGATCGAACTGGACAACCTGAGTACGATCTTTGCCACCGCGGATGCGCTGGAGGGCCTCTCTTCGCTGGGACGGAAAAAGCCTGAATACAAGGGTGTATAAGTATAAAGGAGACGAACCGATGGAAATGATCTCATGGAAAATGTCGGCGGCGGGCCTTCCGATCGAGAAAGTGGTTTCCCCCCTTCCCGTTCCCGGACCGGGCGAAGTTCTGCTCAAGGTAGCGGGCTGCGGCGTTTGCCATACCGATCTCGGTTTTTATTATAACGGCGTCCGCACCAAAACCCCCCTTCCGCTGACGCTGGGCCACGAAATCAGCGGCATCGTCGAGGCTGCCGGCGCCGGCGCCGAGTCTTGGGAAAAGAAGGCGGTCATCGTGCCGGCGGTTCTGCCGTGCGGCGTGTGCGATGTGTGCAGGCGCGGCAAAGGCAATATCTGCGCGGTGCAGAAAATGCCCGGCAACGACATACCGGGGGGATTTGCCAGCCACATTGTCGTCCCCGCCGGAAACCTCTGCGCGGTTCCCGTGGATGACCAATTCCGGCCCATTTCCTCCTCGGGCGTTACACTGGCCGAACTCTCCGTCCTGGCCGATGCGATAACGACCCCCTACCAGTCCATCATCGAATCGGGCCTCTCCGGGGAAGATACCGCCATTTTCATCGGCATCGGCGGGGTCGGCGGCTTCGGCGCGCAGATCGCCCGCGCTCTCGGGGCTTCGGTGGTAGCGGTGGACATCGACCCGGACAAGCTGAAGGCGATCGCTCCTTATGTGGATATCACATTCAACGCCCTGGAGCTGCCGGCAAAGGAGTTGAAAAAGGCCGTATCCGATTTCATCAAAAGCCGGAAAAAACGCCCGACGGAATGGAAGATATTTGAAACCTCAGGAACGGCGGCGGGCCAGAAAACGGCCTTCGGGCTTCTCACCTATGGGGCGTCGCTCCAAGTGGTCGGTTTTACAATGGACACGGTAGAGATCCGGCTCTCCAACCTGATGGCCTTTCACGCCATGGCGCGGGGCAACTGGGGCTGCCTGCCTGAACATTACCCGGCCGTGCTGAAACTCGCCCTTGCGGGAAGCGTCCGAATCGCCCCTTTCGTAAAGACCTACCCGCTCGGCGAGATCAATGAAGTGTTCGAGATGGTCCACCAAAGAAAAACATCCATGCGGCCGATTCTTGTTCCTTAGATAGCCGATTGCGCGGTTTGGCCAATGGGATCAAGGCTTGAGAATGCGGGGAACCCATTTTTAAAAGGGAGGACGACGTTGAAAGAACTGATGACGGGAAATGAAGCGCTCGCCTACGGCGCTTATCTCAGCGGCGTGCGGGTCGGGGCGGCCTATCCGGGAACGCCCAGCACGCAGATCATGGAGAAGTTTGCTACTTTTCCCGGGGTTCACGCCGAATGGGCCCCGAACGAAAAGGTGGCGATGGATGTCGGCATCGGGGCGGCCTTCGCGGGAACGAGGGCCCTGGTTTCCACCAAACATGTGGGGCTGAATGTGGCGGCCGATTCACTCTTCTATGCCGTCTATACCGGCTTGAACGCGGGGCTCCTGATCGCCTGCGCCGACGATCCGGGCATGCACAGTTCCCAGAATGAGCAGGACAGCCGAAACTATGCAAAATTCGCCAAGGTGCCCATGCTGGAGCCCTCCGACAGTGAAGAGGCCATGCAATTTGCCGCTGCGGCCCTGGAAATGAGTGAAACCTTTGACACGCCGGTCATCGTCCGCTTCGTAACCCGAATCTCCCACTCCTCTTCGGTGGTGGAGGTCGATCCCGCCGCGGCGCCGCCTCCCGCCAGGGAACACAGACCCTACAAGCGGGATATTGGGAAATTTGTGATGGTGCCCGGAAACGCCAGACGTCGACATCCGGTCGTGGAGGAGCGGATCAGGAAGTTGCGGGAATACGCCGACTCCACCCCGCTGAACCGGATCGAATCGGGAAATGACGATCTGGGGATCGTCGCCGCCGGCGCCGTCTACCAGCATGCCCGGGAGGTGTTCCCCGAGGCGACGTTTCTCCGGTTGGGCATGGTATACCCTCTGCCGGAGAAACTGATCCGGGAATTTGCTTCCCGGGTTAAAAAAGTCCTGGTCATTGAAGAGCTTGATCCGTTCTTTGAAGAGCATATCCGCTTGTTGGGCATCCCGGTTATCGGCAAGGACGTTTTTCCGCTCGTCGGCGAATTCAGCCCCACACTGATCCGCCAGGCCGCCGTCAAGGCCGGCATTCTTCCGGCGGCCATTTCCGGATCATCGCCTGCGCCGGCGCTGGACATCCCTGTCCGTCCTCCCACCCTTTGCCCCGGCTGCGGCCACCGCGGCATGTTTGCCGTCCTCAAGGAGGCCGGCGTGGTCGTCATGGGCGACATCGGTTGTTACACGCTGGGGGCGGCCTCGCCGCTCGAGGCGCTCCATTTCTGCGGCTGCATGGGCGCGAGCATCGGCGTAGCCCACGGGATGGACATGGGGGGGGTTCCTGATCGTCATGTCGCGGTCATCGGCGATTCCACGCTCTTCCACTCCGGACTGCATCCGTTGATCAACACCCTCTACAACCAGGGGAAAACAACCACGATCATCGCGGACAACGCCACCACCGGAATGACGGGGCATCAGCATCATCCGGGGACCGGGCGGACGCTGCAAAAACAGCCGACCGTGAAGGTCGATCTGGAAAGAATGGTACGAGGTCTGGGCTTTACCAAGGTTGACGTATGCGATCCCAATCTGATGGATGATTTCAGGAAAATACTGGAAGACCACTTGAAAAGCGACGGGGCATCGGTGATCATTGCGCGGCGGCCCTGCGCTTTGCAGTCCAGGGAAAAAAGAACGCCTCCCCGGATCGATCCGGATCTTTGCACGAATTGCGGGACGTGCCTGGATATCGGCTGCTCGCCCCTCGTTCAGCAGGAGGATTGCGTGAGCATCAACGAGGCGATGTGCACCGGCTGCGGCCTCTGCGTGCAGGTCTGTCCCGCCGCTGCAATCCGGCAGGAAGTAAAATAATCCGTCCCTTCAGGAGAATGAATGTGAAAAAAATAGACTATTTGCTGGCCGGGGTTGGCGGCCAGGGAACCATTCTGGCGAGTAGAATCCTGGCAGGCGCCGGCGTGGAGCTGGGTTATGATGTAAAGACCGCCGAGGTTCACGGCATGGCGCAGCGCGGCGGCAGCGTTGAGAGCCATGTACGCTGGGGGGAAAAGGTCTATTCACCGCTGGTGGAACATGGCATGGCGGATTATCTGATCGGCTTTGAAATGGTTGAGGCTGCCCGCTGGCTCACCTATCTGAGTCCAAACTCGGTCATTTTGATCAACCGCTTTCGCATCCCGCCGCCGCTTGTCAATCTGGGAAAGACACGCTACCCTTCGGAAAAGGAGATCGAGAATCTGCTGCAATCGGGCGGCGCCAAGGTTCAATGGGTGAATGCCTCGGTCATGGCCGGGGAAGCGGGCAATCCGGCCATGGCGGGGGTGGTTTTGCTTGGGGCCCTGTCGAACCTGGTAGGCGGCAACCAGGAGATTTGGCTGCAGGTGATCGAGCGCCTGGTTCCGGCGCGATTCGTGGAAATGAACCAGAAGGCATTTCTCGCGGGCAGGGAAGCAGACCGGGGATAACCGCTTTTCACCCCTACCCTAACCTTCCCCCGTCAAGGGGGAAGGGAGCAAGGGAAGGGAGGCGCTCCAAAACCAGATTACGGCGGACGCTCTCGTAACCAGTGAATTTTCGCCTCCCCCGGCAGGAGGGGGCTGAGGGGAGGGGGAAGATATGCCCGGGGAAAAAGAGATGCCACAGACCGGTTTTCGCTCAACCGCGAAATTGAAGCAGCTCATGGCGGACCATTTCCATGAGTTGGACGATGCCTCGATGACCGGCTCCCGAAAGATTGCCTGGTGCACCAGTGTGGGGCCCGCCGAATTGCTTCGGGGCATGGGTTTTCTGGTCTATTTCCCTGAGAACCACGCAGCCATTCTGGGGGCTTCCCGGATGGCCGCCGAGTCGATCCCCCACGCCAACGCGATCGGTTATTCCCCCGATATCTGCTCCTATCTGACTTCGGACATCGGTTCTTTTCTGCGAAAAAAGACGCCCCTCACGGCAGCCTACCGGATCGCTTCCGTGCCGAGGCCCGATGTGCTCGTATTCAACACGAACCAATGCCGGGATGTGAAAGACTGGTTTGCCTGGTATGCCCGTGAATTCCAGGCGCCTTTATTGGGCATCCATACCCATCGCGAGCTTGGCGAAATCCGGGAGTATCAGGTGAGCGACATCGCCCGGCAGATGGAGGAGATGGTTCCGCTACTTTCGGAGGTGGCGGGAGAGACATTGCGCAGGGATCGCCTCGAGGAAGCGGTTTCCCTGTCGCGGGACACCTCCCTGCTGTGGAAGGCCTGCCTGGAAATGAACGCCTCCTTCCCCGCGCCGTGGACATTCTTCGACGCGACGATCCACATGGGTCCCGCCGTCGTCGCCCGTGGGACCCGAGAAAGTGTCGAGTATTATGAAGGACTTCTGAAGGAACTCCGGGAGCGGGCCGCCGCCGGCATTTCCACGGTACCGGACGAAAAGCACCGCCTGTACTGGGAAGGCATGCCCATCTGGGGAAAACTGAGGCCGCTCTCGGAGCAGTTCAGCGCGTTGCACGCATCGGTTGTGGCATCCACCTATTGCAACAGTTGGATTTTCGATCAGCTCGATCCGGCGGACCCTTTCACCAGCATGGCCAGGGCCTACACGGAACTGTTTATCGTCCGGGATGAAGCGTACAAGGAACAGTACATCAGCCGCTGTTTCGATCTTTATCGATTCGACGGCATCCTCTTTCATGACGCCAAAACCTGCCCCAACAATTCGAATAACCGTTACGGCATGCCGGAACGGCTGATGAAACGGCTGGGCGTTCCCGCATTGACCATCAACGGCGATCTGAACGATTTGCGATGTTACTCCGAAGAGCAGGCCAGGACCAATATCGAGGCTTTTATTGAGCAGCTTGAGGAAGCGGCCTGAATCGGCCGGGGGCTTCCGGGTAAAACGTTCAGCCGGATCGATCATACTTTTTATAAGGAGGAGACTATATGTTGACCAAGGCGTTCATCCCCTATCGCGGTTATTACAGCACCCCTTTCGCACGCTGGCAGGGGGCGATGGCCAACGAGCATGCCATCGTCCTCGCCGCCGAGACATCGAAGCGGTTCCTGATGGAAAGGAAGTGGGATGCCGGTATGTTTGACTATCTCATTCTGGGGATGACCATCGGCCAGCCGCAATGGTTTTACGGAAGTCCCTGGGCAGCGGCAATGGTCGGCGCCGCATCGATCCCGGGCATGCTCATCAGCCAGGCCTGCACCACTTCGACAACCTGTATTAACCAGGCCGCTATCGGCGTGGAAACGGGCCTTTACCAGAATGTCTATGCGCTGATGGCGGATCGCTGTTCCAACGGCCCCCATACCGTCTGGCCCAATCCCCAGGGACCGGGCGGCCAGGTGATTTCGGAAAATTGGCTGATGGACAATTTCTCGCGAGACCCTTGGGCCAGAGGCCCCATGATCCAGACTGCGGAAAATGTGGCCGGAGAGACGGGTGTCACTCGGGAAGCCTGTGACCAGGTGAGCCTGAGGCGTTATGAACAGTACCTCGATGCCCTTGCCGACGACCGGGCCTTTCAACGGGGCTACCTCTTTCCCGTCGAGGTGAAGGCCGGCAAGAACAAGACCTTACGGATTGAAAAGGACGAGGGCATCATGGAAACGACAGCCGCCGGACTGGCCGGCCTGAAACCTGTTATCCCGGAAGGGGTCCATACCTTCGGTTCGCAGACCCATCCCGCGGACGGAAACGCCGCCGTCATCGTCACAAACAGGGAAAAGGCAAGGGAGTTGAGCGCCGATCCCGGGGTGGAGATTCAGATCCTCTCCTATGGTTATGCACGGGCCAAGAAAGGCTTCATGGCCATGGCAACCGTTCCCGCGGCCCGGATGGCGCTCGATCGGGCAGGGATCACCGCCGACCAGGTGAAAACGGTCAAGACCCACAACCCCTTTGCCGCAAACGACCTCTATCTGGCCAAGGAGTTGGGGCTGGATGTCAACAGGATGAACAATTACGGAAGCACCATCGTTTATGGACATCCGCAGGCCCCCACCGCGGCGCGAAACATTATCGAGGGCATTGAAGAGACGGTGAAGCTGGGAGGGGGCTATCTGCTATGGGCCGGCTGTGCGGCAGGGGATACAGGGGCCGCGATGGTCATCAAGGTTCGTTAGCCAAAACGCCGCGGCCAATGTCTGTCGGGCCTTTAGAGATGTAACGATTCAGTTTCGAGTGGGGATGTTATTAGCCGCAGGGCAAAGTTATGCATAGTAGAGAGATCGATCTCTGCATTTCTTTTGGATGCAGGTTTGCTTTTTTTATATCACATCGAACACGGCGGGAAGAATCTCAAGGAGGATGCCGGAAAAGGAGGTCGAAGGGGTCCATACTTATGTGTTTCGCCAGTTGATCTAACGTGTATTTCAGGCAAGCTGCTACGTCGACGCCTCGTTTTTTCAAGGTATGCACCACCGTCATCAGCACTCCACGGGTGTATGCACCCCCATCGGATTGTGACCCGAAGCTTACTTTCCTCGCAATGACGGTAGGGGGAAACGACTTGTGTCCACAAAGGTCTCCAATGGCACCACCGAATGACCATACCGCTCAACCCAGTCCTTCCGGATGCGACGGGCTATCCTTCCCAAAATATGGCTTGCCAAATGCGCAACCCTCACCCATGGCAACACCAGAAAACGCATGTTGTTCGTCGCCAGCAAAAGGTTCCTCTCCCTACACTCCTTGGTCCACCCTACATAGCCATCGCGGCACGCTACCTTCCAAGCTGCTGATCCAAACAAAACGCAGATCAAAGGACAACCAAACTTATCCCTTACTAAATACTTCATGTTCTCGCCCACGGTCACCCGATATCCAAGATAATGGTAGCGGGAAAGCAAATGACAAAACAAGGATAAAGAATCCTTGCTCCTCACTACTTCAATAGATAAGGGCAGCAAATCTCTCAGTGAAACCGTTATCGGGGTTTTATCAAGGGTAATATCTGGAATGCTTCTGTACTGTAAACCGTTTAACGGAAAAACCGAACGAGCCGGCAAGGTGATATATCCCTTGGCCTCAAGCTTAAGCAACAGGCTCCGGCAGGCCATATCCTTGGGCTGCCCCAGATGATTGAACCATCCCCATCTGCTGAACAACTCCTGAGATATCCGTGTTCGCCGCCATGATGGAGTCGAATCAATGATCTCTCGAACGATATCGATATCGTCACTGCTTAGTAAACGCCCCTGGATGACCATGCCATTGCTCATGGTCTTACCCTATATCTCATATCTTTCGCCGAGTCCGGAGAAAAATTACACCCCCACTCGAAACTGAATCGTTACTTAGAGATGCAATCTTCCATTGACTTGACAGTGAATCTCCAATATACAGCGACTATACTGCGGTCTTTTTTCCATAGCCTGATCCATAAGCAACCCCTCTTTCAGGGGAAAGGGCAAGTTTGCCGATCATCATACCGGGTTGAAAGGAGGTGGAGGCGTCTGGAATGATCGCCTTAAAAGAGACAATCAGGAATCAGTGAGAGATACACCCGACTTCCTTGCCGCCGCCGGTGAGGCGCTTGCAATCTTTAGTCGACGACTCCGAAGCAACGCGCCGGAGTGGAAATGCTGATTATGTTTTAAGATACATAAATTACCTGTTGGCCGAAAGGGGGTGAGCTTCGAGGGAAAAGAACAGAAACAGCGCGAATCGGTGGAAGCCTCGTGCGAAGGTAATTTCAGACAACTCTCAAACACGAAAACAACAAAAGGAGGGGAAAAGTGAAGAGAATATATTTAATCGCGTTAGCAGCAGTGGTGGTTGCGAGCATGGTTGTTTTCGGCTGGGCGGAGCCCGCCAGTGCTCGAACGAAGATTCAGCTCGATTTCGCTACTTTCTGGCCGGCTGGCGACTTTCAGGCCGCAGTTGGGCACAAGACCTGGATGAAGACCATATCGGACCGCGTTATGGCCGAGACCACCGATTATGAGATCGCCTGGACCGAGTTCTATGGTGTGCATCCGGCGAAGCTATTGGACGGCATTGAGGCCGGAACCTACAGTGTTGGGACAAGCGGTCCGGGCTATAGTCCCGGCGTATTCCCCCTGTGGGCTGGCCCCGAATACCCAGGCGAAGCTTACAGAAGGAACGCTTACACGATGTCATTGACCATACAGGCTCTTCATGATCAGATGCCCGAGCTTCAGGCGCAATTCGCCCCCACAAAAATGAAGCTGATGCATTTCTGGTCCACTGGGCCGGGTTACTTCCTTATGGTACCGGATAAAGACATTCGAACACAGGCCGGCTTTTCAGGCAAGACAATCAGAGCGGCCAACCCCGCATCCGTCGCGACTGTAGAGGCTCTGGGAGCAAAACCTCTGTTCGCCCCCATGAGTGTGGCACTTGAGAGGTTTCAGGCCAAAATGATCGATGGCATCCTCTGTCCCACTGACACGCCCAAGGGCTTCGGTCTGGGTGCATACGTGCGGCATGTTATTTCCGCTCCATTCAGCTACCACTTCGTGTTCTTTAAGGTAATGAACAAGGCTGCTTATGATCGCTTGCCGGCAAGCGTGAAAAAGATCTTTGATGAGGTCAACGCTGTCTGGCCTGCATACTACGGTCAGTTGAGGACATGGGGTGAGGCAGATGGGTTAGAGTACATGAAAAAGCTTCCGGGGTACTCCTACTTCGACCCGCGCGCAGAGAATCCGGCTGAATATGCTAAATGGGTTGGCGCAACAGCTGGTCTCATCGACAAATGGATTGGCAATGACGCCAAGAAAAAGGCAGTGTGGAATAAGTTCCTCGAACTGGATAAATACTATAGCACGACACCCCGGTATTCTAACTGGCAACACAGTTGGCCGACTCAGCCGGTGCCGCCCACTGGAAAAAAATAGGGCCATCAACGTGGATTTGGCTCGATATCCGTCGAAGTACGGTAGGGAAGTTGGGGTACCGCCGGGTTTCTCCCCGTCCTGGTACCCCAACTTTTTTGCGGGAAAACCGGATTGATCGCCTACAACAAAAGACACTGGAGTGCGTATGAATGCTTTCGAAAAGGTAGTGCAGTTTATCACAGAGAAGATGGCCTGGGTTTCCATGGTAGCCGTTGTGGGGTGTGTGGCTCTCGTGATGGCTGATGTTATCAGGTATAATCTTATGCACGAGCCGATTCCCGGCACCCACGAGCTTGTGGAGCTGATAGCGTCGGTGATAATGAGCACGTCAATCGCTTACGTTACGTTTGTGAAAGGACATGTCTCGGTGGATATCCTGGTGGACCGCTTTCGGCCCCGGACGCAGGCCTTCTTTGACCTTGTTAACAGTATTATTGCTCTCACCTTTACGGCCTGGCTCACCGTGGGAGTGTTCGTAATGGGCATGCGTAATCTCAGCTACGGCTGGGTGACGGGGGTTCTGCAAATTCCCAGGGCGCCCTTTATGTTTTTGATTGGCGCAACGCTGGTACTGACATGCCTGGTCCTTGTCATGTACGGGATCAGGGCCGTGATTGAGCTTCGAAAAGGAGACGGACATGGAGCGTGAGTTGGCAGGTGTTATATCCATCATCATCATGATTGTGCTTCTTCTTATGCGCCTGCCGGTGGCTTTCGTGATGCTGGCGCTGGGCATGGGCGGTATTGCCTACATTAAGGGCATGGAGGCCGCGTTGGGCATGGCGGCCTCGATTGTATACGGGACATTTGCCAACTATGCACTGGTGGTTATTCCCCTTTTCACCTGGATGGGCTTCATCGGCTTCCACTCCGGCATCAGCGAGCATCTGTACGACGCCGCATACAAACTGGTGGGCCGGCTGAAGGGTGGCCTGGCCATAGCTACCACCATGGCATGCGCCGCTTTCGGCGCTATCTGCGGTTCTACGACGGCTACTGCGGCGACCTTCACGACCCTGGCATTACCCGAGATGAGGAAACGGGGTTACGATGTCGCTCTGGCCACAGCTAATATCGCGGCCTCGGGTATCCTGGGGGTGCTGATTCCGCCCAGCGTCATCTTCATTGTCTATGCCAGTATCACGGCAGAGAGCGTGGCTAAGCTTTTCGTAGCCGGCATTTTCCCCGGCATTCTTCTGGCGGTGCTTTTCATTGCCGCCACTTACATTGTAGTAGCCCGCCACCCGGAAAAGGCGCCGCCCGGTCCGTCTTTTCCCTGGAAAGAAAGGATGTGGGCGTTGGCCAAAGGGGGGATCGAGGTCATAATCATCTTTGCGGCTGTGATCGGTGGGCTGCTGAGCGGGTTATTCACGGGAACGGAGGCCGGCTCGGTGGGCTGTTTTGCCACGCTGGTGGTAGTGCTGGCCAGGCGGGCGCTCACATGGAAGGGCTTTGTGAACTCGCTGAAAGACACAGTCCGGACATCGACCATGGTCATGTTGCTGGTGGCTGGGGCAGCTATCTTTGGGGAGTTTCTTGGTCTGACACGCCTCCCCATGCTTGTGGCAAACTGGGTGGTGACACTTCCTCTGCATCCCCTTCTTATCATGGTCGGCATTCTTATCATCCTCATGATAATGGGCTGCTTTGTCGACGCTTTGGCTATGATTTTGCTGACAATACCCATTTTTTACCCAGCGGCAATGAAACTGGGCTTCGATGGGACATGGTTCGGGGTTATTATGACACTGGCCCTTGGGATGGGGGTGCTGACACCACCTGTGGGTGCCAATGTTTACGTTGTGTACGCCATTGCCAAGGATGTACCAGTAATGACGATTTTCAACGGGGTGTGGCCTTACCTGATTGCCCTGTGGGTCTGTTGTCTCGTCATGCTGTTTTTCCCCCAGTTTGTCCTTTTCCTGCCCAGTTTTGTTAAATAGGGCCTGCGTGTAACCCCGCTCATTATTCTGAGCAATCATCGCCACGCCCTTTTAACCGTTGCAATACGATCTGACCGGAAGCCCAGCGCATCCGGTCAGATTGTATTGCAACGGAGCAGCTCCGTCGGCGCCGGCCGCCCGTGGTCGGCCGACACATCAGGTACAACCAGGCAGCCAAAGTCAATCCTTCTCACCCACGACAACATGCTCTCGGCCTGCATCACGGAAAATGTCCACCATAGACAAACAAAGCAAGACTGTTTTATCCTTATTCCACCGCTTTACCACACCGGCGCCAAGATGCACTGGTTCGGAAGTTTTATCGAGGCATTCAAAATCTAAACCAAAAAGATACGTTTCTTCTTGACAAAAGGTTACATAGCTGTATTATAGCTCTACATAGAAACACAGCCGCTTTTTGCATTCGCCACTCCAGTCATCAGCTGAAATTCAAAAGCGACTTGATTGGATGTACGAGATATTTCCGCTCCTCAAGACAAGAACCAGGCAACTGGCCGGCACCCTGAGCGGCGGGGAACAACAGATGGTGGCGATCGCGCGGGCCCTCATGTCGCGGCCCAAGCTGCTCATCCTGGACGAACCCTCCATGGGACTCGCCCCAATGCTCGTAGCGGAAATACTTCGGGTCATTAAAGCTCTGAATGACCAGGGAACCACCATCCTTCTGGTGGAGCAAAACGCCCAGGCGGCGCTGCATATCGCCCGCTACGGCTATGTCCTGGAAACCGGCTCCGTGGTGATCGAAGGCACGGCCGCGGATCTTCTGGCTGATGAAAAAGTGCTCCATGCCTACCTTGGAAAATAATGGACCCATGCGGGGGAACGGACCCGGATAAAGGGTTGACTTCCGTTCTCCGGAGCGGAAAAGGGGGTGCTACGATGGAAGAGAATTCGGATTTTCGGCCCCGATCGTTTGCGGTTGTCGGCGCCGGCCCGGTCGGGTGCATTGTCGCCGCATTTCTGGCCAAAGGCGGGTATGAGGTCACGCTGTGCGACGTCTTCCCCGAATTGCTCAAGCCGGCCATGGATCCCGGCATCATCATCGAAGGGGCGGAGCATCTCCGGCAGGCGGTCACCAGAACCTGCACCAGCATTGACGATCTTGCCGAATATCTTCCCGATGTGATCTTCCTGACCGTCAAGGCCAATGCCCTTCCGCTGATCTCTTCGGCCATTGAAGGTTTTTACAGAGAAGGGCTCCATGTCATCAGTTGGCAGAACGGCATCGACACGGAGGCGGTGATCGCCGACACCCTCGGCAAAAAACCGGTGATGAGGGCCGTCGTCAATTGGGGCTGCACCCTCGTAAAACCGGGCCATGTTCATATGCCCTTTCACCATCCCCCCCATTTGTTGCAGGAGCTCGATCCCGACTCCGCAGGTGCGGCGCTTGCGGTCGCAAAAATCCTGACCGCGTGCGGGTTGCCCACCAGCCACACAACCAACATTCACTCCATGGTCTGGCGAAAGGCGATCCTGAATTCTTCGATGAACCCTGTCTGCGCGGTGACCGGCTTGACCATGGCGCAGGCGATGAACGATCCGATCGTTTTGCAGATCGTCGAATCCTTGTTGAAAGAGTGCATCGCCGTTGCCAGGGCCAACGAGATCGAACTGGGCTGGAACTACTATCCCCATGCCGTCGAGTACATGAGAAAGGCCGGCGATCACAAGCCTTCCATGCTCATCGACATCGAAAACAGACGCCGGACGGAGATCGATTTCATGAACGGCAAAATTGTCGAATATGGCCTGCAGGCCGGTGTGGAAGCGCCTTACAACCGGACGTTGAGGGCCCTTGTCAAGGCGCTGGAACCGAAATAGGCCGATATGATTTCTCGACCCCTGTTTGCCGGAGTGGACATCGGCGCCTCCAGAACCAAGGTTGCCGTACTCGATTCGGAAAAAAAACTGATCGGGCATGCCGTTTCCAAATCGGGGAACGATTTCAGCGCCGCCGCGGAAAACGGCCTGGCCGCGTCTCTCGCGATGGCGAATGGGTCCAGGGAAGAGATATCCGCCGCCGTCTCTACCGGATATGGGAGACGAAACGTTTCGTTCGCGACATTCGAAAAAACGGAAATCAGTTGCCACGGCAAGGGGTGTTTTCATGAATTCCCTTTCAGCATCAGCATCATCGATATCGGCGGCCAGGACAACAAAATAATCAAGCTGGACGCTGAGGGCCGTCGCACCGGTTTTAAAATGAATCGGAAATGCGCCGCCGGGACAGGGGCTTTTCTCGAAGAGATGTCCGCCCGCCTGGACATCCCCATCGAGAAGATGGACGGCCTGGCCAGACAATCCGAAAATCTGATCGAACTGGGAAGCTTCTGCACCGTCTTCTCGGCAACGGAGGTATTGGAAAAAATCCGCCAGGGGAAAAAGGTCCCGGACATCGTCAAAGGCCTTTTTCTCTCGGTCATCAAGAGGGTTCTGGAAATGGAGTCTTTGACGGAACATGTTGTCATGACGGGAGGCGTCGTAGCCCACAATCCGTTTCTCGTCACGATGACCGAGGAGATGGTCGGGAGGAAGCTGCTCGTTCCCGAGCGCCCCCAACTGACGGGCGCGATCGGCGCCGCGCTCTACGCGATGGAAGCAGGCGCTTCCGGATGTATAGGACAAGAGGTGTAATATGGCCCACTGGATGAATCTCGGTCAAATGCTGAAAGTGAACGCAAAGAAGTTCCGCACCAAGACTGCAATCAAGGATAGGGAAAAGAGCTTCACCTACCCGGAAGTAAACGGACGCGTGAACCGGCTTGCAGGGAGCCTCCTTTCCATGGGGTTGAAAAAGGGAGACAAGGTTGCGGTCCTCCTCGAAAATTGTATTGAAATTATCGAGGTTTATCTGGCTGCGGCCAAAGCGGGTCTCGTCATCGTGCCGATCAACTTTCGGCTTGTCGGGAAAGACATCGAATATATCGTCAACAACTCCGACGCAAGGATGCTGATGGTCGACCATGAGTTCGTCCCGCTGGTCGAGGAGATCCGGCCACGGCTCGGGAACATTGCCGAAGGCGGGTATGTCGCGGTGGGCCGGAAGAGAGAGGGTTATCTCGAATATGAACGGTTGATCGAAGGTTCGGCAGACAGGGAACCGGACGTTGAGGTTCTCCCGAAGGACCCGTGGATTTTGATCTACACCTCCGGAACCACCGGCAAGCCCAAGGGGGTCATCCGCTCCCACGAGTCGCACATCGCCTTCTATCTGCTGAATGCGGTCGACTCGGGATTCACCCACCATGACATATGCCTCAATGTGATGCCGCTGTGCCATATCAACTCCACCTTTTACACCTTCACCTTCCTCTATATCGGCGGCACAGCCTATATTCATCCGGCCCGGTCGTTCAAGGCCGAAGAGATCCTCGAGATCATCGAACGGGAAAAGATCACCTTCATCTCCCTCATCCCGACCCATTACAACCTCATATTGAACTCGCATCCCGAGGCTCGGCGCCGCGATGTCGGCTCCATCCGGAAGCTGCTCTGCTCCTCTGCCCCGGTCCGCAAAAACATGAAGCTGGCCATCCTGGATTTCTTTCCCGGCGTCGAGCTCTACGAGGCATACGGATCTTCGGAGGCCGGCATCGTTACGATCTTGAAGCCGGAAGATCAGATGAGAAAACTTGGTTCGATCGGATACGAAGCGGTCGGCACCGATTTGGTAAAAATCATCAACGAAGAAGGAAACGAGGCCGCCATCGGAGAAGTTGGGGAGCTCTATTCACGCGGGCCGATGCTCTTTGACGGGTATCACAGGATGCCGGAAAAGACCGCCTCCTCTTTTCGGGGAGAATGGTTCTCGGCGGGCGACATGGCCAGAAGGGATGAAGACGGCTATTATCAGATCGTGGACCGCAAGGACAACATGATCATCACCGGGGGTGAGCATGCCTATCCAAGCGAAGTCGAAGAGGTTGTCGGGAGCCATCCCGCCGTCTTCGACACCGCGGTCATCGGCATGCCCGATGAGAAATGGGGTGAAAAAGTGGTCGCGGTGGTGATCCCGAAGGCGGATGTCGATGAAAACACGCTTCTCGAATACTGCAAGGACAAACTGGCCGCCTTCAAACGGCCCAAGCAGATCCTCTTCATAAAAGCCGAAGAGATGCCGCGAACGCCGACGGGGAAGATACTGCATCGCGTGCTCAGGGACAGATATTGCCGATAACCCGCACCCGCTTCGCCGCCGAAGCGGCCGCAATCACCCCCACCCCCCGTTGGGTATAGATAGAGGGGCCTTCTGAGTAACTTCAAAAGTTGCTCCCTGATAAACCGCATCGAGGGGCGTGAGTCGCTATTTTGTTTCAAGCATCCCCAACGCTTCCGCGTCGATCAGTTTGACGCCGTTTTTCATGAGGATCTGGACAGCCTTGTCATTGTCGCTGAAATGAAAAATCATGACCGCCTTCTTCGATGAAAATCCGATAAATGCGTACATGTAAGTCACATTGACTTTCGCTTTCTGAAGCGGCTTCAGGAGCGCCGCAAGCTGGCCGGGTTTGTCTTCGATCTCGGCCGCCACCACCTCATCCACTTTCGCGGGTATCTGTTTTTCCATCAGGATTCGCCTGGTTTTTGCCAGGTCCGAGACCAGGAGCCTCAGGATTCCAAACTCACCGGTATCGACGAGATTCAGAGCCCTCAAGTTTACCCCCGCATCTCCAAGGGTCTTGGTAATCTCGAGCAAACGGCCGGGTGAATTTTCAATATGAATCGCGATCTGTTTCAGTTTCATCGGAACCTCCATAAATCCTTTTTCTTTATATATCTCTCTCGATCCGACAATGTCAAGAAGCTTGCTTCCGGATCCACGGTAAACAATGATTGGTTGATCATCAGGGGTGAATCATGTAGATTGGCGTAAATCCATGGGGAGTATCGGTGAATGGAAACGATGATTCCATCGGACATCAAGCGTTTGTTCCATGAGCATGGCACTGAGGTGATCCTGGAAACGGGCGACGTGTTGTTTCGTCAGGGAGAAGCCAGCGATGCCGTATTCCACATCCTGAGCGGCAATTTGGCGGTCTACGTAAAGGGCGGCAACACCGAACCGGTTTTGCTCAATTGCGTCGAGGCCGGCCATCTGGTTGGCGAGCTGGGCGCCATCACCCAAAATCCGCGCTCGGCCACCTTGGTCGCCGCCTCGCGGGCGGTGCTGTCCCGCATCCCGACTTCACATTTCCGCGCCTTGCTGACCGAAACGCTGTCGCTGGTAGAGACCATGGTTTCCAGCACGCGCGGGAATATGATTTCTGCAGACACGGCGAGGATCCATCTGGGAAACACCAACCAACAAGTACAAAAACGCCTGAACAAGATGGGGGAAGAGAAAGAGCAGTTGCAGGAATTGCTGCGTTTGCGTGAAGAGATCGAGTCGATGGTGATGCATGATTTACGCAATCCGATCAATACGATCATGCTGGTCCTGGAACTGCTGGAACCCTTGAAGAATCAGGTCAGAGACCCTGAACACTTCATGCTCCTCATCGGCATGGGCATGGCAGCCACGCAAAGCATGACGAAGCTGATCTCCACGATGCTCGATATTGCCCGTATGGAAGCCGGCAACTTGGTGTTGAACATCAGCGAATTCGACCTCTCCGCCGCGCTCAGGGAGTTAACCGCCGTGCAGCAGATTCAGGCGATGCGCAAGTCTATCGAGATCGTCAACCAATCTCCGCCGGATCTGATGGTGAAAGCCGACCGTGATCTGCTGTGGCGCGTCGTGGTGAATCTGCTGGACAATGCGATCAAATTCGCGCCGGAACAAAGCAAGATTGAGGTCATGGCTTGTTCCATGGGAAATCAGACCGTGGGCATCAGCGTCACCGATACCGGGCCGGGGATTCCGCCCGACGACCGTGAGCGCATTTTCGAGAAGTTTACGCAGGTGAATGACGGGGAACACATGACGCGCACCGGCACCGGCCTGGGACTGGCTTTCTGCCGGATGGCGGTGGAAGCGCACGATGGTTCCATCTGGATGGATGCCGGCCCTTCGGGTGTGGGAAGTTGTTTCCACGTTCAACTCCCGCAAAGGTGAAAGGACGGCGCTGTGCCAAAGGGGAGACCGCCGCCTCAGCCCAGATACTTGGAAACATCGATGTGATCAATCTGTTCCGGGTTCAGATAGCGTTCGGCGTACCGCAGGTACACGCCTGAGGTAAGGAACAGGTCGAACAGCTCCGGATCAATGTGCCTGTCCTTCTTGAAGAAGTAAAGGATATTCACCGACTCGGAAAGCGTCTTGGCCTTCTTGTAGGGGCGGTCGGAAGCGGTCAGGGCTTCGAAAATGTCGGCAATCGCCATGATGCGGGACGGAACCGACAGGTCATCCTTCGTGAGGCCCCGTGGATACCCGGTGCCCGTCAGGGTCTCGTGGTGGGTGCCCGCATATTCGGGAACCCTCCGCAGTTCCTTTGGAAAAGGCAGTGCATCCAGCATGATGATGGTCTGGATGATGTGCTGATTGATCTTGAAACGTTCCTCATCGAAGAGCGTGCCCCTCTCCACGCACAGGTTGAGCACCTCGCCGAAATTGTAGAGATGTTCCGGCACCTTCACATTGAATCCGTACTTGGGATCGAGCGTCTTGTCGGGGCTCCGCGGGATGATGTGGCTGGGTTTGTCGGCGAGCAGGTTTTCGACCGCAGGCAGCTCGGCAGCAGGCATGCCTTCATATCGCCGCAATTCTTCCTGTGACAGGCCGAGGCGGTCGTCGAAATGGCGAAGCCACGTCCGGCCGGCAATCCTTTTGATCCGCTCAATCTGCTCCGGCACCATGAACTCGCCGCCGATGTTGCATCCCGCCACAAAGGCGAAATCGTCGATCAGTTTTTCACACCGCTCCTTGAGTTCCTGCGCAGCGGCAGCGGGGTCGGCCCCGTTTTGGACCGCCTTGAGCGATGCGATCTCGGCATCGCGCATCAGGACCTCGAAGCGCATGCGCACCTCATGGATCCGGTTGTAGATGGTCTCGAGCTTGGTGGCCTTGTCGACCACGTACTCCGGGGTTGTGATCTTGCCGCAGTCATGCAGCCAGGCTCCGATTCGGAACTCCCGCCACTCTTCGTCGGAATGGAAACCGAAATCGGCAAAGGATCCCTCCTTGACATTGGAAACCTCCTCCGCCAGCATCATGGCCAGTTCGGGCACCCGTTCACAATGGCCGCCGGTATAGGGACTCTTCTCGTCAATGGCGCCTGCCAGCAGCTTGATCAGTGAATCCATCAACTCCCGCTGCGCCTGCAGCAGGTTGAAGTTCTCCAGTGCGATGGCCGACTGGGAGGCCAGCGCCTCGACGAACCCCACCAACTCCTTCGGAAACGGGATGACCTCTCCGGTCTCCGGATTCAGTGCGTTCATGAATTGCAGGACGCCGATGACCTCGCCTTCGCGCGGCGACATGGGTACGGTCAACATCGACAGCGTGCGGTATCCGGTCTCGGCATCGAAGCGGTGCGAACCGCTCATGTCGAACCGCGTCTCGGCATAGACGTCATCGATGGCCACGGTTTGGTTGTGCAGGGCCACATAGGTTGACAGGTATTTCTCATTGGGCGCGCCGGTGGCCGGGTCCGTAAGCGGGATCTCGATTGAGGGCAGTGTATCGTCCTTGGTCCGCAACGTAAATTTCAGGGCGCCCCTGTCGGTTTTCAGGTACATCGTTCCGGCGTCGCAGTTGCACAACTGCCTGCCGCTGAACAGGATGTGCTTGAGCAGCGCCTGCAAGTTGCGCTCCCGCGACAGCAGGATGCCACTCTCCACCAGGCTTGCCAGTTTTTGCTCGGCCACCGTCAGCGCCCGGGTGCGCTCACGGAGCGTGCTCTTCATGACCTTGTGGGCGTTGCCCAGGGCAATCACCTCGGTGAGGATCGTAGGCAGATCGCCGACCTCGCCGGAGAAATCCAGATTCGCGATCCGTTCCGCATCCCCGGCGAGAACGGAGAAGGAGCGTCCAACCCGGCGCGAAGCCACAACGGCAATGGGAATCACAACCAGCAGGAACGCAGCCGCCACATAGAGAACCTGGTTCCGGGCTTCGATGATCGGACCGGAAAACTCGTGCATCGGCGCGAAAACCCCAACCCGGAACTCGGAACCCGGCGCGGCGGAATACCGGTAGTTCGCGAACACGAACTTCTCTCCCGCGACTTCAACGATCCGCGCCTGCGCCGCGTCACCCTCGCTTTTCCAGTCTTGCAACACGGAAAGATGGGGGCTGGCTGCATGGGAGATCGGCGTCAGCATGGCCACCTTATCCAGATTGTAGGCCGCCGAAGCGCTGTGAAACGCCAGAATGCGATTGCTGCGGTCGACCACGACCATCGCACTTTCGGGCGTCAGCGGAATTTTCGCCAGGAACTCCCTGAGCCCGCCCAGGCTCAGGTCCACGGCGACGACTCCGATGCCGCCGCGTAACGGGCTGGAAATCGTAATCCCCGGTTCCAGCGAAGAGGCAAAAATATAGGGATCGGTGATCGAAACGGGGGTATGTTGTTTCGCACCGTCATACCACGGCCGTTGGGTCGGGAAATACTCGGTCGGTCCCGTCCGCGAACCGAGGATTTGCCAGTCGGAGGACCAGAATTGCCAGGATTCCCGGCGCAGTCCACGATTCGTCCGGACGATGGTCCGCAGGGCGAATCGGGTTTTCTCGGGCGCCGCCAGGGAGGCAATCACCCGCGGGTTTCCCCTGGTATGGATGACCTGGAAAAAATCGTCGTTGTCGAGTCCGAAGTAGGCGGAATAGAGGTTCTCTTCGCTTTCCAGTTCGGACATGAACGTCACCGCCATGTCCCGGTCGTTCAAACGCCCGCCCTCGGTAAAACGGTCGATTCCGATTTTGGCCTGCGCCGCTACCTGACGGCTCATCCCGCCGATCAGGTTCCGCAGCCGCTCCGCACCGGTCTGCGCGATCAGCGCGAAACGTTTCTCGGCATTGTCTTCCGCCATGGAATTGAAATGGCCGATCACGCCGACGAGGATCAGGGCGGCGAACATCAAAACGATGCCCAGGAGAATCACAGCGACAAAATTGTGAAAACGCAAATTCAGACCTGAGATGCGAGACATATCAATCCCTTTCGGCCGAATCGGTCGTGCAGGTCCGCCCATCCCAGGGTTCGTCTCTTCCGCAGCCGTTCGATGCAGGATTAGCGAACGGTGGTCTCCACCCGCCGGTTTCTCGGCTCCGGCGTGTTATCCGGCGTGGCAACGAGAGGATTCTTCTCGCCGTGCGAGGCGACCGTCAGATCATGTACCTTAAGGCCCGCTTTTTGGATGATTTCCGCAACCAACTGTGCCCGCTGCAGCCCGAGCTTCTCGTTGGCCTCGCTGTTCCCCACGGTATCGGTGTGGCCGATCACCGACACATCGGCTGCCGGATGGTTCATGGCCGCATCAAAAATCGCCGGAATCAGGGCCCGCGACTCGTCTGTCAGCGTCGTGCCGCCGGTTTTGAAGTAGAGCATGAAGCTGACGGGAAGCGGCGGCTGCGCGGCGATCGCCTCGCCGAAGTCCCTGTTGATCCTGCTTTCATCCACGGCGTAAGGTTTGCCCACTGTGCCGTCCAGGTCAACGCCTGTGCGGGCCTGGTTCAGCAGGACCTCACCCTTTGCGCTCGTCACCGCCAGCTTTCCCACCGTTCCATCCGCATCTTCCATCAGAACGACATAAGATTTCGGCGCCGGGGCGGCCGGCGCCTGGGCGGCCGGCGGCGGAGGCGTCGCGCAACCCATTGCAACGAATAGGACGGTACAAACGACAAATCCGGTTTTCAGATGACGAATCATGGCTGCACCCTCCCGCTTGACGGCTCGACCTTGACCAGGAAGCGGGTGCCGCGGACCCCGATCATCCCCCCCGGGGTCTTCATGGTTACGGACTGCGGCTTGAGCTTGGCGATCACACCCGACACGACCTGCAGGGAACCTTTCGACATGTTCGTTCCGAACTTGAGCTTGTCCGCACCCGGCGCATAGAGGTACTCGTCCACCGTCAGTTCGGTATCCGGCCCGAAGGACATCACGGTATTGTCATTGAACGTGACGCCCATGGTCCCTTTGGGTCCGGTCTTTAACGTGTTCCCCATTTTAATCGGCGTGCCGACCCGGGCCTCGACCGGGTTTCCGGCGTCGATCACGACTGCGTTGCCCGAGACCGTCTTGACGAAACCAATCGTCTCCTGAGCCGCCCATGCCGGGGACAGGGCCATGAGCACCAGGAAGAATGCCGTGATGAAGCGGATCATTGTTAGTCCTCCCTTTCTATTTTTCCTCCATGATGAGGATATCACCTTCCTCGCCCGCCCGCAACCGCTCCAGATGAAGCCAAACGAGCGGGTCCCCCGGCCGCTGCCTCGCCAGTTGTTCGAAAGCTTCCCCGGCATCCGGGTTGCGTTGTCGCAACAATCCGAACGCGGTCTCGTAGGCGATGTCCCGCGCCGGCACACTGCCGTCGTCTCCCGATGCCGTGATCGGTTCGTAGACCATCAGGGATTCGGACTTTCCCTTCAGGATCAGGGATCCCACGGGTCGTACGACCGCGCCGGGGCAGCCGGAGAGGGTCGCTTCGGACACGCAGATCAGCGTGCCCAGGTGTTTGTTCACACTCTCGAGCCTGGCGGCCGTGTTGACCACGTCGCCCAGCGCACGGTAGTCGAACATGGTCGAGCCGCCGAAATTTCCGACGATGACCTCGCCGGAGTGGATGCCGATGCGGGTCTGTCCGAAGACGACGCCGGTCGCGTTGAGATCGTTTGCGTAATCCGTGGCAAAAGCGTGCATCTCCAGGGCGCACGTAAACGCCCGCAGGCGATGATCCGGCTGCACGACCGGCGCCGAGAACATGATCGCAACGGCGTCTCCGACAATCCGGTCGAGGGTCCCGCCGTTGCGAAAGGCGATCGTGATCATCTGATCGAGATACGTATTGAGGATCGAGACCGCCTCGCCCGGATCCATTTTTTCCATGAGGCTTGTAAAACCGGTAAGGTCTGTAAAAATGAAACTGCACTCCCGGCGCTGTCCCCCCAGTTCCAGTTGGTCGGGGTGGTCGACGAGATACTCGACGCGGTTGGGGGATACGTAGCGCGAAAAAGCCTCCCGCACCCAGCGTTGACGCCGCTCGCTGGTCATATGGTGAATGACGCTGCCCAGGATGAACGTGAGCAGGAGCGCGAACGCGGGGGTGACGGGGTCCAGCAGCAGGCCGTAATGGGTAAACGCTCTCCACGCGCCCCATCCGCAAGCGGAAAGAACCACAGCGGTGACCCCTGCCGAGACAAGGGCCTGCGTGGCCAAAGCGATGATGCCCAGGCCCAGGCCTCCGACCACAATCACCAGGGCCTCGATGGCTCCGGCCCAGGACGGGCGCATCAGATACTCCTTCGTGAAAATCTGTTCCAATGCCTGTGCGTGCACTTCCACGCCGGGAATGATGGTCCCCACCGGACTGAACCGGAGATCCATGAGGCCCTGCGCCGATGTGCCGACCAGCACGATATGGCCCTCCACCTGTTCCCGAGGTACTTTATCCGCCAGCACTTTCCAGGCCGGAAGGTAACGATCCGGGACGGGCCGCGTGTAATAGACCCATATTTCGCCCTGGGGCGTCGTCGGCACGGTGATCCCGCCGATCCGGATCTCCTGCACGCCGGTCCCCTTTTGCGCTGCGGTCTTCACAATGTAATTGCGCTGTCCCTGGGCCACCCTCAGCGACTCGGCGGCAAGGGACGGCATCACCTGGTCCTGCAGCCTGATCGCCAGGGGGACGCGGCGTACGACGCCATCGGTGTCCGGGATGAACGTCATGGCGCCGTTTCCCGACGCCGCGCTCTCCAACAATGGAATCGACGTTATCGCGTTTGAAAAAGGGTGAAGGAAGGGGAGGGGCGGCTCACCCGAAAAAACAACCCGAAAGGGGCGCGCCGGAAGCGGTCGTTCGGAACCTTCGCGCTGGTCGGCAAAGCCGAGAACAACGAGCCCCCGGCGCAGGGTCTGCGCCAGGATCTCATCATGATCGGGAATGCCTTCCAGGCGCCGGCGAAGATCATCCGGCAGGTTCCAGGCGGCAGACATCGCCTTCGGCGACGTCCGGTCCGGCTCGGCAAATACGATATCCATGCCAATGGCCGCCGCACCGGCCTTCTGCAGCCTTTCGATCAGTTCGGCGACCCGTGTGCGGGGCCAGGGCCACTGGCCCAATCGCTTGAGACTTTCCTCGTCGATGTCGATGATACGAACCGGTGCAGGCTGGTAGGTCCGCGGATGCCAGCGCTGGTATTGATCAAAAACGGCGTTTCGCAACACTTGCAACGGCAAAGGATCGAGGAGAAACAGCACGGTACCCAAGACAACGGCGGAAAGAGGCGCCAGCATGCCTGGGGTAAACTTGGAGAAAGGCTTCATCGTCCCACCATCATGTTCTGAGGATCAAGAATACGAAAGAAGACCTCATATGTCAATGATCAGAGCGACAGCGATAAAAAAACCGTTATGCCTGTTATGGCTTGACGGGGTGTGCCGGATTGCCTATAGTGCCGCTGTTTCGTCTGAAATCAAGCAAGGATCTGTTACAGAAAAGAGGGAATCATGCCGGACAATCCGCTCTATCTGCTGTTGCACCCTCGATCCGTCGCCACGGCCGGCGCGGGCAACAACCCCATGAAAATGGGAACCCTGCAAGCCCTCTCGCTGATCAAGGACGGTTATCAGGGCAAGTTCTATCCGATCCACCCCACCGACAAGATCGTCCTCGGTCACAGGGCCTACGCTTCGCCGCTGGAGCTCCCGGAAACCCCGGACCTTGCCCTGATCGTCGTCCCGACCGACCAGGTCATCCCCGTATTGGAAGATTTCGCGAAGATCGGGACGAAGCGGGCGATCATCATCAGCGCCGGCTTCAGGGAGACCGGCGATGCTGGACGGGAGCGGGAAACGCGGCTCAAAGAGATTGCCGCGGCATCCGGGATGCGGTTCCTCGGCCCCAATTGCATGGGGGTCATGAATACCGGGACCGCGCTGAACATGACCATCGGCGAACTTCCCAAGCGACAAGGCGCCCTCGGTTTCGCCTCCCAGAGCGGCACCTATGTCGCTCAAACGATCTCCTACCTCAAAGAGCGGGGAATCCGGTTCAGCAAGGCGGTCAGTTGCGGAAACGAGGCGGATATCGACATCATCGACGTCCTCGAGTACCTGGGCGAAGACGAACAGACGAAGGCGATCATCCTTTACATCGAGGGGCTCCGCGATGGCCGGCGGTTCGTTGAGGCCGCCAGGCGGATCACTCCCCACAAGCCGGTGCTGGCCCAGTATGTAGGCGGATCGGCCGCAGGCGCCCAGGCCGGCCAGAGCCACACCGGGGCGCTCACCGGCCCTGATTTGCTCTATGAGGGCATCTTCAGACAGGCCGGGATCATCCGCTGTCACTCCATCGAGGATCTCTACGCCCACGGCTGGGCCCACGCCACCCAGCCGCCGCTGCGCGGCAACCGGCTTGCCGTCGTTACCAACTCCGGAGGGCCGGGAACCGCCATCTCCCATACGGCCGATCAGGGAGGCATGACGGTCCCCCGCTTCTCCGACGCCCTGCAGGCAAAGATCCGGCCGCTGATCCCTCCCCATGCCGCCTGCGGCAATCCGGTCGATCTCACCTTTCATCTCGACACGCAGGTGCTGGCCCTTACGATCCCCGGGTTCATCATGGAGAGCGGCGAGGTGGACGGTCTCATCCTCCACGGCGCGGTGAATTCCGGCTTTATGAAGATGGTCTATTCCCACATCAGCGGGATGATGGCCGATGTTTCGCGTGAAGCCTTTCTTGAAATGATGGCGAAGGAGATGCCCGCCGCGGTGGAACTGCCCCGGAAATACGGCCTCCCGCTGTTGATCTCCTCATTCTTCGGGCGGGACGACAACTTCACATCCCTGTACATGGACCATGACATCCCCGTCTTCGACTCGCCGGAAAAAGCGGCACGGGGAATGGCGTCGCTTCTGCGCTACAAGGAGATCCGGGAACGGAAACCCATCGAAAACCCGGCCATGCCGGTCGAACACCCGGAGGCGGCGAGAATCATCCGGGCCGCCCTGGCCGCCGGACAGCGTGCCCTCGATGAGCATCAGGCAAAGCAGATCCTCGCCCTCTACGGCATTTTGGTCACCCGGGAGGGGATCGCCCGGACCGAAGACGAGGCGGCAACCATTGCCAACGGAATCGGCTTCCCGGTCGCCGTCAAGGCCTGCGCCTGGGGGATCATGCACAAGTCGGGACGGGGACTGATCGCGCTGAACATCCAAACGGAAGAGGCCCTCCGCGAAGCCTTCCGGTCGGTTCGCAACGCCGCAGGGAGGCCGCTTCCCGTCCTCATCCAGGAGATGGTCGAGGGCAACCGCGAATTTGTCGCCGGAATGACCCGTTTCCCGGGCTTCGGCCCCTGCATCCTGTTCGGCCAGGGTGGCGTCTTTACGGAGGCGCTGCAGGATACCACCCTGCGTGTGGCGCCCCTCAGCGCGGTCGAGGCGGCGGAGATGCTCACCGACATCCGGGCGAAGGCCCTGCTGGGCGAATTCCGCGGCCTTCCCGCCGTGGATGGCCCGGCTTTGGCGGGGATACTCCGGACGGCAGGCACGATCGCCCTCCTCCACAACGAAATCGCCGAGATCGACCTGAACCCCGTGATCATCGCCGATTCGCGGCCCGTCGTCGCCGACGCGCTGTTCCTCCTCCGGGCATGACCCTACCCTGAGGTCATGGAGGGTCTCTCCCGTTTTCCATGACCGGGGCAGGATACCCATGACATTTTGGCAGATGATCGACTTCATCCCTTCGCCGCAGGGCCATTTTTCTTGACACCCGAATTTCTTTTCCTTACAGTGCGGTACCAATGGAGGCGCCCCGATCAAAATCAATCAGCCGATGTAAGAAAAGAAAAAATGACCGAGAGAAGATTGGATATCATGGAGATGGTGGAAAAGATGCCCGCTTTTCCAATGAGCGTCCATCGCATACTCGAGATCACCGCCGATATCAATGCAGATCCCAAAGAGTTGGTCTCGATCATCGAGCATGACCCTGTCCTGATCATGAGAATGCTCAAACTGGCAAACTCCCCCTATTTCCGGCTTTCTCAAAAAATCACTTCCGTGAACCACGCCATGGTCATTATCGGGTTCAATACCGTAAAAAATATGGCGATCAGCATCGCCGCGATCGGCATTCTCCGTCTCAAAACCGTGGCGGGCTTCGATCTGGAAGCATTTCTGCTCCACTCCCTCTCTACGGCTACCATAGCAAAGTTGTTCGCCAAGAGCATGCGCGTTCCGCCGAAGGAATCCTTCGACTATTTTCTGTCGGGCCTCCTGCATGACTTCGGTAAAATCGTCTTTGCCCATTTCAAACCGCTTGATTTTCAACAGGCGTTGAGGATCGCACGAGAAAAAGGCATCCCCCTCCATAAGGCCGAGACGGAAATTTTCAACATCGACCATGCACAGGTCGGATCGATTCTGGGAGAAAAATGGAATCTTCCATCCAATCTGATCGAGGCCATGAAGGATCACCATCGCCGCGACTGCGCCGGAGCGCTCCTGACCGATGTCGTCTCGGCGTCCAATCAAATCAGCAGGGAATTGAAGATCGGAGAGGGCGGAGACCCCGCCGTGGAAAAGATTCCGGACCGGATCGCCGGACTGTTCGGCGCCGACACGGACAGCATTGTGGGCAGCCTGGGCGATGTGAGAGGGGAGATAGAGCAGGCCATGGTATTTGCCGCACTGTGAGGCAGGGCATTTGAAAATCACATTCTGGGGCGTGCGCGGCTCCATCCCTTCACCGGGGCCAAGAACCGTTCGTTATGGGGGAAACACCACCTGCATTGAAGTCGAGACGGACGAGGGAGAGCTCATTATCCTGGATGCGGGCTCGGGAATTCTCGGTCTTGCCCAGAAGCTGCTGAAGCGCCTCCCGGTGACCTGCGCGATCTTTTTTACCCATACCCACTGGGACCATATCCAGGGTCTGCCGTTCTTTGCACCCCTTTTCATACCGAAAAACCGGATCGACATCTATGGCACTTTTGATCAGGTTTCGAAGCGATCCATAAAAGAGGTCCTCGGCCGACAGATGGAGTACTGCTACTTCCCCGTGCGCGAGGCGGAGCTCAAGGCTGAAATCCTCTATACGACGCTCTATGAGAGACAGACCATCGAAATAGGCCGGACGAAGGTGACAAGCATCCTGATGAACCATCCGGTCCTCAACTTCGGCTACCTGATCGAGGGCAACGGGAAAACCGTTTTCTTCACCGGAGACTACGAACCACTCTACAACATCTACCATCCCGACGACGATTCCTTTGACGAGTATGCAAGGCTCATATCCGATCAAAACGCATCTCTGGTCAATTTTATCGAAAAGGTTGACGTTCTTATCGTAGATGCGGCCTACACCTCCGATGAATATCCGCTGAAAAGAGGATGGGGGCACAGCACCTGCGACGCCGGCATCTCCCTGGCAAGAATGGCGAGAGCCAAGTCCCTCTATTTTACCCATCACGAGCAGCTAAGGAGCGACGACGAACTGGACGCCATCCTGATCGATCTCAGGAAACGATATCCGATCGGTCCCGACTTCCCTCCATACAGCATCGCCCAGGAAGGGCTTGTGATCGAACTTTGACGGTTTGGAGTAAGGAAGATCCGGAAAAGAACAGGGATCGGGGCTCGCAGATGAAAGAAACAGGAGTGTGGATGTCAAAATCGTTGAAAAACATCCTTTTCGCCATCGCCGGGCTCATCGGGCTGCTCATCCTCATCGCTGTCGTCCTGATTTTGTTTATGGACGCCGGCGTCTTTAAATCCCGGTTCGAAAAGGCCGCCTCCGAAGCCCTCGGGATGGAGGTCCGCGTTGGCGGCCGGCTGGGAATCACCTTCTTTCCGGAGTTGCATGTCAGTCTTGATGACGTGCTCATCCGAAATGAGGGGATCGAAGTCGCTGCTGCGAAAGAAGCCACCCTTGAGATCGCACTTCTCCCCCTTCTCCGAAAGGAAGTCCGGATCAGCAGAATCGAGCTGAAGCGCCCCAGAATCTCCGTGAAACGGGAGCGCGACGGCAAGTTCAATTTCGAACAGCGGGAGAGGGCCAAAAGGCCGCCCCCTGCCCCGCCTTTCGATCATCTTTCCCTTACCGACGGATCTTTCCTCTATAAAGACGAACAATCCGGGGAAGGATTCGAGGTGGATGACATCAACCTGGACCTGCGCAGCTTGCAGATTTCAGAAGGCAATAGCTCGGATTTTATCAAGAATTTTTCATGCACGGTAGAATTCGCCTGCCGCGAGATCAGGAGGAAGGAGCTCACGTTTACCGATGTGAAGTTCACCGGCGAAGGCAAGAACGGCATCTTCTCTCTCAATCCGGTCACGATGCGCCTTTTCGGCGGGCAAGGGTCGGGAAGCATCAGGGCAGATTTATCGGCTCCCGTTTCCCATTATTCCGTCCGCGCATCCCTGACAAATTTCCGGATCGACGAGTACTTCAAAACCCTTTCTTCAAAGAAGGTCGCGGAAGGATCGATGGACTTCTCCGCAAACCTGACCATGCGGGGGAATACCGCAAAGGAGATCACGAAGAGTGCCGGAGGAGAGGCCTCTTTGCGCGGCGAGAATCTCACGCTCTATGGGAATGACCTGGACCGCGAGTTTGCCCGGTTTGAGTCCAGCCAGAGCTTCAACCTCGTGGACGTGGGTGCCTTCTTTTTTGCCGGTCCCATCGGCCTTGCGGTCACGAAGGGGTACACCTTTGCGACCATCTTCCAGGGATCGGGTGACAGCAGCAGCATCGGAAAACTCTTCTCCAACTGGAAGGTCGAGCGCGGCATCGCGCAGGCCAGGGACGTGGCCATGGCGACCCAACAGAACAGGGTCGCCCTCAAAGGAAGCATCGATTTCGTCAACGAACGGTTCGACGACGTAACCATCGCGCTGATCGACGCCCGGGGGTGCGCCAGGGTGCAGCAGAAGATCCACGGTCCGTTCCGGAAACCCGTGGTGGAAAAACCCAATGTCCTGGTATCCCTCGCAGGACCGGTGCTCAGTCTGCTCAGGAAGGCCAGGGACCTCTTCACCGACGAAACGTGCGAAGTGTTTTACACCGGTTCGGTGCCGGCGCCGAGGTAACGAAAACCAATGGCCGGCCGATCTTGCGTACCGCTTCTTCCTCCAAGCATAAACCTCGATAAAAAGGCAGCCTCCATTCGCCATCATTATAGGCAGTTAACCCATAGAACCGCCATACACCTCACAATTTATTCATAATATCTTTTTCGTCGGGTGCCTGATCGTCTAAGAGAGGTTCTTCGAGCAAATGACTCGGCAGGAAAAACTTGTTCGCAATAAGCGTGGGAATTACCGCGCTGGCAATAACGGCGCCGACAATATAAGAATATTGAGCCTGCGAAATGATATTGTGCGACAACCCGAACAGTGCGGAAATGGTGCCAAAAGTCAACCCGGTGGACATGAGCAGCGTATAATACCATTTTTCATCTTTATGGTTTCTGAAACTACGAATCGCCGGATACAATCCAAAAATTTTTGTAATTACCTTTCCCGAAAAAAGCACAAGAAAAGCAACTGGCGCGGCAATAAGCGCGGGTATGGATACCAGAGCTCCGGCTCTGAGAAAATATAAAGGCGTTAAAAAACCGATCGTCAATGTCCTCAATCTTCGAACAAAATGGCCGTCCTTTTCCATCGTTTTTGCCAAAAGCATTCCTATTACATAAGCTGGCAGAACCGGTTCGCTATCCGACCATAAAGCAAGCACCCCCATGGCCAGCAAGACGAAAAGTATCCATTTCGCACGAATTGCCGCCGTCTTATAAGCGAACTGCTTTATCAGAAAATCAGTAACCACGGGCAAAATGAAAATTAAAGCAATCGTTACAGCAATAAATATGATTGTTCTGTAGGTAAATGGGGCGAATATCAATCCCAAGCCGATGACTGTGCCCAAGTCGTTGACGAAACATGCTCCCAAAAGTCCTTTGCCGAAGTCAGTTTTGTTCAATCCGTATTCCAGCATTACCGCATAAACTACGGCCATTGATGTTGTGGAAAGAGCAATGCCGCATAATAAACTCGCCATCAGGCTCCAGCCTAACAGATAATACGCAATCAAGGAACAACCGGCAAAAGGGGCAAAAAATCCGATCAACCCGATGATGGAAACTTCTTTGATCTTTGATTTCATTACATCGGGATTTAATTCGGCGCCAGCCAGAAAGGTCAGCATAATAGCTCCGACTCCGGCGCAGAATTTTAGCCAGTCGGCATTCAAGGACAGTTGCTCGGTCAAACCGAGTCGAAAAGCCGCATAGCCGATAGCCGCGCCAACAATAATTTCCATTAAAGCCATGGAGATTTTCAGGAGGTTGGCCAGGATGGTGGATAAGACAGCGGCCAGAAACAAAAAAGCGGCAAGGAAATAGATATCGTTCATAAAATACCTCCAAGTTCAGCCCCGGCCAGAAACGTGAGGAGCACCGCCCCGGAGGCGGCCGAGGATTTCAACCAATCGACGTTTACACTCAGAACGTTCGGATCGAAGAACCGGTCCGCCACAAAACCCGCGGCCACACCGACACAAATTTCCGTAAAGACCATGGAGACCTTGAGGTGATTCGCCAGGATGGTGGCGACAACGGCCAGTGAAAGCCACAAGGCGGCCATGGTAAAAGTTTCAGTCATAACATTCTCCTTTGTCTATGGTGTTGAGCATAAAAAACCCGCCGCGAGGCGGGGTACAAAAACACAAAAGCTGATGACCCACCGCATGGTACCCGTGCAGCAGGAGTCATCAGCTCTGTTAAGAAGCGTTTTTCAGCGGGGGACTCCATCCCCATCAGTTCGCCGCGTAGATACAGGACTTCGTCCCCGGCGTCAAGCAAAAATAACGAGTTGCTACAAATTTCGGATCGGCATTCCCCTTGACAGGGCAGATGAAATATGGTCTTTGAATTGCAAAGGTGATGGAGTTCACCATAACCGCCGCGGGGCTGATAACTCCTATCAGAATATTCTGTTAGGGGTTTTTTATGGCGGAAACAACGGACAACAAATCCTTCCTTCCGGCGCGGGACCTTCTGAACGGCGTCCGCGACGCCTGCAATCGGCTGCATATCGCCTCCCTGAAACGCCGGATCGACATCTGCGCAGCGCTCCTCGAAGAGAGCCCACCGATCGACGTGGCAATCCTGGGGCAGTTCAAGGCCGGTAAGAGCTCCTTCATCAACAGCCTCCTGGGAAAACCGATCCTCCCCACCGGCGTCGTTCCGGTTACAACCGTGATCACCCGCCTCCAGTACGGTCCAGTGGAGCGGGCGACCGTGACCCATTTTGATGGATCGCGGGTCGAAATCCCCCTGGAAAAACTGGCCGACTTCACCTCCGAGGCCGGAAATCCCGACAACAGCAAAAACGTGGAGGTGGTGGACGTCGATATCCCCGCCATGATGGATTATCCGGGCTTGAGGCTGGTCGACACACCGGGGATGGGAAGCGTCTTCAAAACCCACATGAAGATCGCGCAAGACTGGCTTCCCGAGGTCGGCGCCGCGATCCTGGCGGTCAGTTCGGACCGTCCCCTCTCCGATAACGACCTTGAACTCATCCGGGAGCTGACACGCCATACGCCGAACGTCATCCTGCTTCTGACCAAGGTGGATCTCCTGCTTCCCGACCAGCGGACGGAGGTCGTTCAGTTCCTGGAAAAGACCATGGAGAAGGAACTGGACAGGAAACTGCCGATTTTCAGTTTCTCGACGCGGGCGGACACGGAGCAGTACAACCGGCGCATCGAGATGGAAATCCTGCTCAAACTCTCGACAAACCGCGACATCGAATTCCGAAACATTCTGCGGCACAAGGTGAGATCCCTCGCATCCGTCTGCATCAACTACCTGGAGATTGCCCTGAAGAGCGCCTTGCAGGCCGACCGGGAGCGGGACGAAATCCGGCGGCGGATTCTCGACGAACGGCTGAGTTTGACCGCGATCCAGGAAGATCTGATGCTGATCACCAGGGAAAACTCCCGGCAGACCCGGACCTTCATCATGCAGCATCTCGGCCGCCTTGAGCAACCTCTTCGGGAAAAACTCACGGAAGACCTGCGCGGCGAGCTCCCCGAATGGAAGGGAAACCTCTGGCGGCTGACCCGGCGATACGAGGAATGGCTGACGGAAAACATGACGGTGGCCGTGGAGCACATTTCCAAGACGGAAAACCGGTATTTCCTGGGAACCCTCAAAAAATCCCACGCCGCTTTCGACCGGACCCTCTCCTCTTTCCGCGCCCTCCTGGGTCAGAACATCGAAACCGTCTTGGGATTGAAGCTCGCGGAGGCCGACTGGCGGATCGAAGTGGCCAAACCGTCCCATCCGGATGTCGGGTTCATCCGCGTCTTCGACTTCCATTTCGACCTTCTGTGGTTCCTGATCCCGATGTTCCTTTTCCGCAAACTGTTTGAAAAACACTTTCTTGCTCTGATCCCGCGTGCGGCAGAAATGAATCTCTCGCGCCTCGGCGCCCAGTGGGAGAGCCGGATCAACGCAACGATCGAGGAGATGCGCAAGCAGGCGGCAGGATATGTGAAGGACGAGCTCGCCACCATCGAGGCCCTGTTGGCGGAAAGCCCCGGTAGAACGGCGGAAATTGAAAAGTTGATTGAGGACCTAAAAAAGAGACTGGCCGACATGGGCCAAGAAGGAGGAAAACCATGATCGAGATCGATATCCCCGGTTTCGAACCTGTTCGCCTCGAACACCTGGTGTCCGATTTTACGGGAACCCTTTCCTGCGACGGAATACTCCTGGATGGAGTCCGAGAGAAGCTCCAAGAAATCTCTAAACATCTGTCCGTGGATATTCTTACGGCCGATACGTTCTGCACGGCATGGTCGGAGCTGGAGGGCCTGCCCTGCACAACTCATCTTCTTTCCGGTTCGGGCCACGATGTCCGAAAAGAGAAATTTGTCCTGGAACTGGGACCGGAAGGGGTCGTCGCCATCGGCAACGGTTCAAACGACCGGAAGATGCTGAAGGCGGCCCGACTCGGGATCGCCGTATCCGGCCCGGAGGGGTGCGCCACCGATGCCCTGATGGCAACGGACATCCACGTCTACAATGTCCTCGACGCCTTTGACCTGTTGCTGAAACCGAAACGCTGCAAGGCCACCTTGCGGTTTTGACCTGGGGAGAAGTGAACGGCGGACCATCATGGATCTCGAATTAAATAAGTGCATGAGATAGGAAAAATAATCTTCACGAAAGGGGAACCGGCATGTCAAAGATCACTAAGATCAAGGCGCGGGAAATTCTGGACTCACGGGGGAACCCTACCGTCGAGGTAGACGTTATCCTGGACAACGGGATCTTGGGAAGGGCCGCCGTCCCTTCCGGCGCGTCCACCGGGAGCAGGGAGGCGGTCGAACTGCGGGACGGCGATGCGGGGCGCTACCACGGCAAAGGCGTGCTGAAGGCGGTCGCAAATGTCAACAGGATCATCGCCCCCAAACTCAAAGGCATGGTCCCTGAAAAGCAGGAAGCGATCGACAGGTTCATGATCGACCTCGACGGGACGGAGAACAAGGCAAAACTGGGCGCAAACGCGATCCTGGGCGTATCGATCGCGGTGGCGAAGGCCGCCGCAATCGATAAGGGGAAACCGATTTATAAGTATATTGGCGGGAAAGAGGCCCGGAGGCTGCCCGTCCCGTGCTTCAACATCCTCAACGGCGGCAAACATGCCGACAACAATGTCGATATCCAGGAGTTCATGATCGCACCCATCGGCGCGCCCTCCTTTAAGGAAGCCCTCCGGATGGCCGCCGAAACCTACCAGACCCTGAAGTCGGTCCTGAAATCAAAGGGCCTCAATACGGCAGTGGGAGACGAAGGCGGTTTTGCTCCCAACCTTTCCTCCAATGAAGAGGCCATCAAGTTCATTCTCTCAGCGATCGAAAAGAGCGGCTACAAGCCCGGCCAGCAGATCGCCATCGTCCTCGACCCTGCAGCGAGCGAGTTTTATCGAGACGGCAAATATCTCATGAAGGCGGACAACAGCAGCCTCACTTCCGAGGAAATGGTGGACTATTATAAGGGACTCGTTTCCAAGTATCCGATCATCTGCATCGAAGACGCCCTCGCGGAAGACGACTGGGCGGGATGGCGCATCCTGACGAAGAAGCTGGGCAAGAAGATCCAGCTCACCGGCGACGACATCTTTGTGACCAACCCCAGGATCCTGGCCGAAGGCATCAAGCAGGGCGTCGCCAATTCCGTACTGATCAAGCTCAACCAGATCGGGACGCTCACGGAAACGCTGGAGACGGTGGAGACGGCCAAAAAGGCGGGCTATACTTGTCTGTTTTCGCATCGGTCCGGCGAGACGGAAGATTCCTTTCTGGCCGACGTGGCCGTGGCGACCAACGCCGGTCAATTGAAAACCGGCGCTCCCGCACGGTCGGAGCGGCTGGCAAAATACAACCAGCTATTGAGGATCGAGGAGGAACTGGGTGCCAAGGCCATATTCCGGGGCGATCTGCGCTGGTAGGAAAAAAAGGAAGATTAATGAACACAGAGCATAGCCGGGCGGGGAGGAGCATCGGTCCGCCATGATGTTCGTCATATTGATGAGTGGGGGTATCTTATCAACATGCTGGTCGCGCCCCTCCTGGCGCTGGCCGGGAGCTGGGAAGAGCCAGCCATGTTCATTATTGCCGAACGGATGGGAAAAGCGATGTAAACAGGAAACCCTATGGGGATCAAAGGCCCAACAGATAATTCGGACCGAATGAAATGCCCTTTTCGGGTGAATCGGACTTCTTGCAACCGCTCATCGGCTGATAACTCCTTGCAGAAAAGTTCTGTTAGGAGTTTTTTTATGGCTGATTTCACCAATTTTCCCTTCTTGTCTCTTGTCCGGACGATCCGATCCCTACCGAGAATTGACCGGATTTGCGACCGATTGCAGATCATCTCCTGAGGTGTTTGTCCGATGATTTTCCAGAGCATCCTTGTTGAAAAGAATGAAGAAGGTATAAAAAAAGAAACTCTCGAAATGCCGGACTGTTTTGCCGATTTGAATCTCGATCAGACCATAGAGGCCATTACGGCCGGCAGGCAGGAGTATGATTTAAAGCCCTTTTTCTACAATGCCTTGAACGATATCGACACAATAAAATATCGTCATGAAATATTCCGTGATCTTGAAAATGAAACGTTGTTCGAGGGGATAAGGGCATTCGCGCAAGAAATGCGAACCGTGCGCAGTCATCTTTCCCTGATAGACAAGCTTTACTACAAATTCCATAAGGAAGGATGGTTTTTGGAGACGGTTTCAATGTATTGCGACGCCGTCAACTGCCTGCTTCATGATCTTACCCCCCTGGATTTAAAATCGCGCGGTTTATCGGCCTTCCGCGAATATTTGACGGACTATGCCAATTCCAGTCTGTTTACAGTGCTTCTGGAGGAAACCAAAAAGCTGAAAGCCGCTTTGTCCGAAGTGAAATATTGCCTGCTCATAAAGGGCAGCCGCGTGAAGGTTCGCAAATATGAATCTGAAATCGATTTCAGACCGGAGGTGGAAAAAACTTTTGAAAAATTCAAACAGGGGGCGGTGAAAAATTACCGGGTTGAATTCCGCACCGATGCGGGCATGAACCATGTCGAAGCACAAGCGCTGGATTTTGTGGCTAAATTGTATCCAGACGTATTTTTAAGCCTCGACAATTATTTCACGAAGAACGGCCATTTTCTGGATGAAGCGATAGGTGTTTTTGACCGGGAAATACAGTTTTACATCGCCTATCTGGGGTATGTCGCAACATTCAAGCGAGGGGGATTGAAATTTTGTTATCCGCAAATGACCACTCAAGACAAGGAAGTTTATGATGATGAGGGATTTGATGTGGCCCTGGCCTATAAACTCCTTGCGGAAAGGTCGTCCGTTGTCTGCAATGATTTTTACCTGAAAGACAAGGAGCGCATATTTGTAGTGTCCGGTCCGAACCAGGGCGGCAAAACAACCTTCGCCCGCACCTTCGGCCAGTTGCACTATCTTGCCGCCCTGGGCTGTCCCGTCCCGGGCAGGGAAGCACGATTATTTCTGTTCGACAGGATCTTCACTCATTTTGAAAAGGAAGAAAGCATCCATAATCTCCGCGGCAAGCTGCAAGACGATATGGTCAGGATTCACCATATTCTCAGCCAGGGCACATCGAACAGCATCATCATCATGAATGAAATTTTCACGTCCACAACATTGCAGGACGCAGTTTCATTAGGCAAAAAAATATTGGAGAAGATCATGCGCCTGGATTTGCTCTGCGTCTGCGTGACCTTCATCGAGGAATGGGCTTCTTTGAGCGAAAAAACCGTAAGCATGGTCAGCACCGTAGTTCCTGACAATCCGGTTCTGCGAACCTATAAGATTGTCAGAAGGCCTGCCGACGGGCTTTCCTACGCGATATCCATTGCCGAAAAGTACCGTCTTACCTACGATTCTTTGAAGGAGCGCATAAAATCATGAAGGCTTTTCTCATGTACAAAGATCATGATTTTGACTTGCAGCAGCAATTACCGCCGAATGAGCAGGCGCTGACGCAAGACCTGGAGTTAACCACGCTGTTCGACGCCCTGGCGCTCGGCGACAAATTTTTATTCGAAGTGGCGAAGAAAGCTGTTTTGTCTGGTTTGACCGACCCGGATGCAATACGATATCGCCAAAATATTGTTAAGGATTGCCTGAAAAATTCTTCCGTCGTCAGGGATATCTACGCGATCGCGGTGGATTCAATCGAAAGCAGGAAGAAGCGGTGGTACGGCTTTTTCAGCCAATATCATCCCATGTCGACCCTGCACAGCTCGGTAGATCTGTTGCAGATGTATGTCGGTGTACTAAAGAAATTAAGGAATATCGCCGACGAACATGCCGGCAAATTCGAGTCGGAGGGATTTGCTGCGTTTTTCGCGATGCTTGACAGAGAACTCGGCGATGAATTTTTCGTCAGCGTCCAAAATCATCTCAGGGCGCTGAAGCTCCGTGACGGGGTTTTGCTCAGCGCTGACCTCGGAAAAGGCAATAAAGGCGTCAATTACATACTTCGTAAACCAGAAGACAAAAAGCAGAGTTGGATGAAGCGGATTTTTGCTGCGAAACCGCCTGCTTACGTCTTTTATATCGCCGACCGCGATGAAGGCGGCGCCAACGCCCTGTCGGACTTAAAAGACCGGGGGGTCAATCTTGTTGCTCATACGCTCGCCCAGTCAGCCGATCACATTCTCAGTTTTTTTACCATGTTGCAAACTGAATTGGCCTTTTACATTGGTTGTTTGAATTTACACGGGCAGCTTGTTCAGATGGGGGAACCGATCTCTTTTCCCCTGCCCGTGGCTTCAGGCGAACGCCGACATTCTTTTCACGGATTGTACGACGTCTGCCTGGCCCTGACCATGAAACAAGAGATCGTGGGCAACGACGTGACCGCCGACAACAAGGAGCTCGTGATCGTCACCGGCACCAATCAGGGCGGGAAATCGACGTTCCTGCGAAGCATCGGCTTGGCCCAATTGATGATGCAATGCGGCATGTTCGTTCCCGCGGAGGCCTTTAGTGCCAACGTTTGCGAAGCCCTGTTCACCCATTACAAACGGGAAGAAGATGCGACCATGAAAAGCGGGAAGCTCGACGAAGAACTCGGCAGGATGAGCGAAATCGCAGACCGCATCACGTCAAATTCGATGGTCCTGTTCAATGAATCGTTTGCCGCCACGAACGAAAGGGAAGGCTCGGAGATTGCGAGGCAGATCATTCGCGCGTTATTGGAGAAAGGCATCAAGGTTTTCTTCGTGACTCATCTGTATGAATTTGCACATGGGTTTTATGATAAAAAAATGAGAAACGCCGTTTTCCTGCGGGCTGAGAGACAAACCGACGGAGTACGAACGTTTAAGCTGAGCGAAGGCGAGCCCTTGCAAACCAGCTATGGCAAGGATTTGTATAAGACGATATTCGGAATGGATCATTGAAGATGTGCTTTGTAGGCCGCGAAAAGGAGGTACGGAAACTGACGAAGGCTCTCGAAGGAGGGCGGCATGTGATCGTGACGGGGCCCTACGGGATCGGCCGGACGCGGATGATCCGGCAGATCGCCGAAGCAGGCCGACGGGAGCGACGGTTCATCTTCGTGGATTTCTCGAAGACCCCGGGCGAGGTTTGCGAAAAACTTCTGTCCGCCTTCCGGCCGAAAGCGCCTTTCTGCCGCACGGTCCGATCAGCCCGCTACAGGATCGGGCGGAACCTGCTGGCCGGAATGAGTTTGCCCGGCGGGTCGAAACCTGCCATCGTCCTGGACAATATCGGCCGATTGACGCGACAGAAATTGTCGTTTCTCCGGGAACTGAACCTGGAGAATCGCTATCTTTTCATCGCCATCGTCGAATCTTTCCTGCCCGAACGCTCCTTTTTCCTCCTCCGGGCCTTCCTGTTCCCCAGTGAAACGATCACCCTCCGGCACCTCACGGTTCAGGATGCCCGCGGATATTTTCAATGCGTCGCCCGCAAGCATCGCCTTTCTTTGATGAATCATGACCTGACGTTATTGGCGGAGGCGTCCGGCGGGTATCCTCTGGGCATGAGAGAGACCGCGCAGAGACTGGTGAAGAGAAACGAGGGAGAAGCGGATCGATTCTCCCCGGAAGAGGGTGCACACACATGGGAGTCGATCTGACGGCATTGGATGAAAGGCGCAAGAGGTCGTTGTTGCTGAAGCTCAGACATCTGGATGAGCTGTTGTTCGAGGTGGATCGCCTCGTCGAAGGCAAGGGATCATCTTCACCGCTATCGGACCGTTACACAGAACTGGAGCCGGAAAAGAAAGAAGCGGTTCAGCGATATATCGTCCGATTGCGGGAAACAATGTGCCGAATCCTTGAGGAGAAGGGCATCCCCATCGACGTACCCTCGTTTGATATCATCCATTCGATCCATACCTATTTGAATTTCATGGATATGTCCGCCGAGGAGATACGACCGAAGTACATGCGCGGTTATGGCGAATTGACGAGGGAAGCCGCCGATGAATTGGATGCCGTCGCCACAGAGCTTCAGGAGCTTCTCAAACAGATGCAGGCGGTCTTGAGGAAATCAATCTGAGCAAAAGGAAAACGGCGATTGAGGAACTCAGAAAAAGCGATGAGATAAAGCAATGCTGAAACCGGTCGAGAAAAAAGGGCGTATGAAGGCGTAGTACGACAGATCCGAACGCTCATTGCCTCATCGTCGCGCTGATCGATCTTTTAAAACAGTCGCACGAAAAATATCTTACGGCAAACGGAAATGACGAGCGGGCAAAAAGATCCCTGGAAGGCCATCATCAAATTCTTTCTGCCGTTAAAAAGGGTGATGGTGACGCGGCCCGGAAGTCGATGCTTCAACACTTACAAGATATAGAGGGATTATCTTTCACAAATTAATACCCCCCGCTTGCGGTGAGGCTGGTTTATTTGACACACGAGATCATTCTTTATATACTCCCCTCCTGAGAAAACAACATCTTATCAGGAGCCGGTCTCTCGGGCGCCCTCTCGGACAACATTTGTCTGAGTTCCTCTCCCTGCACGATTTCTTTTACAGACAGGAGATGGGCCAACTCATCCAGCACTTGCCGCCGTTCCGCAAGAATCCCCTGCACGCGTTGATGGGTCTGCTCCATCACGCGTGCGATTTCTTCATCGATTTCGGTCGCCTTCGTTTCGCTATAGGTTTTTTTGGCCGTATAGTTTTCCGGTAGAAAGGTTGGTTGACGGGGGGACTCATAAGTCACCAGCCCCAGGCGATCACTCATGCCATATTCCGTGACCATGGACCGGGCAATGTCGGTTGCCCGCTGCAAGTCATTTTGCGCTCCCGTGGATATTTCTCCAAAAACCAATTCCTCCGCCACCCTCCCGCCCAAAAGGACGGCCAGCCGGTCCAGCAACTCGGGGCGTGTCATCAGGTAGCGGTCCTCGGTGGGTCGCTGCTGCGTGTATCCGAGAGCTGTAATCCCGCGGGGAATAATGGATATCTTGTGAACCGGATCCGCATGTTCGACCGATTCGGCCACAATGGCATGACCGGACTCGTGAAAGGTCACAATTTCCTTCTCCCGGGGGTTCATCACCCGGTTCTTTTTCTCGAGCCCGCCCATCACCCGGTCGATCGCCGCATCGAACTCCGCCTCCCCGACCGTATCCTTGTCTTTCCGGGCCGCCAGCAGGGCCGCCTCATTAACGAGGTTCGCCAGATCCGCTCCGGCAAAACCCGGAACAAGACCGGCAATCTTGTGGAGATCGACATCGGGACCTAAAAGGACCTTCCGGGAATGGATTCTCAGGATGGCTTCCCTTCCGTTGATATCCGGGCGGTCCAGCAAAACCTGCCGATCAAACCTTCCCGGACGGAGCAGGGCGGGATCGAGGATTTCCGGCCGGTTGGTTGCAGACATGATGATGACCCCTTTATTCGATTCGAATCCATCCATCTCGACCAGGAGTTGATTGAGGGTCTGCTCTCGTTCGTCATTTCCGCCAAAGACATTCACCCCCCGCGCCTTCCCCAGAGCGTCCAGTTCATCGATGAAAATGATACAGGGGGCTTGACTGGTGGCTTGAGAGAAAAGGTCGCGAACACGCGATGCCCCTACGCCGACGAACATCTCCACAAACTCGGACCCGCTGATGCTGAAAAAAGGCACCTTGGCCTCGCCGGCCACCGCCTTGGCAAGCAGGGTTTTACCGGTCCCCGGCGGACCGACCAGCAGCACCCCTTTGGGGATCCTCCCTCCCAGTTTCTGGAATTTGGCCGGATTCTTCAAAAACTCCACGACTTCCTGAAGCTCTTCTTTTGCCTCGTCAATGCCCGCCACATCGGCAAAGGTCACCATCGCCTCATTCCCGGCAAAAAGTTTGGCTTTGCTCTTGCCGAAGGACATCACACCCATCCCCGGTCCCATCCTTTTCATCGCAAATCGCCAGATCAGGAACATAAGACCGAGAGGGAGAATCCAGGAGATGATGTTGCCCAGGAGTTTACTTTCGTAGAGCCCGGAGTAATCTACACGATGTTCATCCAGTTCCTTCACCAGATTGGGATCATCCACCCGCAATGTGACGAAAGCCTGATCGGCTTTTTCTCCAACCCCTTTCAGCGTTCCACTGATCGCATCCGGACCGATAATCAATTTCATCACGTTGCCGGCAAGGAGGTTCTGTTTGAATTGGCTGTAAGGAATCGTCTCCACCTTGGGGGAGAGGAAGTATTGCTGCAGATAGACGATCAACAAGAAAGTGATCAGGAAATACCAGATGCTGAAATGCGCCTTGGGGGGAAAAGCACCTTTCTTTTTCTCTGCATCCCCGGGGGAAAGCAGCGCACGTAATTTCTCTATCAAATCTTCCTGTGGAGCTTTTTCCCCATTGGATGCCATACTCGCCCCCATTACGCATCACGATCCTATTCCAGGCTTGCTTTGGACAACCTTTATGTTGCCGATCGTTCCATGATTGCGCTCCTTAAAGGGTCCACCGACACAATTGTCAAAAGTTATCATGAAATGTCAGGCATTTCATCAATCTTGAGCCCATACATAGGATCCATTCATGGTTTTTCTGATCTTGCCCAGTTTTTCAGCATCCCGGATGATTCCTTCTATTTTAGACCCCGGTAATCCAAATTTTTCTTTCAGTGATGCCAGTGAAATCCCACTCGGTTTCTGCTCGACCACTTCAACCACCGTCCGTTGATGGCCCGGCATTCCCTCTTTCCGGATATATTTCCGCAATGGCGGTCTTTTTGCCTTAAATTCATGGGAAATCTCGGGAATGACGGATTTTGTAGCCGGTGATTTCAGGGAGGTTTCGGACGCTTCATCCCGTATTGTCCCGGGACCTGCTTCAGATTCTTTCATGATAACCAATGATACGGGTTCCGCGGTTGACTTTGCTTTGTTGGATACGACCATCTTCTTCACTCCAAAACTTTCGGCCATCAGATCCTGGATCCTGTTGAAATTCGATTTAATAAACGATTCAGATCCCTCGATCTCGATTTCCTTTGTTAATTGATTAAATTTAATGCCGGACATAGAACTACCCCTTTTGCGTGTTTTTATATGTGATCACCAATGGTTTTATTGATTTTCTCGTTGGCCGCAAAAAGACAGGAGCCGATTAAGCCGTCTTGTCTTCCAACTGGAGATCATAAGATACTGACGATCATCACGGATGTCAAGAGGCGCATCCAACCTTAGTCGATTTTGCTTAACATCTTATCAAGAATGAGGATATGATGTGAAAACCAATCCCAGACAAAGTTAAAAATATTGATTGAGGTCACACGGCCATATTTTAAATATTCTTTCTGAGCCTCAAACAGACGGTCGACAAACTGGTTATGTTCTTTCCTTTGCTCCGCATAGCCGGAATAGTGATGCTTCAGCATATATTCCTCTTCCGTCTTGAAATGCTCCTTGATATAATTCTGCAAATCCTCTAATATCTCTTCCATTTCCCTTTCATTTTGAGTAGAAAACTGCCGTTCCATATTGTCATTCACTATTTTGAGAATTTTTTTATGCTGATTATCCAGCTTCTTGACGCCAATTGAATATTCTTTCTTCCATCGAATCAGGTCCATAAACTCCTCCTGCGTGCGGCACTCCGCTGCCGGTCTGCCTTACAATCTTGCGCTTCGCCTCTTTGCCGCCTCTTCAAGCGATCCGAGATTCACGCCATGTTTATATCAGAGCCTTGCGAGACTTTCCTTCGCTATTTTCCTTCGACTTCTGTCGGTTCGGCAGTAGAGGTAAATCCGTTCGGACTTCCCTTTGGCGACGGTCCTAATCAAGTCCCCGCCGCTGCGATATCGGATAGAATCCGCACAAACTCGATCTTTCGTTCCTCGGGGATCGTGCAGGCGGCGGAAAAGTGGTGGCAGGCCTCGGCAAAACCTCCGACCTGACGCACGGCCAACGGAACCAGCCGCATCAGGTCCGGTCTTTCACCTCTTTCAATACGCCGCTTCAATCCGGGCGTTACGCGAAAGGAAACCTTCGTTTCATTCCCGGAAAATCCGCCCAGATAAGGATTTTCGCCGGGGAAACGCTGGAAGCCGACCACATAATGATCCCCACCCGCCGCGCAGTCCCGGATGATCGCCTCGCAGAACAGGCCGATGGCCTTCAGCCCCAGCGGATAAAAGCGGTTCTCGACATCGGTCCAGACAATCTCGCCGTCACGGGCAAGACCCGCCCGGCGGATCCGGGCCATTTCCCATCCGAAACGCTCCTGCTGAACCCCCGCCAGTTCGACGCTGAAAGCCAGCGCCCGGTGATCCGGACCATTCAGACAGGCGTCAAGCGCGAGATCGGCGCCGCGGCGGTAGTAACCGTTGACGGCCAGGGCAGAGATCAGATGATCCGCTTCCCGGAGGTTCCGGCCTTGAAAACGGGGGAAGAGGTAGGGGGTCTCGGCATTGGCGTCGTCCGGTTGCAGGGCTCCCCGCCGAACGGCCATTTCAAGCAGGAGACCGTTGAGACCGGTGCAAACCCCCTCCGCCATCTGGTGATCGCCCACCGCCCCCAGGACAGCCAGAGCCGCCAGGTCTTCATTTTCACCATTCAGGGCCAGCGCAAAGAAACAGGCTGCCGCCGCCGCCGCGCACTCGTTGTCCCCGTCGATGCCGAAATGTTCCGGGTTGACCTGCCGCAGGCGGGGAAACTCGCCGGCGGCGGGCATGTGGTGATCGAGGATGATCACGCTGCATCCTTCCGGAATATGGCGGCTGATCACGTCCGCCACTTGGCCGCCCAGGTCGGCGTAGAGGATAAGCCGCCGACCGGGCATGTGAATGGCCGGCAGGAAGGCCGGGTGGACCCTCTCGATCGGAATGTTCTCCACCATAAATCCCGCCCGCATCAAAGATTGGCGTAGGATCGCCCCCGAGGTGATCCCATCGGTATCGTTGTGGTGGACCACCGTGATCTCCCGGCACGGCTGATCGGTCAGCCATGCAGCCGCTGCCTTCATCGCCCCGCGGAAGTTTTCAAGCCGGATGGCATCCATGCTCATTCCCACCCGGTATCGATCAAGTCTCCCCCATCACGGCGGAAATAGCTGACCGCATCGAGGACAAATGTCATGCAGAGATTCTCCCCGACCTCGAAGGAGGTCTCCCCGATCACGCGAACGTTGAAGATCCGGCCTTCCCGGCGGACCTGGAGGATCGTCTCGGACCCCGCCGGCAGGACCGCATAGGCCTCCCCGGAAACGGCATCACCGCTTTGGCCCGTTTCGATTCGGATCTCCTCCGGGCGGATGGCTGCCGTCACCAGGGCGCCCATGTGGGCCGCAAGCGCCGGCGCGGGAAGGAAGAGCGCCTCCCCCTCGAAGAAAACCCCCTCTCCTTTCCGCACAATTTTCCCGGGAATCAGGTTGATCGTGGGGCTCCCGATGAAATCGGCCACGAAGAGGCTGGCCGGCCTCCGGTAGATCTCCCGGGGCGGGGCGACCTGCATCACCTTCCCCCCCTCCATCACCGCCACCCGGCTGGAGAGGGTCAGCGCCTCGGTCTGGTCGTGTGTCACGTAGACGGTCGTGGCCTCGGCCTCCCGGTGGAGCCGCTTGATCTCCGCCCGCATCTCGATCCGGAGTTTGGCGTCGAGGTTGGAGAGGGGTTCGTCCATCAGGAAGAGTCCGGGGCGGGCGACCAGCATCCGGGCCAGGGCGACACGCTGCTGCTGCCCGCCGCTCATCTGCTGGGGGTAGCGATCATCCATTCCTTCAAGACGCATGTAGGCGAGCGCCTCGGCGACCGCCCTTTTCATCTCCTCCGCGCCAACCTTCCGGATCTCGAGGCCGAAGGCGACGTTCTGCCGGACGGTCATGTGGGGCCAGAGGGCATAGGACTGGAAGACGAGCCCGATCCCCCGTTTTCCCGGGGAGACAAAAAGTCCCCGCCGGGCGGAGAAGACCGTCTTGCCTCCGATCCGGATCTCCCCGGCGTCGGGGACCTCCAGACCGGCGATCATCCGGAGGACCGTCGTTTTCCCGCATCCCGAAGGCCCCAGGAGTGTGAGGAATTCCCCCGCATCGACCGCGAGGCTCAGGTTGTCGACCGCGGTGACGCCACCGAACCGTTTGGTAAGCCCTTCGATTTCGATCATGGCCATTTCAAATCGTCTCCCTTTTCCCGCCGATGCGTCGGGCCAGAAACTCGCCGCCCACGACGAGGACCACGATCAAAAGGATAATCGCGTCGGCAAACTGTGAATATCCCTGCTCCACATAGCGGAAGGTCATGGTCGTCAGGGTCCTGGTCTCGGGCGTGATCAGCAGGATGATCAGCGACAGCTCCCGCATCGTCGAGATAAAGGCCAGGATGAAGCCCGAAAGCGATCCCGCCAGCGTCAGCGGCAGGATGATCCGGCGGAACCGCTGGAGCCAGGTCGCACCGGCCATCACCGCCGCCTCCTCCAGTTCCCCGGCCACCTGCATCATCGAAGAGATCCCCGACCGGGCTGAAAAGGGGAGATTCTTCGCCACGCAGACGAGGATGAGCAGCAGAAAGGTCCCGTAGAGCGGCGGCAGCGGGCCGATCGATCGTGAGAAGAGCGCCAGGTAGATCGCCCCGAATGCGATGCTGGGGATCAGGTAGGGGAGGAACGACCCCTGTTCGAGTACGGCCGCGAGCCTGGTCTTTCTTCCCCGGACCACCGCATAGCCGATCAGGATCCCCACCATCCCGGTGATCAGCGCAACGATCACCGACAGGCGGATGCTGTTCCAGGCCGCCCCCAGGATCTGGGCGTTCCGGAGGATGCCGCTTTCCCCCTCGGCCAGGGCGGTCTGGCTCTTCCCGATCCAGTAGTGGAGCGTCAGGTTCCCCGGGGAGTAGTCGTTTGGGTAGAGCATCAGCGTCTGCCAGAGGAGCAGGAAAAGGGGCACGAAGACGGCAAGCCCGATCAGCACGGCCATCAGCGAAAAGGCGGGCCAGCGCCACCCGCCCAGCGGCGTCACGCGGCGCCGGAGCCCCTTGCCGGCGATGGTGACGAAGCTCTTCTCGCCGATCACCTTCTGGTTCAGATAGATGATGACCATCGAGATGAGGATCAGTACGAGGGCGCCGATGTAGGCGACGGCCGGCGTCCGGTTGACGATGCTCGTATAGATCGTCGTGGCGAGCGTGAAATACCGGACCGGGGCGCCCAGGAAGTAGGGCGTCCCGAAGGTCCCCACGGCGCGGGAGAAGGTCAGGATGAAGGCTGAGATCAAGGCAGGCAGCATCAGCGGAAAGGTAATCCGCCGGAGGATCCGGAACCGGCTTGCCCCGAGCACCTCCCCCGACTCCTCCAGGTTGGAATCCAGCGACACCAGCGCCCCCGAGACGAGCAGGTAGGTGAAGGGGTAATAGTGGAGCGAAAGGGTGATCACGATCGGGACAAAACCGTAGGCGAGCCAGTCCGGCGGGGTGATGCCGAACAGATAGGAGCAGATGCCGACCGCGCCGCCGATCCGCTCGTTCTTGAAAAAGTCGAGCCAGGCCAGGGCCAGCGTGTAGGAGGGAAGCACATAGGGAATGACGGCGAAGACCGCAATCGTCTTTCTGAAGGGCATGTCGGTCCGGACGACCAGCCAGGCCATCAAGCCCCCCAGCAGCATTGCCGTCAGCGCAATGGTCAGAGAGGTGGCGAGTGAATGGATCAGCGGCCGGTAGAAGATATTGACGCTCAGGGGGCTCGCGAAGACGCGCAGGTAGTGGAAGAGGGTCCAGGACCCCGGCTCGGCCAAACGGCTCATGCGGCGGTCCGCTTCCTGCCAGACGACCGTGTCGTGGACCAGTTGCAGAAAGGGAACCACCACCAGTCCGGCGAGGATCAACACCAGGAGCAGTCCCAGGATCACATGGGGCTGCCTCAGTTTCAGGCCCAGAGAGTTAACGAACGGGCTCGCCGATTCATTCATGCCATGCCCAAAACCAGAACGGGAAGGTCGTTACTTCAGGTTCGCCAGCCAGAAATCGCGGATCTCCTGACCATAATCCCAGACGTAGGCCGGATCGGCCATCCAGACATTCATCTGCGCCAGGGTCCGGGAACCCTTCGGTGCCGGCTGGTCGGTCCGCACCGCGAGATTCCCGAGGACGAAGTAGGGCTGGTAGCCCTGACCGCCCTTCTCGTCGCCCATCATCCACCGGGTCATCAATTTCGCCGCGTTCGGACGCTTCGTCCCGTTCACGATGGCGACGACCACCTCCGTGGCGATCCCGAGGACCGGCTTTACGTCATAGGCCACATCGAAGGCCAACTTTGGATTTTTCTCCTTGTCCCGCAGCCGGGAGAAGGCCGTGATCCCGACCGGCGGCTTGGCCTGGCCCGGCTGCCCCACCGCATTGGAGACGTCGTTGGTCGAACCGGCGATGACAGCGTCGTTCTTCAACACCCTGAGAATCCACTCATAGCCGGCATTCTTCACCCCTCTGGAGAGTTGGATCGGCTTTCCGAAAACCCGCTGGTACTCCGCGGCCATCTCATCTCCATGCTGGACGATGGTCGCAAGGAATTCGATGAACTCCGGCATCTTCACCGGATCGGGAAAGCTGACCCGCGACTTCCACTCCGGCTTGGTCAGGTCCCAGAGGCTTTGCACGGGAGAGGTCTTGTTCGCATCGGTGTTGAAGATCAGCGCGTCGATGCTGACATGGTGGACCAGGAAGGGTTTCTGGAAGCGGTCGGGGAGGACGGACTTCAGGTCCGGGGGAACATAGGTAAAGACCAACCCTTTCTGGAGCAACTCGTGTTGAACGGTGGAAGGATCCTTCAGGAAGATCACATCGGCAGCAAAGTTCCCCGCCCTCTGCTCGGCCAGGACCTTCGTGACGATCTCCGTAGAATCCATGTCGAAGCCGTTCACCTTGATGCCGGGATACTGCTTCTCGAAGCTCTTTCCAAACTGGTGGACGCGTGACGAATAGGAATAGACGGAGACCTCCTTCTCCAGCTTTGCCTTCTCGTAGAGCTGCTTTTCGTCAAACTCCCGTGCTTCATAAGGACCCAGTTCCGACTTTTTCAGCCACTCCTCGGTCTCTTTGGAAAATTTCCCCTGCCCCCACACCATGCCGGTAACCAGGGTGGACAAAAAGACGATTGCCAAGACGAGAATCAGAGATTTTTTCATGACATAGCCTCCTTTGATCTGTTCTGTGGACTTCATCGGATCGGTTGTCAACGCGTGTCGGCATCTATATTCATGAACCGGACGGACAGGGGGTCCGTCCGGGCGCAAGAACTATAAGAAAGACCTCCTA